>Ga0302206_1000410_pt1 | contig 17012 bp, 16 predicted proteins | sample II_Fen_E2_1_FD_194581 | JGI IMG/M metagenome (GOLD analysis project Ga0302206, IMG submission 194581) | Peat permafrost microbial communities from Stordalen Mire near Abisko, Sweden - II_Fen_E2_1 | ecosystem: Environmental > Terrestrial > Soil > Wetlands > Permafrost | place: Sweden: Abisko...
GGATACAACAGCTGCCCGACGGCTTGAAGAGGTATCGGCTTACTATAATGCAATGATGCGAACTACATGTGTTCCAACCATGATGAGTGCCGGACATGCTGAGAATGCTCTTCCACAGAGGGCACAGGTAACTGTAAATTGCAGGATGCTGCCTGACGATGATCCGGAAAATGTAATGTCGGTTCTTAAAGCAGTTCTGGCAGATGATCAGATATCTGTAACAAGGACATATACCGGTTTCACTGCACCTTTGTCGCCTCTCAGAGAAGATATTACAGGACCCGTAAATCAAATTTCAGCGTCAATGTGGCCAGGCGTAAGTGTAACTCCAATTATGTCAACAGGCGCCACTGATGGTAAATATTTGCGCCAGCAGGGAATACCGGTCTATGGTGTATCCGGCATGTTTGGAGATATGGATGATGTACGTGCTCATGGGCGGGATGAAAGGATTGGAGTTAAAGAATTCGCCGATGGAGTAGAGTTTATGTATCGTTTTATAAAAGCTTTATCATATGATGCAACTCACAAAAATTAATAAATCATTCTGTTCATTCCATCTCCACCTTCGCATAAAGGTTACTTGCTGATAATTCAACAGCCTTTTTCAGATTCTCATTTGCTGCAGCCTTATCTCCAAGTCCCTTATATCCAAGGCCTTTCAGTAGATAGGCATTAGAAAGCCGTACATTTTCAGATTCCCGTTCCCCGAATTTTGCAAAAAAATCAACTTCTGAACCCTTTTTAATCAGCTTGTCACCTTCTGAAACGAGGGCGTTGAAACACTCTGAAGCTTTAACAGTATTCCCAAGTTTTAATAAGCTCAGACCCTGATAATACCTAATATAATTATTCTCTTTTAAAGACTGGTCAGATGACTGTATAAAAGAAGATTTCGCCTCTGCTTTTTTCCCAAGTGCTTCATACACAAGGCCAATATAATAGTTGATTTGCGGACTTCTCATATCACCCAAATTACTTGTGGTCTTTGAATTCTCTGGTGTTGCTACAGTTGCGAGAAATTGCTGAAGAGCCAGTTCAGATTTTTTGTCCTCGAGATATTTTTTACCCAGCAGGATATGTGCATCAACCGTAATATCACGGACTCTTGAACTTCCTTCACGAAAATGAAAGTTGCTCTTGTCGAGGTATTCCACAGCCTTCTCAGATTGTCCTGAAAGATTCAGAACTATTATTTCACGTACAAAAGCATCATCACGTAGTTTGACAATATCATTTCTTGACTCAAAAAGACTGGCTCGCATTTCAATAGGTGAATTGTTCATTTCATAGAGAGGATCGAGTTCAGCATAATAGACCGGATCATCCTTTTTAACTTTTAAGGCTTTTTCATAAGCACTTATTGCTTTTTTCAGATCGTGTGAATACTGATAATATCCCCATCCGAGATTCCTCCAGCCAATTGCCAGCGAAGGCTCCAGATTAACTGCTTTCTCCCAGTATTCAATTGCTCTTTGAGGTTGTTTATCATAAAGGAGGTTACCAAGGTAATAGAAAGGTCTGGCATCATCCGGATTATATTTAGAAGCCAGTGTCAGTACTTTTTCGAATTCGAGCCTGTAGGGAAAACCATAGTCTACAGGCTGATCTGATCCTTCCCTGAAGAATTTCTCAGCGTCTGTTTTATTTCCTTTTTTATCCTGTAAATACCCCAGCCAATAACTGATTTCCTGATTTTTGCCATTATATCTTCTCAGAATATCCTCAGCTTCAGTGAAAAAGCCGTCATTCATATAACCAATAGCGAGATCAAGATAGTTCTGGTTAAAATTCCTCATTTTCCTGTTTAGCTCTGAAAGAAGTTTTTCTGAATTCAGAGAACCACCCGTTTTTCTTACCAGGAGAAAATTCTCATTGGCTGCCCTGAAATCGAGAGGATCGTTTTTTAATATTGCGGCAATTGTTGCTCTGGCACCATCTGAATCCTTAAGTGTTCTCTGTATTGAAGCTTTAAGATTTATTGCGCTGTTATTAACGGCATTTGTAGACAAAGATTCATTGATCTGACCTAAAGCCTTGTTAAAATCGCCCGTGAGGCATGAAATTCTTGAAAGCTCAATATAAGCAGCTGAATGATATGCATAATCCCAGGTTGCCCTGTAAAGAGTATCAACAGCTTCGTCATAGAGTCCGAGTGCCTTGAGTGTCAGACCCTGAAGATAAAGAGCTTCACATGTTGATGGCCTGGTATAATCTCTTGTGAGTCTTTTGATGGCTTTGCTTAAGTAATTTCTCGCAATTGTGTATTCACCATTTCTCAGATGTATATTACCGACTGCTACATTTGTACGGATATCAGAAGGATCACGTTTTAAAGCTTCTTCAAAATAATCCATTGCATTGAGAGTCGGGTTGTAAAACTGCTGAATCCGGCTGCCGGCTAGAAATAATTCTTCTACTGTAGGAATATCTTTTGGTAATGGCGGCCTTTTAACAGTCTCCGGGAGGCTGTCTATTTTTTTATTTTCGACAGGCTGGTAAGCAACAAGTACTTCATTGTTGTCTGAGTTGACCATTTCAGTCGAGAGATCAGTAATATTAAAATTGCCACTTAGCTTAACAGATTCTGTAAAGGTTTTTTCGGGTGATATTTCCACAATTTTTTCAAAGACTTTTTCGCTGTTTCTCTTTAAAACTATTTTTGCTCTTGTCAATTTTTGCGTTGAATAGTAGCCAAGGAAGACATTGTTATCTCCCCTTTTTTCAAGGTTTACAGCTCCATTCAGGTTAGCATACTTAAATCCCTGTATATCCTTTATGGGATACCAGTATTGTCTGAATGTTTTTACTTCATAAGGCCTTATCCAGCTGTAATCAGGCTGATTATCGGAAAATGCTCCTACCATTATTTCCACATAGGGCCCTGAATCATCTGTTAATCTGGCTTCGGTAGCCTGACCTGCTTCTCCTGATCCCCATTCCCATAGTTTCGCACCCTTTACTATATTGTGATCTGCAATATGAACTGTGCCAGTCTCTCTTCCATGATCATAAGCTCCCATAAAATCCTCTTTCAGGTCGTAAGCAAAGTAAGAATCCTGATTTTCAGAGTTTTTCCACCAGCTGATATCGACTCCTTTTGTAAAATCTTCGCCATTGTAAATCTCTGTTGATACAGGCCAGTTTGTGAAGCTATTTTTAGCATGATAAGTTGCAACCTGCACACTTGGAGGAAAAATCACCTGGTAATCTTTATTGGTATGAGCTGCCACATTTGCCCAGTATAAAAAAGTATTGGTGTAAGGAGTCGGGTTCATTATTTTGACATCCGCTGAGTAATATGATTTACCAGGGTAAGCCGTGATACTGATTGTCCATCTCATCCTGTGGCGTGGTTCTGTTTCACCGATCCATATTGTCTTGCTTCCGTCGGTATTCTCTTCAAGATCATAGTCAACTGGCATAAAAGTTGATGCCCTGTGGTGATGAATTACACACCATTCGATTCCACCTGATACCCATGCGCCCAACATACCAATGTTTGATGGTTTAACAACTCCATTTTTGTAGATGAAATTGTAACCATTGGATTTGTCTGTGCCGTAATAAAGCTTTCCGCCAATCTCAGGTGTAACACAAAGTTTTATATATTCATTCTCGAGGATCAGAGCCTTCCATTTCTGATCCGATTTCTCGTTTGCTATTACGTCATTCATCCCGTATGGATAGATGATTTTTGAAGCTCCCTGATAAGATTCGCCTTTAAAGAACATTGGATTTTTATCAGGGGGACTTACTTTATAGGTTGGAATGATCCATTCCTGTTCCGAAATTTTTACCTGAGCAGTTAAGTCAATTGCACTGGCCGACAGTACGCTAGATAACACAAGGTATTCGAGTGATTGCTTAAGAGATCTGGGATTCATGGGTAAAATATTTTATTTAAAATTATGAAAAGAACCTGATTCCCCAATATTGTTATACAACATTTACCTTGCGATGAACAAATTCGAAAATCAGCAGTTAATATACTGGAAGTCGGAAGTCCGAAGTTCAAAACCAGAATTAGTTCTGTATCCAGGGAATTCTATCCTTTCGACTTCTGACTTCGGTCTTCTGACTAATGTATTATTAAATTTATTAAAATACTGAAAACATGAAAATTGCGATTATTGGAACAGGTGTTGTTGGGAGGACTATTGCCTCCAGACTGGTTGAGCTCAATCATGATATCATGATGGGTACAAGAAATGTATCAGATAAGCTGGCAGTTAAAACAATCGATGAATATGGAACCCCGCCTTTTAGCGAGTGGTTAAAAACAAACAGTAAGGTTAAATTAGGAACTTTTGCTGATGCTGCTGCTTTCGGAGAAATAACCATTAATGCAACTCATGGAAGTAGTTCAGTTACGGCTCTGATACTTGCAGGAAAAAAGAATCTGGAAGGAAAAGTATTGATTGACATTTCAAACCCCCTCGATTTCAGCAATGGAATGCCGCCAAGTTTACTTCCTGGACTGAATAACACCAATTCCCTGGGTGAGGAGATTCAGAAAACCTTTCCTGAATCCCTTGTAGTAAAAACACTCAATACGATGTGGTGCGGCCTGATGGTTAATCCAAATCTGATAGGGAAGGGGGATCATATTAATTTTATATCCGGAAATAATACTGAAGCCAAAGCCAGAGTTAGAAAACTCCTTAATCAAATCGGATGGAAAGATGAAAATATTATTGATCTCGGAGATATTACCGGAGCCAGGGCAACAGAATCATTGCTTCCGATATGGTTAAGATTATTGGGAGTATCAAATAGTGCAGTATTTAACTTTAAAATAGTCAGATAAACTTATTCATTTGCTGCAAACAGTATCCGGGAGCTATAAAATAAAAACAGTATGTTAAACATTTATAAGATGTTATAACATACTGTTTTAATAATGTCAATAAATTCAACTAATCTTTTGTAACCAGCCAATTGCAATTATTCAAACTTGCATATGACCAGCAAAAAACTTGATTTTATTTATTAGTGTTTCCCTGGAAGTTAAATGAGATACTCTTCTTTACATTGTCTTTTTCAACTGTTAATCTGAAATGTTGTTCTACGTTACTAACATTATGATCAAGGTAATATTTAATAATCTCTTTATCACCTACTACTTTCCAGTCTTTGTACTGGCTATTTGCCAGTTCTTTCTGGACGTTGACAGGCATTGCGACATCTTTAGCAGCCTCTCTGCTTTCAATTAGTTCGCCATTAGCATTATAGACTGCCCACAATTCATGACCTTCTTTATTTTTCATCTGTACTTCATAACGATCGAGCTTAATATCAGATGCCCCAACATCATATACCCATCCATATTCCTTTAAAGCATAAGGAAACTTTGACCATGTAGCAGGAATGCTTAGATCAAACTGAGTAGTAGCTGCTTTGAGAACTGCAGCCGGAACCTGTTCCTTCGTAATAGTAGCATTTACAACAGGCACCCGGTCATTTACATTATAATCATGATCAACCTGCGCCAGTAACGGAAAAATAAATCCCGAAAACACCAAAATTGAAATTAATAATTTTTTCATAGCTTTAAAAATTCACTTGTTAATTAATTTATATACTTAAACAACACATTTAGAATTAAGTTTAAAAAAAAATAAATATTATTCAAAAAAACATGCACATTAAAGATAAAAAAGAAAATTAAACAAATTTATTAAAATTAATCAGTTTTTGTTCGATTTTTTTTAAGCCAAAAATTTCGAAACTCTGATTAAATTCAAGAATCCTGACTCTTAATATATCTGAAAAGTCACATTTGCGCATTAATCTGATTTTGATATAAAGTTACAAATAAAAAAGGATTAGTTATTTCCCCATATTGTAATAAAATCTCTCGTGAATGATCTGATCGCCTTTCCATTTCTGAACTGCAACTTCTTCCATCATATTCCGTTTTCCATCTTTCATGGTCACATCCATCCACGATTCGACCATAGTAGTCGCCTTTTTCTCATCGGAAGTGATAGCTCTTACCCCGCTTCCATGCATCTCTTTGATCATACTCATAAAATCAACCTGAAATTTCCGGTTTGGCTCTTTTCCTTTGCGTTCTTCACCTGTAGCTTCAACCATCACAACATCATTATGATAGTACTTTTCAAATGCATCAAGTAACTTTCCCTGTGCTAACATATCGTATATGTCTTTTGCTTTGTCGTAATAGCTCATATTTTTAATTATTTGGTTGTTGAAGAATAAACAATTAAAAAATGAGAAAGTTTAATTAATATACTTTCTCCTCATTTATTATCTGCAAAAGAATTATTGTCCCTTAGTCTCTGCGTCCCTTCCTCCCTTAGTCTTTCTTTCTCCCATTTCCGCTTCGCGGAAGTTCGTCGCTACGCTCCTCAATCTCCCATTCTTATTTATTTCTTCTTCCTGCTTTTCCGTAATATAGCAAGGCATCAATAACTAATTTATCCTGTATTTCATTATTGAATGTAAAAGAGAGCTCTTTATCGGTTTTATTATCATAGTCAATGTCGTTATGACCCATATTCACATACAGCATTTTATAGTTCTTGTTGGTCCAAACCACAGGGTAATATCCACTGTGCCATATCTCGTAGAGTTTAGGTCCGGTTCCAAGAGGAAAGCTTGTGGAGTCGATTGAAACAAGAATTTGAATGTCAGGATTTTTTCTCAGATCATTTTTCCAGCTGTACCATTCGTTTGGCGATGCCACAAAAGTATCAGGCAGGTTATGAGTTGACGGGTGATTATGGTTCTCAACTCTTAATACAGCTTTTGTCGGACGCCAGGTATTTCCTTTATATTCGCCTGCACCGAGAAACTGGTTATGATACCAGTCCCAGTTCTGTGGAAAGGCAGAAGGAGTAAGTGCAAAAGCTGCAAAATGAAATCCAATCCAGGCTCCGCCATTGTCCATGTATTTTCTGAATGCCAGCCTCTGAACTGTAGAATCGGGCCTGCTGTCTAGGAAGATCACTACCTGGTAATCTGACAGATATGAATCATTAAGATTATTCCAGTTATTTGTTGAGTCGTAAGTGAAATTATATTTGTCTGCAATTCTGGCAAACCACCTGTTAGCTTCATGAACAAAACTTATATGTGCTTTGTCATTTTTAGCAGTATAAAAGGCTATAGCTTTGAATTGTGTCGTCTTGTTTGGTTGTATTCCTGAACAAATCAGACTAATACATAATATAAAAAAGACTATGGTTTGAAGCCTTACTTTCTGGCTGCTGTTAAATCTTAACATGTTAATTCAGTTTTTAGTAATAAATTATTTTCTAATTGATCTTATTATTTTCATCCTTAAGTCTCTTCGTCCCTTCGTCCCTTAGTCACTCCGTCACTTCGTCCATATTTAATATGTCCAGAATGATGACCCACTTTCAATAAAATAGACTGGTACATAATCTATGAAGCTTTTTAACCACACAGCACAATAATTCATTCCTGCCTCTTCGGAGTTGATATGACCCAGAAAAATAATCGCTTTATTTCTCCCCTGATCAACCGCATCGCGCGTATATTCGTATGTTTCCCATTGTTGTGCCTCACCTGCCAGAACAACATCGACATTTTTGTCTTCAAGTAACCTGATATGTGTCGCACTTCCTGGCGCACCTTCGGCTAGCCGGATGTTTGTTAATTTCATATCGGGATTTCCTACAACATAAAAAGCATTTTTTGGAAATATCTGTTTCAGATTTTTAACCAACTCTTTCAGGGTAGTCTCTGGCAATACAAACTGATTCGAGGTTCCTTTTACTACATAATCTTTCCAGCCAAGTTTTACGATCATTCCTGTTTCAATTCCATCAGGTCTCATGGAGTGAATATAATCGTGGAACCGCCAGATGACCAGTTTGTGATCAGTTATAAATCGCCTCTTTTCGAGAAATACCGGGTCATTCTGAAGTTTGTCAGTTTCATCAAGATGGTTATAGTATAATGGCTCATGCACAATCACAAGGTTACAATTTTTATTTACAGCCTGTTTCAGGACATCCATTGTGGCAAACATGCAAGTCATTATTCCTGTAATAATTGTCTGAGGATCACCCTCTTTTATAACATCTACAGTTTTTGGAATTACCGGACTTCCTGTTTTTTTGATAATGGTTGCAATCACCTGTTCTGCAGTTGTGTTTTTTATGCTTTGGTTATCTTGTCCAAAAACCAATCCTGAACAGTTTGAGAGGAACATAATTAAAAGGATAGTAGATAATGTTTTCATGAAAAGGTATAATTAAATTATTTTGATTATAGGTAAAATTAGAAGAAAAACAGCAAACTGGTAATTAAGTTATAAAGTAATTAAATTATTAACTTATTAAGGTAGTCTTATGTATTAGAAACCCAGTAACCATATTCTTTATCACTTTTCTATTGATTCCTGTTCAGACTTTCTATATTTACAACTTATCTTCATTGGTCGGTTCAACCCTGACATATGCTTCACAACAGTTGAAAATCTTGAGGAATGGAAAAAGAAGAAATCCGTTTGATATTTGAAGCGCAACGAAAATATTTTGCTTCAGGGAAAACAACAGATATTAAATACAGGATAGAGACTCTGAAAAAACTTCGATCGCTGATAATATTTCACGAACAGGATATTGCGGATGCTTTATGGAAAGATTTCCATAAACCTGAATTTGAAGTAATTGCCACAGAGTCGAGGTTTGTAATAAAAGAGCTGAATATTGCTATCCGTAATCTGAGAAGATGGGCGAGGCCAAGAAGAGTCTATACGCCACTTGTTCATTTCTTATCGAGGAGTGTAGTAATTCCTCAACCATACGGACAGGTGTTGGTGCTTTCTCCATGGAACTTTCCTTTTCAACTTGCCTTTATGCCACTTTTAGGTGCTATCGCCGCTGGCAATTGTGTGATACTGAAGGTTTCGAGACAGGCACCCAACATAATAACAGTGATGGAAAAGATACTAAGTCATTTTCCTCCGGAACTTGTAGCAATGACGAATGGTGATCACAGCATAAGTGAGTACCTTCTTGAGCAGAAATTTGATTATATATTTTTTACCGGAAGTTGCAGGGTGGGTAAATATGTCATGCAAAAGGCTGCCGAAAACCTCATACCAGTATCGCTGGAACTTGGAGGTAAAAACCCATGTGTAATAGCGGCAGACGCGAAACTTGAATTCGCAGCAAAGAGGATTGCCTGGGGAAAGTTTCTTAATTGCGGGCAGACGTGTGTGAGTCCTGATTATATATTAATTGACAAAAAAGTAAGGGATAAGTTCCTCGATCTTATTATAAAGGAGGTTAAATCCTTTTATGGAGATTCTCCGGAGAAAAGTGATGATTATGCCAGAGTCATAAGTGGCGATAATGTTCTCAGACTAAGCGGTCTAATGAAGAGCGGTCAGATTGTAACCGGTGGTTTTACAGACATTGAAAACAGGTATATTGCCCCGACAATCATTAAGAATATAAAACCCGGCGATGCGATTATGCAGGAGGAAATATTTGGTCCGATTCTTCCAGTCATAGATTTTGAAAATTTTAATGAAGTATATGATATTATCGAACTAAATCCTAAACCTCTTTCTACTTATATCTTTACACAGGATAATAGACTTGTCACCGAGTTTTTGAGAAGAACCCGTTCAGGAAATGCGGCTGTCAATGAAACTGTATTGCAGATTGCTTCTCCCTATCTGCCTTATGGAGGAGTAGGAAGCAGCGGAATGGGGAGATATCATGGAAAATCTTCATTTGATACTTTTTCAAACCGGCGCTCGGTATTGATAAAATCGAATTTACTGGATATACCCGTCAGATATCCTCCTTACTCCAGGTTGAAGGCAAAAATTGTGAGTTTGCTACTTAGTTAGTTTTATATGGTTTATCCTGTTTTTCTCATTCTTAATATCTCATAAATCGTTTATTTTTGATACAAATTTAAAATGTTTTAAAATGAACCAGGAAAAAGTTATTGTCGGATTTATAGGCTCGGGGGGTATTGCGCGATCTCATGCATATTCACTCAATTCCCTGCGTTATTTTTATGACGATGTACCTGAAGTTCAACTTGAAGCTGTTTGTTCCGCCACAAAAGAGAGCAGAACTTCTTTTGCCAATCGTTTTGGGTTCATAAAAACATATGATTTGGAGGAGTTTGTGAATGACAAAAAGATAAATACAGTTTTTATACTTGGCCCAAATAAAGTTCACTGTGAACATCTGAATTCAGTCATTACAATGCCTTCCATAAAAAGGATCTATCTTGAGAAACCGGTATGCTCAACTCCTGACGAAGAAAAAGCAATAGCCGGATTGGTTCAAAAATATTCAGGCATAAGAATTCAGGTTGGATTTCAATTTCTCTTTGCAGCAGTGATTATGGATATGATCGCTTACTGGAAATCAGACAAGCTCGGTAAACCTATCCACTTCGATCTGAAATACTGGCACAGCGATTATCTCAGAAAGGAGTACCGTGACCGTCGTGCATCGCGTCTGACCGCAGCGCCCGATGGCGGTGCAATGGCCGATCTCGGTTCTCATTCCATCAGCCTGCTGATGGCTCTGCTTGGTCAGAAATTGAGTATTACAGGTGCGTTGCAAGGAGGTAGCTTCCCGGATGTTACAGCAGATTCCGATCTCTTCAGCATTATTTCTTTATATGATGAGGCTTCAGGAGCTGTCGGCACCATTTCCGCAAGTCGTATCAGTTCCGGTATTGGCGACTATTTTTCTTTCGAACTATATGCAAGTGAAGGGGCAATACGTTATTCCTCATTGACCCCCGATTTTTATGAGTTTTATATGGAGGAATCAGGTATCTGGAGCAAAAAACAAGTTGGGAGCAACTATAAACCTCTAAGCAGTTTTCCTTCTCCTCATGTACCTCCGGGATGGCTGAGATCAATGATCCATGCTCATTATGTATTTCTTACCGGTAACAACCAAAACGAATTTGTCCCTGATATTGGACATGGACTTGCTGTTCAGAGAATGGTTACTCAGGCGGCTGATCACCTGAAGAACTTCCGGGAAGAAACAAGAAGTTACTAGTTTCTGGTTCCTGGATGCTGGTTACTTAATTTAAAACAACAAGCACCCAGCAACCAGTACCCAGCAACTATTTAAAAAATGTCGAGCTTCTTTTTGCGCTCCTCAACTTTGCTGTAAAATATCGGAGTAAATAGATCTATTGCTCCTGTCAGCAAATAGATCTCTGTATCTTTTTCTCTTGCCTGCTCATTTTCCACCACACCAATTAGTCTACATTCTTTAAATGCACCGATGACATCGTTGCCTGGCTTTTTACCCACCAGGAGGATATTCTGTATCTTTTTAAGTTGTGGCAACCAGTAGATATAATCCGTATTAAAAGCATAAGCCTCCGCCATTTTTTTCCGGTTGTAATAGTTCAAAGCACCTGCCTGGCCATAATTATAACAAATAACAAGTGTTTTTTCACGCTCATTCGCCGGGATCATATTATATGCAGTCAGAGCTTTATCTGCCATCTCATGCCAACCCAGCATATCTGCAAAATCCTGCGGCAGATTATGGTTTTTTCCATCTTCCCAACGAAGCATACCCATTTTTTCAAATGACTTAGCGTTATGTCTGATCTCAGTTGGCGTATATAACGGATATACTACTTTAAGAGTAAAATAAAATATGCTAATATTAAAACAGATTAATGAAGGAAGAACAATTGTTCTCCATTTATTGGAAAGAATACTATCAATATACACACTTCCAAAGGCAATTAGTACAGGATAGATCCCAACGGCATAATAATCTTTTGCTTTCATATAAGCGAAGAGCCCGATTACTGTCACAAAAGAGATCGCGACAAACCTGTAAGGATGGAAAGATTTGAATGAAAAAAAAGCGATTAAAGCCATTATAATTATGGGTAATGAACCAAAAAAGAACATGATCTGACTTCTGAGAAAACCGGTCGAAGTATTATTATCAAGCTGGTTATGCTTTAATACTTTCATATGCTGAAAGACCGGGAAATTATGTGTTACCTGCCAGATTATGTTTGGAGATAGTATTATAAGGCTTAATATAAGGGCTTTCCAGAAAGAAGGATTGGCAAATATCTTTCTCTGGTATGTAAGTAAAAATCCAATCGCCAGACCGGCAATCAGGAAGATAAGATTATATTTATTGTAAAAACCGGCTGCAATAAATATTGACAAAAGCCAAAGCCATTTGTTTTTTTCAGATTGAATGAATTTAATCAGGAGGTAGAATATAATTGTCCATGTTAAAATATCGAATGAGTTAGGCTGAAACAGTATATTTATTCTGAGTAATGCTGAGAACACGAGGGCGCATGATGACATAATCTTCGCGAATAAACTTCCTGCCAGAGACTCAACTATTAACCAGGTGAAAACTATTGTCAGAGCTCCGAAAAGTGCAGGGAAACAACGAATCCAGAACATGCTACCACCGAGCAGGTAAATAAGTTTTGAAAATATTGCAGTAAGAGGGGGGACGCAGATATATCCGAATGCCAGATGATTAGCCTGGTTAAGATAAAGAAACTCATCCCTGTGCAACTCATAAACAGGGTTAACAAGGACGATTTGCAAGACCAGCTTTACAGCTATTAGAAGAAGCAGAATCCAATAGTTATTGATGAATTTTCTGAATTTCATGTCCATAGGAAGTCTGATTTTGAAATGGTTATAAGTCGGTTAAAAAGCAATTTAAATATTGATTAAATATACGAATGTGATTTAAATTCCCAAGGAGGTGCCTTTAAACTTATTTAGATGTTAAAAAATATTGATTTCTGAGAAAATCAATGTATTTTTATTTTGTGAAGTATCATTATTATATTTAAGATTCACTAAAATCAATACAAAATCTTAAACCTGTACCAATTACTAATTTAAGAAATGAAATCAAAGATATTATATTGGATTCCCCGGATACTGGCTATACTTTCAATCCTCTTTATGACAATATTTTCACTTGATGCGTTCGACGGGAATGAGTCTTTTGGAATGAAGATGCTGGGATTTCTTATGCATAATATCCCGGTTCTGATAATACTCGTAATACTGCTTATTGCGTGGAGATGGGAATTAGCAGGTGGAATTCTTTTTATTCTGGCATTCGTAGCCGGAACAATTGTCTTCCATTCATTCATTGGAAATCCTGCTTCACTTATAGTTATCACACCATTTTTGATCACGGGAATATTGTTCATTCTTCACAATGTTCTTTATCCCATCAGGAAGAATTAATTTCTTCAGACTATTTACTGATTGTTTGTACAATACACTTATGTTTCACGTTTATCGTTCCTCGTTTCGTATTTAGTGCATTGTGTCTATTCTATTTGTTTGCGACCCGTTTTATAATTCAATGAGCTTATTGATTATGCTTACTGAATCTGAAATGCACTTTTCGCAAACGGTTCCGAACAGATTATTGTCTTTGGCGTAACGGTTTCCTTCTTCTGTTTTTAAATCACATTTCAACAATGACAGGCAATCTGTAGTACCATTTATCTGTATGAATATTTTACTGAATTCTTGTATCATCGAATATGTAGCCTCTTTTCTTTCTTTGTTGTCTGAAAACTTTTTACAGTTATAAATACCAAGTACCATAAAAGATCCGGTAACTGCTCCGCAAGTTTCCTGTAGTCTTCCCATTCCTCCTCCAAATCCGCATGAAACACTCAATGCCAGGTTATTATCAAAATTCAGTTCATCAGAGTAAGCAGTCAAAACGGCCTGAGCACAGTTCAGACCTGATCTGAATGTGGTGATTGCTTTTTCATTAATTGCTGTCGTCATATCTGTTTTTTGCATTAAAGGTAAAATAATCCTCTGGAAATAATCCAGCTTTCATTAATATCTGTACTTGTTAACTATTTTTTTCTAACCACAGAGTTACAATGATTAATTTGGAGTGACACTACTTAATTGTCTGATATATGGACATTTTATTTTACTTGGTTAATCTACTCCATACTGACTCCGTAAATCTCCATGTTGCTTCGTGCTTAATGAATTTTCTTATAGAACTTTAAATCAATAAAACCGAGTAACTCTTATGATTCCATAATGTCTGCCTAAATATGATGAATCCTTTTTATCTTCCCGAAAAGTTGCACCGGAATATTAATATATTTCTTTAATAAAAACTACCCGGTCATTATCAGGCCCTGAGTAGTTTTTAATAACATTAATTCCATTTTCATTTGCTTCGCCGATCATTCTCATTCCTATTTTCTTCGTATGAAAATTAATGGATTTAATATTTATTGGTTTTGTGATAGCTTTTATTTTTTTAATATTCTGTGACCTCGCGATCTCAATAAAATTGTCGTAAAGCATTTTGCCAAGTCCCTGTTTTTGATATTTTTCTCTCACTCCAATCAGATGCACATACGCAAGACTTTCAATTTGAGAGAAGAATCCAAACAGATATGCGACCACAATTCCTTTGTCCCTGATCACAAATGCAGTATTCCCGAATTCGTGGATAAGATAAGGCTGGTGTAAATGCAAAGTTCTGTCACTTCCCCAGAAATCGCAAATGTCCCTGATAATTTCATTGAAATCATCTTTTGTGCAATTTTCAATTTTCATTTTATTTTTATTTTGATTTTGATGATCCGGGATGATCAACTTTCTTTACTTCATCTCTTCCTTTTCCCTTATTTTTAACTGAGAGCAGTTCGAAATCCCTTAACCTTACAAAAGCATATCCCATCCTTCTCAAACCTTGGACAATTTTCTCCATTGCTTCCTTAGTATTCCATTCAGGATGATTGAAATGCATAATGATGATGGCGCCGGGTCTGATGGTTTTCAGTACATTATTTTCAATTACTGATTCAGGAGTAGATGGAACCGCATCGCCTGAAAGGACCTGGTAACTTACAGTTGTTATACCTAACCTGTTCGCCATACTTGTGCAAGCTTCATCAACGTATGCAGTAGCTGAACGGTATAATCGTGGTCGCTGACCTGTAATAGCTTCAATTTTACGGGCATTTGCTTCAATCTCATCAAAAGCTTCTTCAATATCGGATGTCCCCCTGATACCATAAGCACTTTCACCATCAATCGAACAAGGCCGGTGGTTCAGGCCATGGTTTTCAATTTCAAATAGCGTATCGCGGCTAAGGTGAAGAAAAGTATCAAATTGCGAATCGATCCACTTACCGCTTATAAACAAAGTAGCCGGAATCTTCTCATGTTCAAGATATTCAATTAATTCCTTATCATATCCATTTCCATTTTTCCCACCACACGCATCAAATGTAAAAGCAACTATTTTATTTTGAGTATTTATTGCTTCAACGACACCTGTTACAAATTCTCCCCAACGACCTGCAGGTGTACCGGCAAACTCCGAAACAGTTTTTTTCTTTAATTCTGTGTAGGATCTGTCATTATTAAGTTTTTTCAGGAAAGCTGCATTCACATAAGCAGAATGATCCTGGGATAGGGCGATCTCAGAAAAACGAAGCACAAGGAAAACTACGAAAATAATTCGCATAATTAAATCGTTTTAATGCTTCTGAGTCTGATATATGATGACCAAAATTACCTTAAAATTTTAAACCTGATGAAATTTTAAAATAATTTATTCATACTTAAGAGCCTCTACGGGATTAATGCGTGATGCTTTGTATGACTGGATGAATACGGTCAGAAGAACAACAATAGCTGCAACTGAAAATGATATTGCAAATACCCACCAGCTGATTGTTACTTTATAGGAAAAGTTCCTTAGCCATTTTGTTATAAAATAAATCGTTACCGGAATAGAAATCATGGCAGATAAGGTAACGAGAAATAGATTTATTCGCAGAAATGAAATGATAATTGATTGTTGACCGCATCCGAAAACCCTTTTTATACCAATTTCCTTAATTCTTGATCTTGCAACAAACATTGTGAGGCCAAATAGACCAAATGCTGCGATAATCAGTGTGAAGAGTGCAAATATTGAGACAATAACAGTTAAATTTTTTTCCGATGAATAGATATCTTTTATCACATCTTCGATAGTTGAGTAAGAAAAGGGTCTGTCGGGGGCAGCTTTCTTCCACTCTGCCTCAAGCATTGGAAGAATACTTTTCAGTGTCCCGGGTTTATAATGTATTGCAACCTGACCTATATATTTGTCTGTCATAGCGATTTCCAGAACAGGAATATCCGAATGAATTGAATGCAGGTTAAAGTCTTTTACAACACCGATTATTGTTTTGTCCCCGATCATCTTCCCAATCGGATCGGTTATGCTCAAGCGTTTGACAGCTGTTTCATTCAGAATTATGGATTTAGCAAGATCGCTGCCAAACTCTTCTGAAAAATCTCTGCCGTAGAGCAAGTGAATGCCTATGGTCCTGATAAAATTGTAGTCAACATCGAATCCTTCAACATTAATCTGTACTGACTTATCCTGGAAGTTGGGACACATGAAAGACATCGAACCCTGCATCGGGAGACCATCCATGGAACCAGCCGCCATAATTATATTCGGGTTGGATTTTATATTATTTATATAGGAAGAGTACCCCTTGAAATCGCGGCCGAGATCAATAAAAAGAATATCACTATTGTAATAACCCGGATCTTTTTTCATGGCATATTGGTACTGAGAGCGGATTATCATCGTACTTGAAACAAATGAACAGAATATAACTAATTGGATAACAATTAAGGTGGAACGCAAAAAAAGTTTTCTTTTTCCCGCTTGTGTGGTGTTTTTCAAAATATCGAGGACCTTCAGACCAGATAAATAGCCTGAGGTGTATATTCCTGAAGCTACTCCGATAAGTATTGTCAGAGTCAGATAGATAGAAACATATATAATTATGTTTGAGTTAATAATATACAAATGAGTTTGAAAAAGCTTTCCTGCATAGGGGAGACCCAGCCATGTCATGAGCAGGGCAACAGGTAAAACAAAAAATGCCAGCAGAACCGATTCACTTAATAATTGATTTTTGATGCTGTTGTTTCCTGCGCCAAATGTTTTCCG
>Ga0302206_1000413_pt1 | contig 16923 bp, 15 predicted proteins | sample II_Fen_E2_1_FD_194581 | JGI IMG/M metagenome (GOLD analysis project Ga0302206, IMG submission 194581) | Peat permafrost microbial communities from Stordalen Mire near Abisko, Sweden - II_Fen_E2_1 | ecosystem: Environmental > Terrestrial > Soil > Wetlands > Permafrost | place: Sweden: Abisko...
AAATGCAAATATCGCATTCGGACACAGGTTTTTAAATAACAAACTGGGCATTATGGTAAACGGAAGCATTCAGAACAGCCATCTTGCCAGTACTTATAATTCAGTCGGATATAATATCGACGCTTATAATGATATTCAGATCGGCGACTGGGAAAGACAGACATACTGTAAGGATCAGAGCAGGTATGGCGGTTATGCAAAAATAGATTACCGGTTCAATGAAAATAACCAGATAATCTTCTACAATTCATACTTTCAGATGAATGAGACAAGAGCCAGAATCGTTTCAGATACTTTGTCGGAAGATACCAGGACTGGTCCCGGGACAGGAACCGTTCATAGCTACAATCAAACAATTACTGACATTTCCGGCATTGAAAGCGCCATTCTTAAAGGGAACCATAAAATCAAAAATAATCTGGATGTTGACTGGTCGCTCATATATTCAGTTGCTAATTCAAATTCACCCGATTATGCATCAGTTTACCAGGTGCAGACAATACCAACTCCAAATGCAGTTACTCCAAAGTATCTCAACTATTCAAGTTGCATCACAAGGCTCTGGCAATGGGATATAGATGAAGACAAATCAGCATTTGTAAATTTATTATACAAACCTCTAATACTCAAACATCTTTTTGAATTTAAGGCAGGAGGTATGGGAAGAATGAAATTCAGAAAGAACTACGCCAACGAATATTCTTTCAATGCGTCTGCCGATAACTATCTATTTCCGAATCCCGATATACTGACAGTTCCTATTTCAACAAAAAATGATCAGCAAAGACAGGGTAATGCTGTTAACAATCCAGGGAATTATCGGGCCTGGGAAGATGTTCAGGCTGTTTACGGCATGGTAACAACTGAGTTTGGGAAGCTTCAGATATTAACTGGTTTGAGGGTTGAGTTCACTTATATGGCAAATGAACATAATCAGGCCGATCCCCAGGTACCTGTCGCACATGCCAGATTCTATTATTACGACTATCTCCCCAGTCTCCATCTTAAATATAAAATTACTGAAAAACAAAATCTTCGTTTTTCAGTATACCAGGCTATCAACCGGCCTAACTATACAGAAGTTATCCCATATTCTGATATTCGTCCTGGTGGCATGACCGGTAACCCGAATCTGAAACATTCATTAGGGACGTCTTATGATTTGCGCTATGAGATATACCCCGAGCGGGAAGAAGTATTTGCAGCTGGGGCTTTCTATAAACAACTCACAAATGCGATTGAAGAGCTTATAAAACCGGGAAGTGAGTCGAGAAGTGTACAGAATGTTGCCAATTGTACAAATTGGGGATTCGAACTAGTGGGAATAAAGTACTTCGGGGACCTGGGAATTGATGTGAACTATACTTTTACTCATTCGGAGGTTATCGTGCCCAAGCACTTTAATACCATGGATGCTGAGAACAACGTAACTACTATAGTTAAAAAGGAAACCCGTCCCCTTGTCGGACAATCACCACATGTCTTTAATGCCGGATTGACTTACCATAACAATCAGTATGGGTTAAAATTAAGCCTGGTTTATACGATGCAGGGGAAACACGTAATTAATGTGAGTGATTCTTATGGAAAAGATGAGTATCAGCAAAACTATCACAATGTTGGAGCAACTGTTGAAAAACTGATTAACAAAAAGTTAGCCATAATATTAAAAGCTTCAAACCTTCTGAATTATCCAATTAAGTGTTATACAAAAGACGGTGATTTTGTTGAAAAACTGAATAATTATCAAAGCTATTTTATCGGATTGAAACTAACAATTTAATTTATTACCTAAAAAATCAATTATGAAAAAGATTCAAACGTATTTAACAGTAATTGCACTTATCACATTACTGATTTCCTGTAAAAAAAATGGTGAGGACCTGATAGACTCTACATCTAACTACCCTAAACCTCCGGCCAATTACGTAAAAAGCAACAAACTGAAAGGTACTCTGAAAGGTACATTGAAACAAGATTCCACATACTATCTGGTCGGAAGCGTTGTTGTCAATAAAACAGATACACTTGCTGTGCAGGCAGGGGCAAATATAATTGCCCAGGGAAATTTCAATTTCACTGTTTATGGTACACTCCTTTGTTTAGGTACTGATACAAAACAAATCACCTTTACAACTCAGGACGCAAGTAAATTTACAGATTTAGGAACAACGGGCCATTGGGGGGGATTTCTCATCGATTCGACCTCGAAATATATATATATTAGATATACGCACATAAATTTCACAGGAGGCCCTGATTCAGAAGGAAGTTCCCAGGCAAGTTTTGATGTTGAGGGAAGCCAGTCTTTCAACGGTGGCGCTCATATAGTTTTTGAAGACAACTGGATGTTTGGCGGTATTGACGATGGTATACATCTGGCAGGTGACATAACAGTGAGTATTAAAAGGAATGTGCTTCAACGCTTAGGCGGACCCGATGGTGAAACAATGAACATTAAAGCAGGTGTAAAAGGTGACATTGCATATAATTACATATGGAGCGCTGCTAACAATGGCATCAAACTGGAAACCGGGAAGACGGTTTTTTCACCACAGACAAAAATGAATATTTTTAACAATACCATTATTAACAGTGGGTGGAGAAAAGTTGGTGAAGCAACAAATAGCATACTTATTGACAAATTTGCAGCTGCCAATATCTATAACAATGTATTGGTAGGCAATCATACGGGTATTAATATCACCACAAAAGCTGACACTATCAATTGTAAATATGGTCATAATCTTATATTTGCAATTGATGACTCATTGAAAAACTGGAGATATTCGGTCAAGTCATTCGGCAAGATTCAGACAACTGATGTAATGGGTTCCGGACATACTGATTGTGCATCGGTGTTTACAAACTGGGATTCAGGCGTTTTACCGAATGCAACCACTCAGGACTTCAATGTCCCTTCATTAAAAACCGGATCACCGGCAATCGGCAAAGGTAACACAACCAGTCCATTTATATATTGGGTGCAGATCTCCGGACCAAATGGAACTGCAGATATATTAAACAAAGATCTTGGAGCATATCCTAAAGACGGTAACGGGAATAAGCATTTACCCGCATCAAAACCAGTTAATTAATCCCGTATAATAATATAATTACATGAAAAAAACACTAATACTTCTTATAGGTCTGTTATCGATAGTTTGTGTCAATTCAATTCAAGCTCAAGGCAGCAGCTATAAAATTGTAAACAAAATTCATCTCGATGGAGATGAAAAATGGGACTATTTATTCTCTGATGATATGGCAAGCCGGCTATATGTATCGCACGGTAAAATGGTACAGGTAATAGATGAGACAAAAGGTGAAGTTGTCGGAAAAATAGCTGACCTCGATGGGGTCCATGGTATTGCTATTGCTACTGCTTTACATAAAGGATTCATCAGCACAAAAAATGATAATTCCGTCACAGTTTTTGACACAAAAACTTTAGCAGTAATAAAAAAGATTGCCATTGATGGGAAAAGTCCAGACGCAATTCTCTTTGATTCATTCAGCCAGAAGGTTTTTGTATTCAATGGCCATTCAAATAATGCAACGGTTATCAATGCTGAAACCAACGAAATAGTTGCAACCATTACATTATCGGGTAATCCTGAATTTTCAGCAACCAATGGTAAGGGTAAAATTTATGTAAACCTTGAAAGCGCCAGCAGCATTGCTGTTATCAATGCAACGACATACAAAGTCGAAAATGTATGGCCAATAGCTCCTGGAGAAGAGCCTACCGGTCTGGCTCTGGATAACGAAACTCACAGGCTGTTCAGCGCTTGTGCCAATAAGCTGATGGTGGTAACTAATGCTGAAACCGGGAAGGTAATTACTACGCTGCCTATAGGTGAAAAGTGTGATGGGGCTGCATTTGATCCAGGTATAAAATGTGCATTCAGTTCCAACGGTGACAAAACGATAACTGTTATTAAAGAAGGAAAGGATGACAAGTATACTGTATCGGAAAATTTTCCGACACAGGAAGGAGCCCGGACCATTGCAGTGAATAAAATAACTCACCATATCTATCTTCCTGCAGCTGATTTTGAGATTGCCATAGATGGACAAAAAGCCAAAATCAAACCCGGAACATTTGTAGTTCTTGACATAGTTTCTAACTAGATTAAATGGAATTCTGAGCCTCTATCAATAATCAAGCCATCTTACTAAGACGCCCATGCACCTGAGGCTCAGATACCTGCATGGGTGTTCTTTTACCAATTAAAACAATTATCTATCTAAAATTAAAACATATGAGAAACAAATTATACCTGTTAATATTCTTAGCTTCACTATTTGTCTTTGCTTCCTGCACTGAACAGACACAAAAAGCTACAAATCCGGCTGGTTCAGTAAAAACAGGCATTAATGAATCGAAAGGTGTCGTAACTTCAAAAACATTCGGAAGAGCTTTTAATTTCATTATTGTAAGCGACTGGGGATGGAATGGATATAAACATCAGCAGGAAGTAGCCGATCAGATGGAAAAAACAGCTGACAGTATAGGAGCAAAATTTGTCGCAACCTGCGGAGACAACTTTCAGATCAGTGGCATTGCTTCAACTCAGGACCCATTATGGATGGCAAATTTTGAAAATGTTTATAAGGGGCTGTCACTTCAGACAGAGTGGTTTCCTGTTCTTGGAAATCACGACTACAGAGGCAGTCCGCAGGCTGAAATTGACTACTCAAAAATCAGCAGACGCTGGAGACTTACAGAACATTACTATACTTTTACTAAAAAGATCAACGATTCTGTTTCAGCACGTTTCATTTTTCTCGATACACCTCCACTTGTTGCAGAATATCAGAACAAGCCGATCGAGTATCCTGAAATTTCAAAACAGGATACTGCTAAGGAGATAAAATGGCTTAAGGAAGTTCTTTCAAATTCCAAAGAACAATGGATAATGGTTTTCGGACATCATCCTGTATACTCAGCGAGTCAGAAACACGGGAATACTCCGGAAATGATAAAACGGGTAAAGCCTTTACTTGAGAAATACCATGCTCAGTTCTATTTTTGCGGACATGATCACGATTTTCAGCATCTGCGCGAAAAAGGTAAAAATGTTGAATATATAGTAACTGGTACAGGTGGTGAAACACGGCCTGCCAGCTCAAATGAATTATCAGTATTCAGTAAATCGGAACCTGGTTTTTCTGTCGTTTCGTTAAAAGCTGATAGTATGAAGATATGTTTTGTTGGTACTAAAGGGAATATCATTTACAGTTTCAACAGAAGCTATAAATAACAAAACATTAAATGTCTGAATAGCACGTAAGTTTCTGCTTTAGTTGGGTTTTTCCATCCATCCGGGTTTTAAGCGGGTGGATGGATTTTTTTTAAACCTATTCTTTTACTGTTTTAAAGACTCTAGTGTTTCATAAATTCCTGCACTATAAGATATTGGATTAAAATTAAACAAGTTGTTAAACCTTGTTGAATCAAAATAATAATCGAATTCGCTCTGGTAAAGCATTTCGAAAGATTCATAAACGGTCTTGTTAAAAAAACCGATCATTTTAACCATCCATTTTTTCAGGATAGTGTAATCCGGAGCAATTCCCAGTTCTTTGGCAATGAGTTCAATAAATGATTTCCCGTCAATTGGCGGATTGAATGTGGGTAAATGCCAGGTTTGATTATAACATTCTTCCCGACTTGATAGTAAAACCATTCCTTTTGCTGCATCAATTGTGAAAGTGAATGAGTGTAATTTATTGACATCGATCATCCATTGAGCAGTTTTACCATGCATTAATTTATCAATGGCCAGTATGTACGGAACACTTGTTTTTGTTGCATACGGGCCGTAAAGATCAGCTGATCTGGCAATTATTGCGTTTATATTTTTCTTGTTTATTTCATTCTCCAGATCCATAGCAATTTTTGCTCTGATTTCACCCTTTCTGCTGCATGGGTTAAACGGAGTTGTTTCAGTCATTTTCCCTTCCACTCTGCCATACATATATACATTGTCAAAAAAAATCAGCTTTGCATTGACACTTTTGCAGGCATTTATTGTGTTTTGCATGACTTTGGGCCACAGTTCTGCCCAAACCTTTGAATCATAAGGAAGTCCGGCACATAGGAACACTATATCTGAATTCTGAACACTTTTCAATGTTTCATCATATGAGGTGAGATCAGCTTTAAAAGACTCAGTACCCGGAATTGAATAGTTACTACGCGAAACCAGTCTTATATCCTCTTTACTTTTCAATAATTCATATGTAAGTGCATTCCCGATAGATCCGCCTGCACCAAGAATTGTATGTTTCATAATTTCTTAATATAATTTTTTGATTATTTTTTCCAAACTTTCCATACAGTAAAAAACGTCGAAACCTTAATTGAACACTGCCACCCAAACCGGAAGAAAAACTGCTATCAGAGTGACAATCGTGGTCTGCCAATAATAGTTATTAATATACAGTCCTGTTAATACAAGAAGATTATCCTGTAAATCATATTCAATTCTTCCTCTGGAGGAAGAACAATAGTACTTTAACTGTAACCCTTCGGCATTATACAATCTCCAACTGGTACCCCAAAAATTATCAAATTTCCAATAATACATTTTACCGGAATATTCTAATTTAGATTTGGTCATCCATGAATTATAAGTTATTCTCGCAACTGGAGAGCGATTATCATTATTAAAAACCTCTACCTCCTGTTTAAGAAAACCTTTGATTTTAAAGTAATATTTTTCCCCATACAATTCACCGTGTGAGGAATGAGTCCATGACCTCTCATTTAGGTATCCTACAAGAACACCGTCTGAATAGATCTCATATATGCTTTTAAATAGCCCCTTTTTCCAATTTAGAATTGTTTCCATTTGAAATTGGTTTGTACCCTGAATATTCAATTTGATAATGTTTCCATTTTCCCGGATCTGATCCCTTGTAAAATTAGCAATCCTGAAACTGTAAAAATAAACGGACATAACCTGAATGGCAGAAAATCAATTTTGAAACCCGTAAAAAGTGATAAAACCGACATGGCCATCAACATTATAAAAGCAAGAAAATACACTGCTTTGATAACCCTGGTTTCATTTTTACTGGTTATTGTAGCTACAATTGTTAATAGACCGATAAAAATCAGGGTCAGTCCCTCATTGATCCATTCCATATTAATAATATGAAAGTTGTCAACACTAATATTACCAAATCCTTTCATAACATTTCCAGTGGGGATCAGATGTGCTATCCCCCAAATTAGGCAGAGCGATCCGCCCAGAAATACTAAATTCTTTCTCATTTTAAGTCTCATTAAGCATTCTCCTTGAAGTATTTAAGATTGACTGTTGTGATTATATTGAAAAGTAATTTTTTTCTTTTTTAATCTGCCGGATTGTTTCCTTAAGACCTTCTTTGTAAGATGTATATTGAGGCTGCCATCCAAGAATGCTTTTTGCTTTTTCATTTGAGACCTTGCAATTCATCCTGATTACCTCATAGAAATCTTTGCCTACGATCAATCTGAAAATAAATGCCGGAATTTGTCCGGGTCTCTTCTTATTCATTAGTTCCGCCAAATAGAGGGCAAAATCTCTTTGAGTCACCGGGGTATCATCAGCTATTATAAATTTCTCTCCTACAGGAAGCTTATCAATTGTTTTAATTATCGCCTCAGCCGCGTCTCCTGCATATAAGTTCGGAATGAAATTCTCACCACTACCAATAATTGCACTTCTTCCCTTCTCTGCCATATCATACATAATCCGGAACAGACCTCCATTGCCATAAATTTTTCCATAAATAAGCTGAATTACTCCGGGATAACCTGTTCTGATGGCTTCATCAACAATCTCGTCGGTGTCAGCTCCAATCTCCGTCAGACCTTTTCGTAAAATTGGCCATGTTTCATCAGCTATTTCATCATTTTCCGTCTTGTAACTTGTCCCGCCTGGCAGTATAAGCGGACAATTATATAAGGTAGCCAGATATATTGATTTACGAAAAAAATCATTCGTTTCGGACCTAAGTTCTTCTTTCCGTGCTGCAGTCATTCTTTTTCCGTGTTTGACACCGGGCATAGCCAGCAAAATGATAATTTCAGGTTTATCGGGTAATAATTTTTTAAAAAGCAGCGGATTCCTGATGTCTCCTAAAATACCATAGGCGCCCAATTTTCCTATTTTCCCAATTTTGCTTTCATCTCTTGTCAGTGCGTAAACTTCATGCCCCTTTTCAATTAATCCGGGGAGTAAATAGCTTCCAACAAGACCTGTCCCTCCTATTAAAAATACTTTCATGATCTTTTAGTTATTCTATAAACGCTACTCTATCCCACTTTGTCCTTTAATCTTGAAAGATAAAATTAAAGCTATAATTAGTGATGGAAAAGAAGTTACTTTTTTATTACATTTTAACTGTCTTACGTGCCAAATCTACACGTTCTGCAGAATGGGCGGAAGTTTAATAGTGTAATATTTTTTTAATTAAAAATTAATCTGATCTGTTAATATGGTATCTGCTAATAAGATGATCTTTATTTAAAATATCAGAAGGAAATAGATACAAGCGTTGTTTCATAACCACTGAAGATTAAAGCTGATTATTAGCAGGGAAACAAAAATGGATAAACATTATATACCAAAAGAGATAAGCTGGCTTTCATTTAACGAACGTGTGCTCCAGGAAGCTGATAACAAAGAAGTTCCGCTTCTTGAGAGGTTAAAGTTTATGGGCATATATTCAAATAATCTTGATGAATATTTTCGTGTAAGGGTCTCAACATTGAAAAGAGTTTCTGTTTTGGAAGCTAAATCAAAAAACATTCTCGGATATAGCCCTAAAGCCACGCTGAAAAAAGTACATGAAACAGTATTGGTCCAGAACCTGAAGTTTGAAAAAATTTATGCTGCCCTTCTGCATGAACTTGCCGATAATAAAATATGTATAATCAACGAAAAACAATTGAATTCTGATCAGGCTGATTTTGTTCAGAAGTACTTTAATAAAGAAGTAAAGACAAGACTGATGCCTTTCCTTATCGAAAAAGATTCCAAATTGCCAAACCTGACTGATGATACCATCTACCTGGCTATCTATCTTACAGACAGCGCAACAGAGAAAAACAGATATGCACTTTTAGAAGTTCCGACGAATATTCTTCCAAGGTTTATTGTTTTGCCATGTAAAGGAGATGAAAAATGTTTAATTTTCCTGGATGATATTATCAGATACGGCTTGAAAGATATCTTTTTTATCTTCGATTTTAATGAAATATCAGCATATACTATTAAGTTGACGAAAGATGCTGAACTGGAAATGTCTGATGATATCTCTGAAAGTTATATAGACAAACTCACCAGAAGCTTAAGGCAGAGGGAAAAAAGCAGTCCGTTAAGATTCATCTATGACAGGACAATGCAAGCAGACCTTCTAAAGGTCATAACAAAGAAGTTGCATTTTGGTCCCGATGATGTCTTAATTCCCAGCAACAGGTACCATAATTTCAAAGATTTCATAAGTTTTCCTCATCTGGGACAGAACAAGTTCTATTATCAACCTCTCGTTACTGTTCCTCATCGTGATTTACGATACGGAGAAAGTATTCTGTCGGCCGTTAAGAAGAAAGATATTATGCTCCACTTCCCATATAATTCATTTGATTATGTAATCGATCTTTTACAGGAAGCCTCACTCGATCCTTATGTTAAATCTATTCAAATCACTTTGTACAGGCTTGCAAGAAATTCCAGCGTGATCAATGCTTTGCTTAATGCTGTAAGGAATGGTAAAAAGATAACTACAATTGTAGAATTACAGGCACGGTTTGATGAGGAGGCAAATATTCTCTGGGGAAACAAACTGTTGGATGAAGGAGTTAAAGTCATTTATGGTGTACCCGGATTAAAAGTACATGCAAAAATGTGTCTTATCACCCGTATAATTAACAATACAACCCAGCGCTATGCCGCAGTGGGAACCGGAAATTTCAATGAAGATACAGCAAGGATCTATACTGATCACCTGCTTCTGACAGCTAATAAAAAAATCACAAATGAAGTCTTCAAAGTATTTTCATTCCTTAGCATGAATTATAAGAAGGATAATTACTACCATCTTGTTTTGTCTCCCTTCTTTCTAAGGAATAAGATCATCTCATTAATAGAAAATGAAATAAAGAATGCCAAAGCCGGTAATAAAGCATATATCTACCTGAAATTGAATCATGTAACCGACGCTGAAATTATTGAGTACCTTTATAAAGCAAGCAATGCCGGAGTGAAAATCAGGTTAATAATAAGAGGAATGCTTTCGCTGATTCCCGGTGTAAAAAATCTAAGCGAGAATATCAAAGCAATCGGGATAGTCGACAGGTTTCTTGAGCATTCAAGATTTCTGATCTTCTGTAACGGTGGCAATGAGAAAGTTTATATAACGTCAGCGGACCTGATGTCCAGAGATCTTGATTACCGCATTGAGGTTACCTGCCCGATCTTCGATAAAAGTATTAATAATGTAATCAGAAGAATATTTGATCTTCAATGGAGTGATAATGTTAAGGCAAGGATTTATGATGAAAAACAGTCTAATACATTTGTTAAGGATGGGAAACAGCCTTTTCGTTCACAGGTTGAAGTATATAACTACCTTAAAAGTATAAACGAAAAGCTTACTGATTAAGTTCTTATCGGTCAGATTTTTGCTCCTAAGATTTGAATAAGATCCAGAAGCAAAAAAGAACAAGTGATATTACGAATAATGAAGCCACAACCTCAAGAAATATATTTTCAAATATTTTCCTTCTTTCTTCGCTTCTGTTTTTGATTTTTGTATTCATAAAATCTGTTTTTTTCGATAGCGAAAATAAGGTTGATTTGTTACTCCATTGATTCAGAACTATTAATATTCTGTTAAGTAATTTTATCCCGGTGACAAAAGCTTAAGAAATTCAAGCTGCGGATTATATTCATAGGAAATTGAGTTCCGTTTTTTCTCTCTGACTGATTAACAAAATCTTCATTCAATTGTAACATTAAGTTATTTAAATAGAGACATATAAGTCATTTTATCCGTTTATATTTGACTTAATATTTTTATGTCAGGCAGGACGATATTTTAATATAAATCAGAACAAAGATGAAAGTAAGTCTGAAAGTAGTTTTGACTCTTGCTGTCAGTATTATCTCTATGTTTGTAATTAATATCATAGAGAACGCTGATAGTGAATATAATACAGGACTTTTTATAATAATAATCATTATCAGCTGCATCGCGGGGATTATTACAATATGGAGTAATAAACCAGAAAACCTCGAAGCAAAGACAAGCAACTAACAGAAAAAAACTTGTATTTATTGAAAAAGGATACAGTTAAAAACTTAAATTTACTAAACTCTTATCAAAATTATTCATCCATAAAATCGATGAATACACCTGCTTCAATAAACTCCGGAGAAGCTATTCAAATACGTCTTTCCAAAGGACTTATACCCCATTTTGGCCCATTTTTAATGCTTGTAGCGCGTCCACTTTTCATCTTGCTCACCCAGGGTTTTACCTTCCTTCTCTTTAAATATTTAAATGTGCCTGATGCCGGAATAGCTGTCCGAAACTGGTGGACAGTAACAGGCACACTTGTCGATTTTGGTTGCCTTGGTTTGCTTATCTGGCTCACAAAACGTGAAGGCATTCATCTGTTTGATCTGATTGGATTCATAAAATCAAGACTTAAAACTGATATTCCTCTCGGCCTTGGTATTTTTATTATTGTCTTTCCGGTAACAATATTCGGATGTGCAAAGCTGACTATGTTAATCGCATATGGCAGTCTAAATCCAGTATTTCCCGAACATACTTTCATTCGGACACTTCCGCTTCTTGCAGCAATTTACAGCCGAGTTCTTTGGTGGCCTATATGGTCAGCCACAGAAGAGATGACGTATGACGGATATGCTTTACCCAGATTAAAAGCCATGACTAATTCTACATGGCTGTCTGTTTCGGTTGTCTGTTTTTTCTATTCTATCCAGCATAGCGTCCTGCCATGGGTTAATATGCAGCATGCATTGTATGTGTTTCTTACCTTCATCCCCCTTACAATAGCTCTGACTCTTATATACCTTAGGGTTCGTCGCCTGACACCTTTAATAATCGGTCATTGGATGATGGATTTCTTTTCCACAATATTCATGATACATATTGGTTAAAAAGGAAATGCCGGGTAAATGCCGTGCAAAATTCAGCCGATTTTGTTGCAACCCCCGATTTTTACTTCTAAAATTGTTAAAAATTAGGTAGCGATGAACCAGCCAGAGTTGGGCCTTAAGATTGCAGAATTAAGAAAAGCTAAGGGGATTACCCAGGAAGAGCTCGCTCTTAATTGTAATATAAATGTAAGAACTATTCAACGGATTGAGACAGGTATAGTAGCCCCCAGAAGTTTCACGTTAAATCTGATCTTTTCATATCTTGGTTATAAGATTGAACAAAAACCGGTCTCTGATACAAATTGGGCCAGGGTATTTGCATATTTTAATCAAATAATAAACGGCAATTTTGAAAATATATCATCACATACAATAGTCAATAACTTTATTAAATATTCATGGATTGCAGGGTTGGCTTATTTTTTGCTAGGATTTGCTGTTGCAGGTTTGGATTTTCTTCGTAACAAAGACAACCTGTTTATTTCGGGTAAAATTTTTTATATTGTACTAAAGATTATAATTACCGTTTCTGCATTTTTTTATCTGGGAGGATTTGTGGTTATAGGAAGTAAACTGAAAAATCATGTTTTGGTTATTTCGTCTATAATTACAATATTCACTATAACTCTGTTTTCACTTTATGATATTATTTCTCTTTTCTACAATTCTATTGAAAAACAAACAATAGACGGAGCTAAGTCAATAACATTTGGTATAATCGGAATTGTATTTGGAATCGGATTATTAAGGTTAGCTAAATATTACGGCAGATCTGCCTCACTTGCAGGAATAATTAATATTATCGGAGGATGTTTCTATCTGACACTTATTTTATGGTTTATTGGGGTCATACTGACAATTCCTGCGGAAATTCTGGAAATTACCATCTTATATATAGCTTTTAAGTATCCGAAATTACTGGAAAACAAGCCGTACAAAGAGCACAATTAATAATGTTTATCGTCATTCATACTTCACAGTCTTATGAAAAAACGAATAATTTCAACTCTTCTCCTGCTGAATGTTCTGATTATTTTTTCTTACTCAGGCTACCCGTGCACAACATTTGTACTTCACAAGGGTAAAAAAATAATCTTCTGCCGGAACCTCGACTGGTACTCCGGAACGGGGCTCGCAATAGTAAATCAGAGAAATCTTGAAAAGGTGGCAATTGTAAACTCATCGGAAAAACCAATAAAATGGGTCTCAAAATTCGGCAGCATAACTTTCAATCAGATAGGCAGAGAATTACCATTCGGCGGTATAAACGAAAGCGGACTTGTAGTTGAACATATGACACTTGACGAAACCGTTTATCCTTCAGCAGATAACCGTTATGCAATCGGAGCATTTCAGTGGATCCAATTTCAATTGGATAATTATTCTACAGTTGAAGAAGTAGTAAACAGCGATACATTGTTACGAATTTCCGACACTAACAGTAAAATCCACTTTCTGGTCTGCGATCACTCGGGTAATACTGCTGTAATTGAATTCTTAAACGGGAAGATGGTGTGTAAACAGGGAAAAGACTTACCCATCCCTGCACTGGCAAACAGCACATATGATGAGTCATTAAGTTGTTATAAAAATGATGGAAGCACCCTGTCGAATCCTTCGATTGGTCATTTCTGTACTGCCGCCAGACAAATAAATCATGTAAATACCGTCAGTGAGGATTCAACTGTTGCTTTTGGGTTCAAAGCATTAAATATGGTCAGCCAGCAACTGTTCACGAAATGGAGTATTGTATATGATATTTTCGCCATGCGGATATACATTAAGATCTTTGAAACCCCGATAATTCAGGGAGAAAATAAAATTTTCCTGAAGCAGCCTCCTTATGATCCAGCTACAAAGGTCATCGATTTTAAAACTTTTGATTTCAATTGTTCAGTTACAGCGAAAGTTTTTGATCTGAATAGCAATTATAATAATGAAGTGAATCAATACTTTATTCCGTATTCGACTGATGTCAATAAAGAATTTATTGCCAAGGCTTTTACATTCTATAAGGGATGGGGATTAGATATAGATTTAAAAGAGGATGATTTAAATGCATTAGCCAAATATCCGGAAACGTTTAAATGCTCTGTAACTAAATAGACCGGGTTTTTCTTGCACCGTAATAAGCATCAATAACTGCCCAAATCCAAAATGCAATGCTCCATAGCGAAGCGACATCATGAGTAATCCTTGGTATCCAATATTTCCAAACTTCATTTGCATCAACTGAATGTATAGGTAGATTTGGATTTGCAATCGCAATTAGTGGTAATATTATTATATTCAAATTGGCGATAACAATTGCAGCAAATATAATTGCTGCTCCTTTCTTTCCATCGCCACAATAGATCTGGCCTAATCCTGGAATTATTAACGACAGCAGTGAGGCAAGAAATGGATTTCGTTTCATTTTATTTCACTTTTATTTCTTATTATAACATATACAAAGACAAATATTAAGTGTCTTATTAAAGAAGCTTTTCTACAATAAGGTTTATTACTTCTATCAGGATATGAACAATGATTAGGATTTCGAGCATGTTACTTTACTTCAGCCCCCAAGATGTTTAAACGCCTGATAAACAAGAAAAACTGGCCAAACAATGGCTTTTAGAAATCCTAAAACGCCGATCCAGAAACTTGTTGCTGTTGAAATAAAATAAATTGCTGCTCCAATCAGTCCTAAGCCATAAACTGCATTTGATGGAGCGTTTGTTTGCATGTTTCCTTTCATGATTTTAAACATTTTAATGTTTTTGTATTAGTAATTAATGTTGATTCTATTACAACGATGAATGATGCTTATTTATAATATTGATTCCTGATTTGAGGTAACAAGGCTACAAATATTATAGCAATAGCCAGAAACATATAGAAGGTATGTACCCAGTATACGGATTGCAGGAACTGCATCTCGAGCTGTAACCAAATGATTAGTGCAAAGCCTGCATAAATGCTGAAGGTCCACGACCAATGCATGTCTTTGAAGAAATTAATCTGTTCGGCAAAAATCCATTTTGGTTTCTTTATCAATGCGAAAACCAGCAAACTGGGAGCAAGGCCAAGAACTGAAAATAGAATTATACCAGGAATCAAATAACTCCTAAAAGGAGATTTCTCTATCAACGACAAAGGCATCTTCAGCAGATCACCTGATGGAGAAACAATCAATGCTCCTCCACCTCCCACTGCTCCCAATCCCAGAAATGCCAATAAGATCAGCAGGATATTTCGGATTGAATTTGTTTTCATAATTTCAGGCTTGGATTACAAGAATTCAAACTGCGACAATTTAAAAACTAAAATTATGAAATAAACATCAATTGGTATTAGATTTGATATGCTGTATTGAACTTGTAACAATTAATTAATAAAAAGATTCTCCAGTCGATAAGAATAATTAAACTTTCTTTGGATTTATCGGAGTGAAAACTCCAACTTCGTTTTCAATTATCTGAGCTAAGTCAAGGCATCGGGTTTCTTTAAATAAAGGTCCGATAATCTGAATGGCCTGAGGAATACCGTTTGCTATTTCTGATTGGCAATTGCCTTTCTTACTGCCTCTAAGTGAAAACTTAATTCGTAATTATACATAGGTTTAAGAGAATCACTTTTCTCCAAAAGTTTCAATGCTTCTTCATATTTCCCAAGCTTAAATAATCCCCATCCTTCTGAATCCAAAAATTCGAAGCTTTCAGGATTTAGATTTAAAGCCTTGTGGGTTAGGTCCAGACCTTCAGCGGGATTTATATCCCTATTAATAAGATAATACCCAAGGTTATTTAGCCTTAACGGGTTAACAGGTTCAAGAGACAGTGCCTTTCTGTAATAGGTCTCGGCTCTTTTAGGATATCCGGCTTCATCGTAAATTGAGCCAAGTCGATTTGCAACATAAGCCTCTGACCAGGAATCGCTATTGTGCATATCAAAAAATTTCTTAATATACCGTTTTGCTGAAACCGTATCTTTCTCCGATAATAAAAGTATTGCTTGTCTCCTGATAAGCTGAGGATCATCGGGAAAATCTTTGAAGGCTCTTTTAAGGAGCTCCTTCTCCTTCTTGTAATTACCGGTGATATGATAAGCAACAATGGGATTTTCATAGAAACCTGAATTCATGGGTTTTGTATTCCAGCTCTTATAAATATCCAGCATTTTTTCCAGTTCGGGTATTGCATTATTGTATTGATGCAGGTCAGAATATGCAATCGCGACCAGCCAGTGACGGATCGGGCCACGGTCATCTATTTCCAGAAGCTGTTTTGCGTAATTTACTTCTTCAATTTTTGATTTTTCATGATACCTGGCATAAAGCCAGTTTGCCCATATTTGCGTTTCAAAAGGCAATTGTTCCCTTTTGTCGTAGACCTTCAGGCACCATTTCTCAGCCTGTTTATATTCACCCAGGTTTTCATAGGTAAGTGCCATCCAGATATAGGACGTGATAAAAGTTGAGTCAGATTCCAGTGATTGGGTAAAGAACCTGAGAGCTGAAAGATTATCCCACTTTAAAAATGCCTTATATCCAAGAACAAAAGACTTGAATGCATCAACAGAATTGGGCATGGTTAGCTGAAATTCCGGAGTTATCTCTTTCCTTAGAGTAGATAGAATCAGATAACTTTTTATCATCAGCGAAATTGAATCGGTGAGAGGCAGAACATTTTTTACATATCCGTCAAGTTGAAAGGATTTAAATATCTCTTCGCTCTTTGAATCAATCAGTTGT
>Ga0302206_1000414_pt1 | contig 16918 bp, 17 predicted proteins | sample II_Fen_E2_1_FD_194581 | JGI IMG/M metagenome (GOLD analysis project Ga0302206, IMG submission 194581) | Peat permafrost microbial communities from Stordalen Mire near Abisko, Sweden - II_Fen_E2_1 | ecosystem: Environmental > Terrestrial > Soil > Wetlands > Permafrost | place: Sweden: Abisko...
TTCTCATTGAACCCCATGCCAGGATTCCCTGACGTAAATACATTATCGGTCGCCTGCCCCATCAGTACCCCATTCAAATATGCTGAGATAACATTTCCGACTATCGTTGCTTTGATTACATCACCGGTTTTTGCCTGGTACTGCGAGCCCTGCTGGTTGAGAAGATAAGTGAAGTCTCCAATGGGTCCGTTCCATCTGACAATGATAAGATAGGCTTTGCCATTAGGTTTTAATGAAAATGTGATTTCATATCCATTGCATACATGAGCCGATAGCGTAGAACGCAAACGAAGTTCCACCTCAGGATAGCATGTATCGCTCTGGCATGCATTTGAGATATTTCCGACGGTAGCCAATGCTATCTGGTCAGGACCCCATCCTCCGGTCAGCAAAGCTGTTGCATCAGCATAGGGTGCAGTTCCGGGATGCGTATGGGTTTGTCCGGCTGTTGTAGAGATATAACCCCAGTCGAGACCTTCTTTGCTGCCATTGATCCATTTACCTCCTTCAGAAATCGGACTTTCAGTCAGGGGAAAAGTGGTTGAATATGTTCTGCCAGTCACAACATTTACATCCGCTCTGTCAGATTTGTCGTTTATGCAGCCCTCAACCTGTATTCTAAATTGGCTGCCTGATCTGGAGAGGGAGGCAATCAAAACAGTTAATAAAAGAATGTTTTTCATTTCGTTTTCGTAAATAGATCAATGAGATTGTTTACAAAAATAAGTTTTCTTTTTTGAAATGGTGTGCGGCATGCGACGTATGGCGTGTGGCAGTGGGCGACCATCTAAAAGCAACCGCATCATAGTTATTATAGATCAGTTCATTTGTTAAAGGATATAAGTCCCATACAAATTCCCTGAGCCACATAACCAATTCTGCTATTTTATCCCCAAATGGCTCTAAAAAACTAAAAGGTTTCCTGTCTGGTCTTTACTCATTTGTCAACTAATATTTTCTGATGCACTGTAATTTGCGATTTGAAAGTTAACAACCGGCATTTAGAAAAGTCGAGTTAAAGACAGATCCAAAAGGGTTGAAATCAATTTCCAACTTTTTAAACTTTTGCTCGTATAAATCATTAAATAAAGTAAATTTAGAAAAAACCAATTATGAGAAATTCACTTCTAATGTTCGCTGTTCTGATTATGATTGTCAGCTGTACTAAAGACAAAAATTCCGGAGGTTCAGGAATTGTAATAAAAGGTAAAATTTCCCAGAGCAGCAGCATGAAGGGCAGCGGGGCAAAATCGCTTAATACAGTACAACTTTCTGATGCAAAAAAAGTGTTTGTGGTAGATCTGGATAATGGTAATCTCTCTTCAGAAATTATCGATATTACCGATGGTTCCTTTACAGTAACTGCCACAATGGGAGCGGCTACAGCTTTGGTCTTCCTCGATGCAGACAATAAATATATAGGAACACTCGCCAGCCGTGGATTATTCCTTCTGCCTCTAAATAAGTTAATAGAAGGAGAAAATACTACCATCAATCTGGCGGATCTTACACTGTCCGGAACTTCTGTTATCCCATCCCATGATCCTTTTGGCAATGAAATTATAATAACCGACGATGAAATAAACAGGTTAAAGGCAGTTGACGGTTTTTTTGAGACACTGGCCAAAAACATTGACGCAAATAATGATAATATTCTTGATGTTTTAAACGACAGACAACTTTTTATTAAGACCCGGTTCTGGGTACATGCAAGCCACTGGGGACTGAATAGCACCACACCTTTAATGTCTGATATTGACTATAGTAGCATTGGTTCTCATATGGAACTGGATGGAGGAAAAGGCTTCGGCAAACCTAATAGTATCATTGTGTCGGGACCTGTTGAAAACCCCTATAATGATATTACCACATTTTTTATTAATGGTGACGGAATGGATGGATTTTATTCGGGTATTAACAGAACAGGCGGATTTTTCGAGAAAGGGACATATTCAATAAATATAGATGGTTACAAATGTACAATGGTTTATTCCAATAATGATGCCAGCCTCAGTCAATTATTTGTCTTGCCTACTCTGCACACCAACAGCGAAGGAAAGGTTACTTCAATATCCCTGGAATACAAACTGCCCGATGGCACTTCGATAGATCCTATCAACTTTCTGACTGATCTTATGATACAATTCACCGATGAAGCTCAAAACCAGTATTTTAACAGTCCATGGATTTGTAATGCCAATACCGGTCAGCATAAAGGGGAACATGTAGAGGGGGTATTTACTTATATACCAGCTACTCCTATTGACATCTCACATCTATCCGGTATTACAATTCCGTACAACGATCTGCTGGGAAATACGTACTTTATAAACTGGAGCAAGTAGAAAAAGGAGTAAGGAGTGAGGAGTAAGGGGTTAGATGACTTAGTCATCACTCATTCTTCTCAACCTTAACCTCAACCTTAACCTCAACCTACCTTGTGCTCTACCGCTGCGCGGAACTGCGTCTCTTCGCTCCTGGTGTATCCTGAGCTTTACGCCTTCATGAGACTACTGATTCGCCTGACCCATCATAGGGTTAACATCAGAGTTCCAGGTTTCGATTTTTATCTTGAGGCTGCCATCTTTCTGTTTTTCCCATACAGTCAGATATTTCCCGTGATCATCCATCGGCTTATCCGTCCCGGGCATTGTCATGCTGAACTTGTAAGTTCCGATCTCCGTTACCTGATTTCCGTTAACCATCACCTTAAGTGTGGTCGGTTCAAAAGCGGTGACCTTCATACCTGATTTCATCATCTCTTCATTTGATTTCTTGATAGCGGGTAGACCATCAGCCATTGGTTCATTGGCAGGCATAGAGATGGCATCATCGGTGTAGAGACTCAGATTTTTTGCTGAGTTACCTGACAGCATGTTTTTTGCCATCTCTTTGTTCATTGACTCGATCTTTGTTTTGTACTCTGCAGACGACTGAGAGTAAGCAACATTTGCTGCAAACATAATGACAAACATGAATGCAGCTGATTTTAAATACATTGTCTTCATTTGTGGAGTTTTTAATTAACTAATACGAGATATTGATTAATAACTTTTTACAATAACAATGTTAGAATAACAATGGATTTTGGACTTTGGTTTAATATAGTATTAAAAATTATTGAGCAACTGCCTGTGAAATGTCGTTGGAAGCCTTTGAACTTTCAATTTCAAGACCCCAGGACTGTAAGTAGTCCTGTAGTTTCAGTGTCGAAAAATAAATACATGATGATTCATATAAGTGATATATGTGTTTAATACGAATAGTGAATTGATTGTTACTATAAGGAACGGCGAAACGGTTGAAGAGGATAGCTCTTTGTGAAACTTTGTGCCTTAGTGTCCTGGTGGCCAAAAAAGATGGCGCTCAGATCATTCACCAGGATCCTCTTCAAAACCTCGAAACGGAATATCATCGTCCGGATCTTTATCAAACGGACCAACACCCGGAGGATTAAACAGTCCCCAACGATCAATTATATAATCCCATTTGTCAAATCCCGCCACCCAGTCTATGAACAGGAGACGGTATTCTTCAATAAGGTCTCTTACAATCTGATAGTATTCAACATATTCAAAACCAAACGCATCGAGAGAATGATTCTGGATCATCAGATCACGTGCTGCTTTACGGATTATTGCAGCATTTTCCATTTTGAGATCGTATAATCCAGCTACCTCAGCACCTGCTACTTTTACAGAAAGAAGCGCTGCATCACATAGCATTTGGCCTTTCACCTCCATAAGGTACTCATTGTCTTCAGGGATAAGAGCGGCAATTTTATTCACTAGATCAAAAATCTCTTTTCCTTTCCGGTAAATTGGAAGCCTTTCAGGTTTCGGGTTATCATCTTCGTCTTCTGAACTCATATTTATGCTTATTTTGAATTAATTAGTTTTAAATCCTATCCGTTTTCGTTTTTTGAAATCGATTTCTTCCTGATTTGATTGTTCTAATTCTTTGAGATATTCAAATATTATATCTATTTGATTATCATGTTCATCGATTTTGGTCTGTATCTTTTCAAGTTGATATGACATATCCTTACGAATGAATAGAATCTCCCGCAACCTTACAAAAGTATCAATAATAAGTAAGCTCACTTTCTCAGCTCTTTCACTATTAAGAACACTTGAAAGCATAAGTATTCCATGGTCTGTAAACGCAAATGGCATGTACTTTGTATGCTGACCTCTCTTTAAGGTCACATTTTGTGACCTTAAACGATAATATTCGTCATCGGAGGACGCAAATTGCGACCTCAAATTTTTAACGCGTAGCATGTTATCACAAATTGTGATTTCCAATTCAAAGAATTGTTGTTGTAAATAAACGCAGCGAGCGTTATTCCAAATTTACAAAGGAAAACCGGCAAATCAAAAGAAATGTGATATTGAAGACGCACAACGCAAAGCGCATGACACACGGGAAGAAGGTGTGAGCCATGCGGGAACATAAACTATCGAAGGTTGAGTAGTCTCTCAAGCTCAACAAGGTCAATAGAATTTGGAAAGAACTCTCCAAACCAGCGGACACACCTATTTGCATTTAAAGGGATCCCTATGACCGGAATATCGTTTTTCCGGCAGGTTCTCATACCCCAGGTCAGTTCAGGTATGCACGCAATACCAAGTACACTAAAAGATCTTCTTTCTTTTAATGTGTATTTTGCCAGTTGCTTCATATTACCTTCCATCCATATATATGGTTCAATACCATGGATTTTCAGGATTGTACTCGCATGATTTTGAAAACACTTTCCAGAACAATGCCTGCACTGAAAATCAAAACCGTTTTTTTCTGATTTACATTTAACAGTAAAATCCTGCAGACAATAAGGCATTAAAGCGATCTTTTTGTCTGCCTTTATGAATTCAGAAACAAACAAACGGTTGGTCAATTCAATCTCAAGCATGTAAAGATGATATTGCTCTCTTGTGGTAGCTAGCCTTTTATCGAAAAACTTAGACAGGGAAAGTGTTTTCAGGTGTTCTTCAGTATTCTCAGTATATTTTTTAAGATGAGGATGAATGAGGTTTAAGATGTCTGTCATCAAGTTACCACTCTTCTTTTTTTCAAGTGATCTTCTCAGGGTTTTCCTTTTTGATGAGAACCGGGTAATGTTATCGATCAGGTAATGTAGATCAGGATTCAGCTCAAGAATTTTATCAGCGAGCATCGCGATAGTTTCATAATACCCCGATGTCGACTCTGAGTTCCCAAAAAGGGAATAGGTTTTCCCATTTACCGGAGAATATTCCGGAATCACTGAGCTCATAATTTTAGTTCCGTTTTAAATCAGTCAATATAACATGCAATTTAATGGGAAGTTTGAAGAAACCAAAAAGGAAGCACGACAATGGGAAGAAAGGTGTGAGGTGTGAGGTGTCAGGCTTTAAGTAGGAGGATTTGAACTGCGAAAATCTGCGTGATCTGCGGGAAAATAAAAATTAAGAACTTACACAGAGGATCACAGAGGAGACACAGAGTTCCAAAGAGTAGCACAGAGATACACATAGTTAATTCGCCCTGTGCCCTGTGCCTTTATGCCGTTGCGCGGTTGTTATATCACCAGAACTTTTACATCCGGGAAGCCCATAAGCTTAAGAATAAAATAGTTGACTGCGGCTTCACCTGTATCACTGGAGAAACAGACTAGCTCTGCATATCTCGACACACCTGCACCGGCCAGAATTTTCCAGATATCTTTAGCGGCCTTAGGTGTACCGTCACTATTCAGTAGATCAGTATATTCGATATGAACTACTTTGTCCTCCTGATTTTTAGCCGGAACATCCTTTCCAGAAGCAATAATTATCCTCGGATAAATTCCGTGGGCGCTCTTCAGCTCCGATATTATAACATCCCTTCTGGTATTGCCCTGATAAGGCATCAGAGGTATGGATAACGGGTCAGGAACTTTTTTTGTGCCGACAACAGTTGAATCCTTGGTCAGTGTGAAACCTGGTCTGGCCCATTTATCCATCGAATCCATGAAGACCGAGACCTTTTTTTGTCCCAGATTCTCCATCATCAGGAAAGCCAGGGCAGCATCCTTCGTCAGCAATCCGTCTGAGATTACAACCGCTTCCAGAGATGCATTGACACCCGATTTCCCAAGGATCTCTGCCATCTTGCCTGGATCTTTTAAATTTTTTTTGAATATATCGGCAGGGATATTAAGAGCAAAAGGTATATGCCCCTTATAAAATTCGTCAGCAGACCGCACATCGACAATGCTGACCTTTGTACCTCCATACATCCTTATCATCCTGCCACCCCAGAACTGAAGCCAGCTTGTTTCGCGCATGATTAACGGAGCATCATAAGTCCAGAAAGGGAGTTCTCTTTCATCGGAGAGCCATCCCAGCTGTGACTCTTTGTATAGCTTAACTTTGGGAAAGCCTGCAAGGAATTTCAGGGCGAAAAACGGCACACTGGCAGCTACTCCACCTCCGCAATGTGTATAGACAGTCTGTTCAGGCCTGATATTAAGATATTTCAGCATTTTCTTTATTTCATCAGTCGATTTGAAGGTCTTATCAGGATTGAAAAAGTCAGCGCTGGGAACCATGATGGCATTGGGGATGTGGCCGGCTTTGTTAAAGGGAGCAACTTCTCCGAAATGCCAGTCGGGGCTGAGTGCATCGAGTAAAACATTGTTTGCGAGATCTCCTGATGCAGTAAGGAATTCAGGCAGCTCCGATTTCACAGATTCAATAGTCTTATTGATTGTAAAAGAACCTTTTTTAGTTACCGGGATAATCTCATTCGTTACAGGAAATCCTGCCTCCAGCCACTTAAAAAGCCCGCCATCGAGAATCAAAAGGTCCTTCGCCGGGAAACCGTTATAATAAAGGGAGTAAAATAGCCTCGTCGCTAGTATTGTTCCTCCCTGATCGTACATTACAATCTTTTTCCCGGAACTGATTCCCCATGCCTGGTAGATTTTTTCCATATCAGAAACCGGTATCTCTTTGAGACCGTACCAGCTGTAAATGTCAACGCTTACTGCTCCCTGAATATGCTTTGCATTATAGACCTGGGATGGTGATGCATCCAGTATGATTACACCTGTGTTTTTAAGATTTTGCTCAAGCCATTTAGCATTGACAAGATTGCCTCTCTCCTCTCCCGCCTTCACTGACTGTGACATAATAAAGATACCTGTAACTAAGAAGAGCAGGCATAGCTTTGAAAACCGTAGGGTCATTTTGTTGGTATTCATTTTTTCAGGTTTTTATTTTCATTTATAGAACTTTTATTTTCAAACAGATATGTTGGCCTTTTTTTAAATTCATCATTAAATGCAACAACAGTAAGAAAGATATAGGTGATAAATGCAAATACAATAAATATCTTGATCCCGGAAGTTTTTTGAATATCATTCTTTGATTTTACTGCGCAAACCTCTCCGGGGCAATACCGGGCTTTTTCTTTATAAAATATTTTATAAAATTTACATCCCAGGCAAATACCAAACGCAGTTTCGAAGAATAAAAATACAAGACAAATCATACAGATTATGCCTGATATGGGGCTGTATGAATTTACCACCACCACGAGAGTGAAAATGGTAGCTGACAAAACCAAACCTATAATCCAGGCAAACTTTTTCTGGGCTGCCCCCACATATTCCGGAACCTGATTTCTGACAATAAGTCGCCCTGCAATTAAGAAGGGTGAAAATTCCGGATTAATAAAGACCCGGATAAACATATCTGTAAGGAATGCCGTAATAGCATACTTTAACATTAGAAAATTTCCCTTTAAAATTGCCAGCAGGATTGAGAAAAACATAATTACAAACAGTAACCCTGCTGCTGCTCTGATTTCCCGTTCATTTAAAACCGGGATATCATAACCCGTAACATCCTCTCCGAATTTTAATATTTTATTTACACTAAAATACTTTTTTATATTTATTTCATTCTCTTTCATAATTCAAGTTTTAATTATTCAAAATTATTTATTAAGAAGAACATTAATTTCACATGTCAATATACAGCAGTCTAATGTATACGAACTTCGATTTTGAGTCAATATGAGAGACAATTCCGGAGGTAAAAATGATGTAGTTTATTGAGGGAGATGAAGTTTCATTGTTTTTTAATTGACTAATTTACGATATTTGTGAGCCGGTTTTAACACAAGAACAACAAGATGAAATTATCACTCACCATACAGCGGTTTAAGTTTTATTTATGGGTAGGGGCTGCATATTTAATGATATGGCTTTTTAACATTTTAGCAAATTACCCCGATACCTTTGCACCCAGGTTTTTGAATGAAACCTGGAGAGCATTTTTTATTATTGGTGTCAATTATATTTTTTTCGAGAGAACCTTGCCATTTGTAATGAAGAAACGGAGATTCGTTCTTTACAATATTGTTCTCTTCCTTATTGCCTTGTGGATCCAGTTTATGATAGGTTCTCTGGGATTGTATCTATGGAGAGGAATCGGAATCGGCTTACATATTTATACAGTTTTAACAACATACAAGTCAATTGAAGAAACTCTTACAGCCCAGGCCTCATTTGGTGTAATGTCGGTGGTATTTTTCGGAATCATAAAACATTTCTATGATTACAGAAAATTAATCGAGTCAACACAAAAACTGCGTATTGAGAAGCAGACAGCAGAATTAACCTATCTCAAGTCACAAACGAATCCTCATTTTTTATTCAATACTTTAAATAATATTTATTCACTTTCCAGGGATAAGTCTGACCTTGCTCCTGAATCAATTCTACGTCTGTCGGATATTTTGCGTTTTATGCTTTATGATACCGGGGGAGAATATATTCCTATAGAACAGGAACTGAAAATCATTAATGATTATATAGCACTTGAAAAATTGCGTTACGATGATTCTTTGCATATAAATTTCAGGTATAAGATTGAAGATATAAAACAACCGTTACCACCACTATTGCTGATCCCTCTGGTTGAAAATGCTTTCAAGCATGGCGTCTCTGAGACAAGAGATAATCCATTTATGGATATTTATCTCTCCGCTGATAAAAAACAGTTGGAGTTCATTGTTAAAAATTCTGTTGAGGGATCTCCAGGTGAAAGGCCCGTTAAAGAAAACATCGGTCTTTCCAACATCAGACGCCAGCTCGAACTGCTCTATAAAGATTATGATCTCACATTACAGCAGAGCGAAAATATGTTTATAGCCACTTTAAAAATTAATCTTGCAAGCCATGTCTGAAATAAGGTGTATTATAATAGAGGATGAGCCGCTGGCAGTAAAAATATTATCAGATTATATTTTGCAGGTGCCTTTTCTCAAATTGGAGGAAACATTCAAAGATGCTATTCTTGCAACTGATTACCTGATGCAAAATGAGACAGACCTTATATTTCTAGATATTCACCTGCCTAAACTAAAAGGCATGTCCTTTCTCAAAACCCTTACAAATCCGCCGGCTGTCATAATTACGACAGCATATCATCAATATGCCATAGAGGGATTTGATCTGAACGTAACAGATTACCTTTTAAAACCTTTTAATTTTGAACGTTTTTTAAAAGCAGTGACCAAAGTAAAAAAATCGGATAACGTTAAACAGAAACCGGATGAAAAGAAGGATTCAAAAGATTTTATATTTCTGAGTGTGCAAAAAAAGAGGGTAAAAATCTTATTCTCAGAGATACTTTATATTGAAAGCCAACAGGAATATATAAAGATCATCACAACAAAAAAAGAATACATCATAAAAATGAGCACTCACGAAATTGAGTCTCTTTTGCCTTCAAATCTCTTCAAACGAATCCACAGGTCATTTATAGTTTCTATAAGCAAGATCGAATCCTATTCAGCAGAAATAGTTGAAGTTAACGGAGTATCTATCCCAATTGGCAGGGGCTACCGGGATATAATGAAAGACTTCAGCCTGTAGTCTTGAGGATTGAGGTGTGAGGCGTGAGGAAAAAGCTCAGAACTCAGGCGCAGGGCTCAGAAAAGACAAAAGACAAAAGTCAAAAGTCAAAAACAAAACTCCTTTGCGACTTAGTTCTTAATACTTTGTGCACTTTGTGGTTAATGGATATCAATATGAAGAACGTGAAACAATTACCTGAAGAGTTCTTCTAGAGTTCCCAACAGACGGTCAACGTCATGTTCTAAGATATGCAAATGCGGAGAAAACCGAACCGAGTTGCCACGCTGACTGATGAAAATTTTTCTATTGCTTAACTCAACAACAAGGTTCCCTTTATACCGCTCAGGAATTGTTGCCCCGAACATGTGCGGGGATCTCTGAGAAGTATCAGGCAACTGAAAACCCATTGAAGAAAGATGGTCGGCAATCCTGTTGTTTATTTCGATTAGCGAATCAGAAATATGATCTACGCCCCAGGTTTTAATCTGCTCCAATGCGGCAATAACCCCGGGCAATATCGTTGGTGTACCTTTTTGCCCGACATCGAATCGCCGTGCTCCGCTCTTATATTTATCTGAAGAAAGAACCAACGATCCGAAATCCTCAGCATTCTCACGAGCCTGCCAGGATTCTTCCAGAGGCCTTGAATTCCTCCAACGTTCTGATACATGCATAAGAGTGAATCCATAAGGACAAAGAAGCCATTTGTAACCCGCAGCTACAAGGAAATCAGGTCTTATCTGTTCCATTGAAAAGGGCATCGCTCCCAGACTCTGGGTTGCATCTATAACCATAATTATATCGGAATCGCCAATAGCCTGCCTTATTGAAACGAGATCAATATACGCGCCATTAGTCCAGTGACAGGTAAATAATGCAACTACCTTTACACTTTTATCTATACTGTTTATTATTGCCCTGGTCCAGTTTCCGTCTTCCGGAACCGGAACTTTTAGTAGCTGCACTCCCTTCTCCTTTGCAATACGCGTCCACGGCAGTATGTTACTCGGAAATCCTTCTTCCAGGATCAATATAGAGTCTCCTTTCCCCAAATGTGGCTCTACTGCCCTGGCTGCAGAGCCTATACCATAGCTCACTGCCGGAACTATTGCATATCCATCGGGTTCTCCGCCAAAAATTTCAGCAGCTGACTTCCTGATCTTCTCTGCGTCAGTAAAGAAATCAGGAGGTGTACGCTCCCATGGATGGCTCTTTGACTTTACTCCCTCAATCAATCTTTTTCTTGATTCATTAAGCTGAGGTGAATAATAGGCACAATTGAAATATGCGACATCATCAGGAATATCAAATAAATGGCGTTGTGAAATCATAGCTTTAAACTGAATACGTGAGATAGTGAATAGTAATTAAAGATAAAAGACAAAAGTATAAAGATAAAAGTAATGTACTATGTATTATAGGCGATCGAAGCGAAGCGTAGATTCCGCTAAGGAATGAGGAGAGTGGTAAAAGGTCTGAGGAAATGGGAAACGCGACAACCAGAAACGAGTAACAAGCAACTAGCAACTAGCACTAAACTTGCAGCAATTTTCATATTGTAAAGTCTTTTGAATGAAATTATTTATAAATTCATTGTTTAAAAACTCTCCAAAATGAAATTTAAAGAGAACACCTCCACCCTGTTTGCAATACTGCTGACAATTTGCTTTTCATTGCCTCTGAAAAGCCAGGACAAACAATCTGATCTTATAAAAGGACAAAGAGTTTCAGAATTATTAAAGGCCGGGGAAAAACACAAGTATATTGTAAAACTGAATAAAGACCAGTTTGCATTCTTCAGGCTTGTACAAAAAGGTGTTGATGCAATGATCACAACTTATGATCCTGATGGAAAAAAGATAGAGAGTTTTGACAGTCCGAACAGCAGAAAAGGGGATGAGCTTGTTACTTTGTTCTCAGATAAAAAAGGTAATTATTCTCTTGAGATCACTGCTCTGGAGAAAAAGGGCCACCAAGGTAATTATGAACTCACATGGGAAAAACTTGAACCGAAAGGTTCCACACCACAAAAACAGATAGATCAGCTTTTTACTGCCTGGAATAGCACTCAGACACCGGGAGCTTGCGTAGCCGTTGCAAAGGATGGTAAAGTAATCTTCAAAAAAGGTTACGGAAGCGCCGATCTTGAATATAATATTCCTATTACACCTGCAACAATTTTTCATATAGCTTCTCTCTCAAAACAATTCACCGCATTTTCTATACTGCTGCTTGAGGGTGAAGGTAAGCTTTCAATAAACGACGATATAAGAAAATACATTCCTGAAGTCCCTGATTTTGGGAAAGTGATCACCCTCAACGAGCTTATGCATCATACAAGCGGGTTGAGGGATCAGTGGGACCTTCTTGCTATGGCCGGTTGGCGTCTCGATGATATAATCACAAAGGAACAGGTAATTAGACTTGTAAGTAAACAAAAAGATTTGAATTTCAACCCGGGTGATGAGTTCCTGTATTGCAATACCGGATTTACACTTCTGGCAGAGGTTGTAGCACGGGTATCGGGCCAGACATTTGCTGAATATACAAGAACGCACATTTTTGAACCTCTGAAGATGACCAGCACACTTTTTTATGACGATTGTGAAAAGATTGTAAAGAACAGGGCTTACTCTTATCATGCTGACAGCACTGGTCTAAAAAAGAGCATCTTAAGCTATTCAACTGTTGGTGCAACAAGTCTCTTCACAACAGTGGAAGACCTTAGCCTCTGGGCTATGAATTTTGAAAATCCAGTTGTAGGTACTGACATCATCGGGAAGATGAATATGAAGGGCACACTTAACAAGGGCGATACGATTAATTATGCCATGGGACAGGGTATTGGAGTATACAAAGGTCTGAAAATGATCTCACATAATGGTGCAGATGCAGGCTATCGGACGTGTTTGTTCAGGTTTCCTGATCAAAAATTCTCGGTGAATATACTAAGCAATTTTGCTTCATTTGACCCTTCCAGAATGGCCCTGATGATCATTGACATTTACATGAAGGACAAAGAAGTGACTGAGATTCCGAAGAAAGAAGCTGAGCTTAAAACAGCACCTAAAGTCATTTCTGATAACAATAATATAAAAATAGATCATGATACACTTCTCTCTTACTGCGGTAAGTATGAAATGCAGCCAGGATTTGTGGCTTCTGTATCAATGGAGAATGAAAACCTTGTTGTTGAGGCGCCAGGACTGGTAAAAACGCCTATGACACCGGTATCTTCAAAAACATTTGAGGTAAAGGTTGTACCTGCAACAGTTACTTTTAATAGAGATGAAACAGGTAAAATCAGCAAAATAAAGGTTTTAATGAATGGAGAAGAACATTGGGCTCTGAGATTGCCCGATTTTGACCCGGCTACTGTCAACGTTACTGAGTTTACCGGAGATTATTTTAGTCCTGAGTTAAGTACAACCTATTCCTTTGTAGTTGAATCTGGTAAATTGATTGCAAGACATTTCCGGACTGGTGATGTTCATCTTATCCTTGTGAAACCTGACCAGTTTTCAGGAGATCAGTGGTATTTCGGAAATGTAGAATTCATAAGGGATAATAACAATACGATTACCGGATGCAAAGTCTCCACAGGAAGAGTAAGGAATCTGAAGTTTGAGAAGAAGGTGTGAGGAGTAAGGCGTGAGAAGTGTGAAACGATAAATGTGCAACGTGTAACGGGCAATGATAAACTTTTTTCTTGTATTATACGTTTACCAGTATTAGCTAATATCGTTTTTAGTGGTTAATTCATCAGTTAAAGTATATCCTCATATTTTCCTGTCAGGTGAGTGTTGCAGATTGCTTGCTCTTATAATATTTACGGCGTTATTACTGACCATTCCGTTCAAAAACATAAATGCACAGGATAACACCCTGTACCTGATGCCTGATATCCCCCAGGCAAACCAGTTAAATCCTGCATTATTTAAACTCTGCAGAATATATGTGGAACTCCCGGTAATCTCTTCCGTAAAGATGAATATACGCAATACCGGATTTGGTTTTCATGATGTTATAGAGAGAGGAACAGGGTCTCAATCAGACACTTACTTTGTAAACCTATCAAAACTTGACAGCAAATTAACAGGGATTAATTATTCACAGATAGAAACAGATATCAATATTCTGGGCTTTGGTTTTGGATTTAAGGAGTGGTATTTCACCTTCGGCATTTCCAATCATACCGATCTTCTTCTATCATACCCTCATGATATCACCGCGTTAAGAGATGCCTATTTTCAGACACTCAACCCAAGCGGATCTGTCATAAACCTGGCTCACCTGGGAACAGAAATCACTCTCTGGAATTCAATCGGGGTTAGCGCTGCAAAAGAAATAAAAGATGGCCTCAAGGTCGGTCTGCGTGTGAAGTACCTGCAAGGCATGGCAAATGCTGTCTCACGACACACAGATCTTGTTCTCAACTCTGCCGGCATTCCGGTTACCCTTCAGGCTCTGATAGGATTACGTTTAAATGCCTCTTTCCCCGTCAGTGTCGGATACCTGCCCAATGGTCTGATTAACAGATTATCTTTTGATAACTCACTCAATAATATAGCCAGAGACTATATTTTTAATGGAAACCGCGGCGCAGCAATTGATGCAGGTTTTGTGTATGATCCGGATGAAATAACCGAGTTGTCAGGTAGTATTACTGATCTTGGATTTATCCGCTGGAAGAAGAATACAAACATTTTCACAACATCCGGCAATTATTTTTTTAATGGAGCTGATCTTGCCCTGTTCCGGACCAGACCTGGTGCAATTGATCTCCTTGTAGCTTTAAGGGATTCAATATCAGGAGCATTCAGAAGTTCAGCTAAAACCTACTATACTCTTACTCCGGTAAAGATCTTCGGAGGAATCACACGTTTAATACTGCCTGGTCTGCGGGCCGGGGCGATGACCAGAATTGAAATTTATGATTTGCATTTAATGCCATCTTTGACACTTTCAATGAATTATACACCGGTACCTTTAATTGCAGCTTCATTGAGTTACACGATAATGAACAATAAATTCAATCAGGTAGGTGCAGGTATTGCTGTCGGGAACCATATTGTTCAGTTCTACCTTATAACAGATAATATTCCACTGCGATTTACAAAAGATATCAATTCACCCTATTTCTGGCCTTATAATGCCCGTATGATAAGCTTCAGATTTGGCTTAAACCTGTTGTTCGGATGTATACAGAAAGATAATAAATTTCGTCCTAAGAATAGACAGGATGTATGTCCAGCATACTGGTAATTTGAGTAAAGTCGCAGGGATGTTTTGTGTTTCCGGTTTTATCTCTGGTTAATAAAGCACTCTTCTTCTCCGGTAAGCTTTGATATTTTTGCTAGCAGGACATTGTCTGTAATCTGACAGAGGCATTTAAATATTATATTTTTACTTCATAATGTTGTGATTTATTATCATACCTTGTCAGTATCCTCTGAGCCTTTTCAGGAACAACCGCATTTTCATAATCCTTACCTGCAAACTCAATAACCGAGTCAATTGAGTCAAACCACATTATTGTTATAAATTCGATCTCATGTTCTATGTTTCTCCGTAATAACTGGATACCCTTAAATCCTTTGATATTACGTCCTTTTATGCCAGTGAATATCTCCTCTCTGAGAAGCCTTTCGTAACTATCAGCATTTTCAAATGCAGTATAACCATGCCAGATTCTGCTTATCATATATTACTTTTTTGAAATAATTGCCAGATACCTTTTCTCCCACTCTACCTTTCTCCTGTTCTATGCGCTCTGATAGCTCTTCTGCATCTCAATGACTTTCTCCTTAAACTGCGGGAAGTTTTTCCATAATTCTTTATCACATGCAGTCAATCCGTTACATTCAATACAACAGTCGTGCCCTTTCTCTATGGCGCATTTGCGAACTGCACACGCATTAACGTTAATACTGAGCGGTTTATCCTTTGGCTTACATCCAAAGCAAAATACCTTGTCAGCATCAAAATCAACGCCAAATTTTTCCTTCCATTTGAATTCTTCAAATGCTTTCTTCTTCATCTCATTATTATTCTCTATCGTAGCTCTGTACAAACTACATTCAACAGTACATTTATAACCACAATAGGTAAGGCTTTTCAGGTCGGGTTTTTGGACCTGTTTCACATAATCCCTGACCAGCAGTGAATTCCCATAAAGAAAGGTACAACCTGTCACTCCCGCTTTGAAACATTTTGTCACGAAATCACGACGTTTAATTTCAGTTTTCATAAGCTTAATTATTATGGTTAATAGGATATAGAATCAAATTTAATCAAAACCAACCAAATTTAATGAACATAAGATAGCAAAAACAGACCTGGAAGTCCGGTTTCCCAATCACTTTTAGCCTAACTCCTATACTATAGGATAATTATAGACATTCCTATCATTCTGTAGAAAACCTATCTTTTTGTACAAGCTGTCAGCCTCTATTCTGGATGGCCTTGAAGAAATGGATACCGATTTTGCACCCGATGATCTGGAATTAGTCTTCTTTTCTCAATCCCGTAAATGTCCCTTCTCCCATCGTACCAAAAATTGCTTTGCCTTTCATGCTATTGCCATCTATTGTACCGATATATTCCATAGACATTCCCGATGCAGAAAATTTCAGATCGATTTTATTGATTTTAATCGTGCCTTGTACAGGAGCTTCTCCGAATGTACCTGTGTAAGTCCCTGTTATCAGTGTATCATTCTCCTGTTTAAGAACTAATACAGGGGAACCAGAACCAGCGCTTGTTTCAACTACCATATTCCAGGTACCTGTTACCTTTGCCGGCTTAGCCTGAAATGAAACAGAGAGCATCATAATAATGGCTGATACTGTTATCGAAAATAATAACAACTGTTTTGGCTTTTTCATCTTTTTCAGAATACTGTTTACGTAAAGATACTAATATTATGAAATTTTTAGTCACAGAGGTGCTAAATAGGGTATGTGGTATGCGGCATATGAAACGGGGAAAAAGAAATAACCAGGAACCAGACCGTGACTGAAAATT
>Ga0302206_1000417_pt1 | contig 16822 bp, 11 predicted proteins | sample II_Fen_E2_1_FD_194581 | JGI IMG/M metagenome (GOLD analysis project Ga0302206, IMG submission 194581) | Peat permafrost microbial communities from Stordalen Mire near Abisko, Sweden - II_Fen_E2_1 | ecosystem: Environmental > Terrestrial > Soil > Wetlands > Permafrost | place: Sweden: Abisko...
ATAGACTGTATACTTGGTCATATCAAGACCAAAATTAATTTCATTCCGTCCGAGAAACCAGTTAAAATCAGCCTTCAGACTGGTACTGTTTATCTTATGTGAAAGTACAAATGCTTCTGACTCCAGATACTGGCTGGTTATATCGTAATTGTATGAACTATTATTAACCGAAAGAGAGGAAAAAAACCGGCTTGTGAAAAAATGGCGCCATTTCAAAGCAAAAATATTATTGTTATAACTGTATACCGTGTCGGAATTAAATCGGAATGCATCATGACTTGTATAAGCTGAAAAATCAATTTTATTATTTTTATTTAAATCATAAGTTATTTTCCCGTTGATATCATAGAATGAAGCTCTGCTATTATGAAGAGCCGGATCTTTAATCATACCGAATACCCAGTTTGAATATGTAGTACGGGCAGTCAGAAGATAGGTTAGTTTATCTTTTATAATAGGACCTTCTAAAGATATATGGGTTGTAATCGGACTTATCCCTGCATTTCCTGCGAATTCTTTCCGGTTTCCTTCTTTGGATCCGATATCAAGAACCGATGAAATCCTTCCGCCATAACGGCTGGGGATACCTCCTTTATATAAAGTGACATCTTTTATTATATCGGAATTCACTGCAGAAAAGAACCCGAAGAAATGGGAGGAATTATATATGGGTGCTCCATAGAGAAGGATGAGATTCTGATCAGCTGATCCTCCCCTGACATTAAACCCTGCGGAGCCTTCTCCTACTGACTGAACCCCTGGTATTAAAAGGATGCTTTTAATAATATCCGATTCACCCAATGATGTTGGAAGCAATTTAAATGATGTGATATTTATTTTTTCAGCACCAACTTCAAATCGCTGGAGAGTAACACTTTTTTGAGCTGATACAACTGTTTCTTTCAAAGGGATCAATACACTGCTCATGTCAACATTGAGTTCACCGGCTCCAAAGAGACTAAGATTGATCACTTTGTCTCTCATACCAATGAATGAAAATTTTAACATGTGAACTCCCCTGGGTATGGTTAAGGAATAAAACCCATATTCATTAGAGATTGTACCTGCAGTGAGTTTCTGAATAAAGACAGTCACACCTGATACAGGTTCCTTTGTATCCTTGTTCGTGATATATCCGGTGATCGTTACATTTCCTGCTTTGTTCTTTTCAGCCGGATTCCCGATTTCAATAGATGTGTTTCCCGAAATACTCTGAGTATCAGTCGAACCTGAATAGTCGCTTGGGGGGAGGAATTTACTGTTTTTTTCACCTGCAGAAGTTGCTATCTTGACTGAATAATTACTGGTAATAACCACATTACCAAAATTGTCTATATAATAATAAAGAGTTGTTCCCTTGAATATATTATCCATTAAACATGGCAATGAATTACAATCAGGATAATAGGCTAAATTCAGATCCTTAACCCATTCATCGAGATAATAGAATCTTACAGGAAGTATACTTTCTACTTTTGTAACAAAATCTGTAAACGAAAGTCCTTTATAATTTGAATTTATCGGATATTTTTCCTGTGCACCAACATTAAGTGATAAGGATAATATTAGGATGAGGAAATGGATTTTTAGTTTCATAGGGGCAGGACTATTGGCTTAAACTATCATAATACCTGATAACCGGAATAAAACTTTCGGGTGATTTTTTTGAAATTCTTATTCCGCTCTTTTTCATGAAAGTTTTGATATTCACTTTATCTTTCTCAAGAACTTTTAATAAATCGCTTTTGCCGGTTATTTGATACACTTTCCCTTCTTTTACCAGGTAGATCTTGTAAATCTGAAAAAACAAGTCATACTTTTCATCGACTGCAAGCAAATCAATCTGCTTCTTATATTTTACATAGAGAGCTGATTTTCCTTTATATAAGACATTAACAAAACCCTTGATTCCTTCAAGACTGTCAGCATCAGTATTTATGAACCTGTAGGTTTTAAAATTATAGTCAAGGGTAAAACTGTCAACCATTTCTTTGTTAAGCTGAAGGATGGCTCCATTATTTTTAGGAATGGTTATCTCATCATTATAGATATCATAATTGATATTCAGATCTTTAAATGATGTGCCATTCATAGACACTGAACCAGGCAAATAAATTTTCGCAAAAAGAAACTGATCTCCCTTTACATTAGTATACATATTTCGCCATACTTTCCCATTATAAAGGATTTGACTTTCCCTGATTGTGTCCCCGGAATATGAATTACCTAAGAACATCTCTCCAAAAACATATGAGCTATTGAAGCTATATAAGAGAATTAAGAGAGTGATGAATAAGTATATGTATTTTTTGTGGCTCATTAAAATGTTTAATATTAGATAATTAGCATCCTGTGTTTTTGTAATGAATAGAAATGACCGAAGAAATATTCCGGGATGAAGAAACTGACAAGGAAGTTAACGCAGTCTTAAACTGGATAATATATAATCTCATTTAATCTACCTGATGTATTAAAAGTATAGAAAAGTTCATAAAGTTATAAAAATAGTTAAGGGTACCCTGTGAGCTATCTCTTAAAATCTATGATTTAATATAATTTAACACTTCAGCTGATTATTTTATCAATCCACTGATTTTAAATACGTAAGCTAACTGATTATCATCCGGAGTAAGTGCAGGAGGTGTTATATAAAGATTTCCACCCGAATTTTTAACATCAACTTTTTTATCATTTCCCAGGAAAACTGCTTTAATATTATCGACATGTGAGAATCCCTTAAGGATGATATTGCTCTTTGGCCAGCCAAGACAAATTACATAAACCAGGTTGTCTTTTTGGGTAAAAAAGATTGTTTTATTCGTCTCTTCATTGATTGCTTCGTCCTTTTTGGTCTTTATGAAAGCCCTGGTTGAATAAATCGACTCGCCATTTGTATCTAACCACTTTCCTATTTCCATTAGCCGTTGTTGCATAATAACAGGTATTGTTCCATCAGCTGCAGGTCCAATATCAAGCAACAGGTTTCCTCCTGCAGCGACTGTCGAAACCAGCAGTTTGATAAGTTGCTTTGCAGATGAATAGTCAGAAAGAGTTTCTGTCCTGTTGAAACCAAATGAAGTTCCTATTCCTCTGCACTCTTCCCATGGGTGAGGAACAGTATTTTCAATTCCTTCCTTATCGCCGACAAGACCATATTCAGTTGTAAAAATACCTCCGTGTCTGCTCCTGGTATCGCTTCCCCAACGATCATTAACCACAATGTTGTTTTTTACAGGAGATTCATTGTATAACCAGGAGAGAAATTCTTCACTTTTCCATTCTTTGCTTGATTTCTCCCACTCGCCATCAGTCCAGAGAATATCAGGATTGTAACGGGTTACCAGGTCCTTCATCTGAGGAATCATATGTTCATTCACATAGGCCTGAAGATCAGATTTATAAATTGGATTATACCATTCATAAAGAGAATAATAAAATCCCATGTGCAACCCCTTGTTTTTGACAGCTGTACTCAGATCTCCACAAAGGTCCCGATGTGGTCCGACATCCACACTATTCCAGTTCCAGCTCTGGGCACTCGGCCAAAGGGTAAAACCCTCATGATGTTTTGAAGTAAGCACTACATATTTAGCACCTGATTTCTTGAAAAGATCAGCCCATCCGGCAGGATCAAAAAGTTCTGCTTTAAACATAGGTGCAAAATCCTGATATCTGAAATCAGGCCCATAAGTTTTTGTATGAAATTCTTTAAAATACTTCTGAACCTTACCGGGCTCATCCATCTTTCGCCAGTACCATTCTGCATATTTGTCATATACACCTATGCTGTCTCCTGTTGGTCCCCAAGCAGGTACTGAATATACTCCCCAGTGGATAAATATTCCAAACTTGGAATCCTGAAACCATGAGGGAACAGGTCTTTTATCGAGTGATTCCCAGTTGGATTGGTAGCTCTGACCGTTGAGATTTAATGTCAAAAATAAAATGGCGGGAAAAATCAGGTTTTTCATATTATCATGGATTAGAAAAAACGCAATTTAATCATTTTCCAATTCGTTGTAATCTTATGTTCCTTATTGCTGCGGTTGTATTCCATGAAGCAATTCCAAATGGGCGGGATAGCTCAACTTCAGGACGTATGGATAGTTTTTTTGTACCGATGTTGAAGTCAATTACTTTGAGGCTGTCAATCCATGATTCTATTGAATTATCAGTAACCATCAGCCGGATATGATACCATTTGTCTTTCTCAAAATTACGGATTGTAGTAGTTTCATTTTCAGCAGCGTCTTTACCATCTATATTTGAAAGCCCCACAGTTCCTCCTCCCCATCCACCTACAATAAGTGAACACGGAGATTTTCCAACAGGAAATGTCATTCCGCAAAAAAAATCAGTTCCTGCCACCCGTCTTGCATCAAGTGAAACTTCATACCCCGATCTGGGAAAAGCTCTTTTCCATGTAATTCCGGTACATCCATCTCCCATTCCAAGAATTATTGCATTACCGGAAACATATACAGGTCCCTGGGGACCGAAATTAGTAATTTCCCAGCCGTCAAGTGATTTTCCGTCAAAAAGCAGGGATGTGTCTTTGATTTCAGATACTGAGACAGTTTCAGATTTTGCCGGGGTTTTCCTGCCAGAACAGCCACAAATGAACAAATTAGAAATCAGTATCCCCGAAACTGCATATGCCAAAATATTATATCGTGTTACAGCCATTTGGATTATTCTTCAGATTTTTTTAGTTCACGGACAGGTCTGTCAATTATCTCAAAATCGGGCAGTACATTTTTATTATCTGTTGCTTTGAGTTGCTCAAGTTTCCTGCCGGCAGGCAATACCCGGCTTTCCCATGATCCAATAGCATCATTAAATCCTCTGAGAGCTGACTTTAATCCACTACCTACTCTATCAAAATGTTCAGCAAAAATATTTAATCGTCCATGCAATTCGGTTGCGGCATCCATTATCTGTAATGCATTTTCAGTCACGGTATGTTGCTGCCACGACATTGCCACAGATTTAAGGACAACGATAAGCGTTGTCGGGGTAGTAAGAATAATCTTATTATTCATTGCATCCTGCAATAATGTTTTATCCGTCATCAGGGCAACATTCAAAGCAGATTCAACTTCCATATACAAAACCACGAAGTCGGGTGAATTCTGGAACTGGGACCAGTATTGCTTCTTACTCAGCTTGTTAACATGATCCCTAAGATCCTTTGCATGCTTAGCGAAAAGAAGATTTCGCGAGGTTTCGTCATCGGTTTCCAGAGCCAGAAGATAGGCATCCAGCGGAAGTTTTGAGTCTACCACAACATGACTGTTACCGGGAAGGTTTATGATCATATCGGGTTTTAAGATTGAATCTTCTGCCTCAGTGTAAACCTGTTCTACAAAATCGCAATGAGCCGATAACCCTGAAAACTCAACTACCCGTTTTAACCCGATCTCGCCCCATTTTCCTCTTACTCTGGGATTCCGCAGGGCATTTACCAGAGCTCCGGTCTCTTTCTGTAAACTGGCATTGGTTATCTGGATATTCGATAACATTTCCGTTACCTGGCCGAAAGTCTTCTCCGATCCTTTTTCAAGTTCTTCAATCCTTTTTTTATAACTGTCGATTGACTCTTTTACAGGTTTCAGCATTTCGGCAATTGCCGATTTACGTTCATCCAGATTTCCTTCAGCCTCCTTGACATGAGTTTCGAGCTGAGATTTTGCCAGATCAATAAACTGTTTGTTATTTTGAGAAAGTGCATCGGAAGCTGCGGACTTAAATGTATCGACCATGGCTTTCCGAACCTCATCAAGGCTGTTTGCCTGTGCCTCAACCTTAGCTTGCAAAACACTATTCTGACGACTTAGCAGATTTATATCTTCAGCTTTTAAAAGTATTTCCTTCTGATGCACAGTATTTAATCCCGATTTTGTAGCGAGATAGGCTATAAGAGCACCCAGCACCAGCCCGACTGTTATATAAAGTAAAATTTCCATCTTTTACAGATCAATTAGTTCTCAAATTTAAAGTTTTTAAGCGTAAATGTTCTGATAAAAGTTCCGATTTGCCAATTTTACTATCTTCGCATTACTTAAACTAACCTTATGAAAAGTACTACAACCATTATTGCGACATTATTGACCATTCTGACATTCTGGTCATGCACTTCAAATCAGGAAAAGATGGAGAACAGAATGAAAACATTTATCAGTACCTATGAAGCGAAGGCTATTCCGCTATCCAAGGCTGCAGCAATCGCATCATGGAATGCAAATATCACAGGGACAACAGAAGATTATGCAAAAAGTGAGAAAGCCTCGTTTGAGTACGCAAAGATATTTACTGACAGTATTTCCTTCGCTGAACTCAGGAAAATCAAAGAATCCAGGGCTATGAAAGATCCTCTTCTTATCCGCCAGCTTGATTTACTTTATAACTCATATCTGGGTGGACAGGTTGATACAGCACTGATTGCCAAACAGATAAATATGGAAACTGAAATAAGCAAGAAATATGCAAATTTCAGAGCAACGGTTAACAGCAAACAGATTACCGACAACGAAGTAGAGAACATTCTTAAAAACTCCACCAATAGTAATGAACTTAAGTCGGCATGGGACGGTTCGAAACTGATCGGCCCTGTTGTTGCCGGTGATATTATTAACCTTGTTAAACATCGGAATATCATAGCCAGGAAGTTAAGTTTCAATAATTACCATGAAATGAGTCTTAAACTTTCAGGGCAGGATCCGGATGAGGTTACGAAACTATTTGATGAACTTGACAGTCTTACAAGAGACAATTTTGCCCAGTTAAAGGGTGATATTGATTTATTTTATTCAAAAAGATATAATATAAAGACTTCTGATATAAGACCCTGGCATTACCAGAACAGATACTTCCAGGAATCTCCGGAGATTTATCCGGTAAATATTGACAAATACTATTCAAACCAGGATCCGGTAAAGCTTGCTTCTGCATTTTATAATGGGATCGGGCTAAATGTTGAACCCATACTGGCAAAAAGCGATCTTTACGAAAAACCAGGTAAGAACCAGCATGCTTTCAGTACTGATATTGACAGATCCGGAGATGTCCGCACTCTCTGTAATATTCGTTCCGATTCATACTGGATGAACACCATATTGCATGAGCTTGGTCATGGAGTGTACTCATATTATAATGATATGTCACTTCCTTTTACCCTCAGAGATGCAGCCCATACATTTACAACTGAAGCTATTGCAGAATTCTTTGGCCGCCTCGCAAAAGATCCCAAATGGATGCTGAGCATGGGCATTATAGACCCGAAGGAATCGGAAAAGATCTCAACGGACTGTCATAAGTCTCTTCGACTTCAAATGCTGGTCTTTAGCCGGTGGGCACAGGTTATGTACAGGTTCGAGAAATCCATGTACGAAAACCCCGATCAGAATCTGAATGAGCTATGGTGGAAGATGGTCGGAAAATATCAGCTTTTATCCAAACCTGAAGGCCGCGATATGCCTGACTGGGCAACAAAAATACATATTGCGCTCTATCCCTGTTATTATCATAATTATCTCCTCGGTGAACTTTTAGCCTCACAATTGCATTACTATCTGATAAACAATATCACAAAAAATAATTCACTTGCCGGGAATAAAGCGGTTGGCGATTACCTTAAGGAAAAAATATTTATGCCGGGTGCCAGATACTATTGGAATGACATGATTGAAAAAGCTACCGGCGAAAAACTGACAGCAAGGTATTATGCAAAACAGTTTGTTGAATAGAACAAAGTAAGTTTTTCATAATCAGGTGATACAGATCAATAAAACCAGGCAGTAATTATCAGAAACATGAAAACTAAAATTGAGAATTATCCCACTTTTGATAAAACCCTTGATAAAAAGGAAATTCAGAAGAAAACAAAAAAAACACTTAAGAAGATCGGGAAGCTTCAATACAAAATGTATGCTCAGAATAAGTTCAGCCTCCTGATTGTTTTCCAGGGTATCGACGCTTCCGGCAAGGATGGAGCGACAAAAGATCTTATTGAATACTGCAATGCGGTGGGTATTAAAATCCAAAGTTTTAAAAAACCGACTGAAGAAGAATTCGCTCACGATTTTCTTCACAGGGTGCATGCATTCACTCCTGCAAGAGGTGAAATGCAAATATTTGTCAGATCTCATTATGAAGACATACTCGTGCCGACCGTTGAAAAGTATATCCCTGATGAAATAATTGAACAACGTTATGATCAGATAAACAGCTTTGAAAAACTGGTCGAAAGTAATAATACAAGAGTCCTTAAGTTTTTTCTTCATGTATCAAAAGAAGCTCAGAAAGAAAGACTTATGGAACGAATTGAATCAAAGAAAAAGCATTGGAAACATAAAGATGGTGACTGGGATACACGTGATAAATTTGATGATTATTTAGCTGTCTATGAAAAGATCATCAACAAATGCAATGATGTCCCATGGCATATTGTACCATCCGATAAGAACTGGCAGAAAGATTACATTATTTCTGAAGTAGTATACAAGACACTTAAAGAGCTAGATCTTAAATGGCCTGAACTCGTGAGTGAAAAATTTCCGGTAAAATAAATACCCCGCTACCTAAATAGTTTCGGCCCCCCTGCCCCCCTAAAGGGGGGTCCGTTTTGTCAAATAACGAAAATTATCGTAAAAAACGAAGATGAGCCACCCTTTAGGGGGGTTGGGGGGTCAGGCTAAATACGAGTGCGAGCCCCCCTTTAGGCAAATTTTATTTCAGGAATACCTCCAATACCGGAATCTCTGTAGGAGGTTTCAGAACTGGAAGTGAGAGAATAAGATCATTTTTTGCCCCATCACTTTCCCTGAACCTGATTTCTGAAGCATCATGTAAAAACTGTATATATTTTACCTTTTCAGTCATATTTGTCAGCGTAAGACTGCCTAACGGATATGACAGTAAATGTATATAAAGTCGATTTGTCACAGGATTATAAGTCAAAAGAGTATTTTCAGGTGTTGTGAAACCGACGGGTGCCTGGGTACATCCATAAATTGAACGATTATTATATTTCATCCACTCTCCCATTGCTTTCAGCCTGTCTTGTGCTCTGAAATCAAAATTACCCCTTGCAGTCGGACCCACATTTAATAATAAATTACCTCCTTTACTCACTGATTCTATCAATAGTTCAAGCAGTTGAGCCGGGCTTTTCCAGGTGTTTTCATCACGGTAATAGCCCCATGAACCTGAGAATGTCTGGCATGTTTCCCATGGGACCCGCTTACCATTGACTTCCGGCCATTTTGCCACCTGTACCTGTTCCGGACTTGTGAAATCCCAGCCACCTTCAACATTGTCAAGATCGAGACGATCATCAACAATTATACCAGGTTGAAGTGAACGTACCATCTTCAGAAGATTTTCCGAATCCCAGTCATCATGGCCCTTGCCATGTTTCCCGGGAAATGAAAAGTCAAACCATATTACACTTATCTCTCCATAGTTAGTGAGCAACTCCCGTACCTGATTCTTAATATACTCACGATATTTATTCATATCCCTTCCTTTATTAAGCCTGGTATAGGCAGTATCAGATGTTTGACGCTGGGGATGATTAGCATCAATTGTATACTCAGGATGATGCCAGTCAATGAGAGAGTAGTAGAATCCAATTTTCAGCCCTTCAGCCCGGAATGCCTCAACATACTCTTTAATTATGTCTCTTCCAAAGGGAGTATTGGTTGATTTATAATCTGTGAATTTTGAATCGAAATTGCAGAATCCTTCATGGTGTTTTGCTGTCAGAACGACATACTTCATTCCGGCAGCTTTTGCCATTTTAGCCCACTCGTGCGGATCCCACATATCAGGATTGAACATCTCAAAATACTTCTGATATTGCTCATTGGTCATCCTTTCTGCATTCTTAACCCATTCATGACGAGCTGGCAAAGCATATAAACCCCAGTGAATAAACATTCCAAAACGGGCATCGGTCCACCATTTCATCCGGGCAGCTTTTTGCAAATCGTTTTCTTTTGGTAGTTGTGCCATTGAGATCTGAGTGCTGAACAAAATGGCTCCTAATAAAAAAGCAATGAAGAGGTTTTTTGTTTTCATATGAAGTGTGGTTTAATTCTCTGAAAGAAATAATTTCCTTAAAGGTAAATGTATAAAAAATTTCTCTGTGTAACTCTATGAATTCTCTGTGTTTCTCCGTGTGAGTTCTTCTTAAGCTGTTTTTTGGTCAAAATAATTATAACAAGCTCTTTTTCAGTAAATATATTTTTTATATTCACATCCGAAAGCCAATTTAAGAACAAGTAAACCATCCATCCCTATGAGACATTTCTCAGTTATTTTGTTGAGCTTAATGATTTTTTTAAGCTCTCAGGAACTCTTCAGTCAATGCACTCTTCTTCATAGTTTCATAACGGAAACAAATCAGAGCAATTATAATGGAGTAATAACCGACGGAACCTATTTATACGGAACCAAGTTTGATGGAGGACAATACGGTTTGGGTTATATGTATAAAGTTAAAAATGATAATACAGAATATCAGGTACTGTTAAATTTTGATGGAAAAAATAATGGATCACGCCCAGGGGGGAGCCTGCTGCTATCGGGAAACATTCTTTATGGTACAGCATATTCAGGAGGATTAAATGATTATGGGACAATTTACAAAATTAACACTGACGGCACAGGATTTCAGAAACTATACGATTTTGATTATAGCAATGGAGGAAGTACATATTGTTCATTAATTATCGACGGCGGCACTTTATACGGGTCTGCACTCTATGGAGGAGCTTACGGATTCGGTACAATTTTCAAGATCAATTCTGACGGAACTGCCTATTCAAGGCTTCATAGTTTCAATTCTTCAGACGGATATTACCCTTCAACCACATTAGTCAAAAAAGACAACACTCTTTATGGTGCAACAAGCAGGGGCGGATCAACAGACAGAGGGGTGTTGTTTAAAGTAAACACCGATGGAACCGGCTTTGGTGTAATGCATGAATTTACGGGTGATATCAGCAATCAGCCATCCGGACCTTTAGTCCTTGAAGGATCTACACTTTATGGAACAACCAGTCAGGGAGGTCCGGCCAACAGGGGTTTTATTTACAAAATAGATATAACCGGAGTTAATTTTACAGTACTGGACTATTTTGGTGATGTTGAAGGCATAAATCCTTGCGGCCTGGTTATGTATAATTCGAAACTGTATGGGATGACAGTAAATGGAGGTTATGGGGCAGGTATCGTTTACCGTGTCGATTTAACAGGATCGAATTTTACGCCTCTTTTTAGATTTGATAAAACAAACGGTGCTAACCCTTTTGGAGCTGTTTCGATTTACGGAGATAAACTTTACGGATATGCCAGCGGAGGACTATATAACTATGGCGTACTCTTTAAAATGAATACTGATGGTACAGCTTTCTCGAAAATCACGGATTTTACAGCTACAAACGATGGCTATTTAACTGTAGGTGCTATGGTTCCTTATTTAAACCACTTCTATGGGATGACTTCCGACGGTGGTGTATATAACAGCGGGGTAATTTACAAAGTTAATCCCCTTGGACTTAATTACAGTGTTTTATATAATTTCACAGGAACAAGCGGTAAAAATCCCGCTGGTTCACTTGTGCTCTCAGATGGTATTTTTTATGGAATGACAAACATGGGAGGCTCATCTGGTGAAGGAACAATTTTCAGATATAATACCGATGGTTCAGGATATCAGAAGTTAAAAGACCTGTCCGGAAGCATCGGAAGTTTTCCTCCCGGAACAGTATGTGTATCAGGTAGTGAACTTTATGGAATGACAAGTGGTGGTGGCACAGAAAACAGAGGGGTGATTTTTAAAATTAATAAAGACGGTTCAGGCTATACAAAATTATTCGACTTTGTAGGAACAGGAGTTGCAAGACCAGAAGGTACAATTGTTAAAGACGGAACTATGCTTTATGGCATGGCGCTGAATGAATCAACAGGTTTAAATCTGATCTTTTCAATCCATTCCGACGGAACAGGGTTTAATATCCTCCATCAATCAGACGGATTCAACGCAGGACAATACGGCGTATCACTTATCCTGAATGGTTCTTACCTTTATTGCGCAACATTACAGGGTGGAGCAAATGGAGCGGGCGCACTCTTCAAAATAAAAACTGACGGTACAGAACTACAGAAACTTGTTGACTTCAGTTACGCTATAGGAGCCTATCCACAGGATCCTATAGTCATTGCCAGTTCAAAGATTTATGGAACTACAAGAGTTGGAGGACCAGTTGGTTCCGGATCAATATTTGAAGTTAAAACAGATGGCACAGGTTTCAGGAATATCATCGACTTCTGGTCACTCTTCGGACACTCAGGAAAAAAACTTTCTGCTTCAAAAACAATGAATAGTTCTGCTGCATCTAAGGGTGCCGCAGGTGCAACAACAGAAGGAGCTATTACATTATCAGATAATGCAATATATATTTCCGCTACAGAAACTTCCGGCGGAGTAAAAGAGAGCAAGATATTTAAATATGATTTTGTTTTAACTGCTGTTAAGGATTTTATGCTTCGGGATGATATAAAAATTTATCCAAATCCTGCAAAAGAATACTTAACAATTGAATACGAAGGACAAACTACTGAGCGAGTTGAAATTCTTAATTCCGGTGGAGTAAGAGTGGTTGATACCAATATTTCATCAGGGCAACAGATAAATATATCAAATCTGCCAACTGGCATTTACACAGTTCTCATTCAGTCATATTTTCTGAAACTGGTAAAGCTATAGTACTCTGGGGCGGAGAATATCTTTAAGATCGTCAGTAGTCAGTTTAACAGGATTGTTTTTAATCTCCGTATTCCGGCAGATTAACTCCAGTTCCTTTGCTTTTATTCCACGAAGATTTAAACCCGGAAGGTTCAAATCTGTTGTAAGTTTATAAAGAAACTGAATGAAACTTTCTGTATAATAGTCGTTTGACTTACCTTTTTTTCCTGTAAATAAATCCCCGAGAATCGCATACTTTTTCAATGCTGTCGGATTGGTTGGGTTTTTCCTCAGTTCTCTGACATTTATTTCGTTCGCCGATGCCATAAGTGTTCCGCAAATAAGACCATGTGGTATATTATACATCCCACCTATTGAAGATGCAAAACCATGTACGGCGCCCAGACCTGCATTTGCCAGACAAATTCCTGATGTAAGCGCAGCAAATGACATTCCAGTTCTGGCTTCCTTATCTTCACGGTCAGTATAACTTCTCAATAATGATGTTTTAATTGCTTTTAATCCTTCCAGCGCTAAAGCATCAGTATATTCATTTGATTTTACAGATAAGTATGCTTCCAAAAGCTGTGTGAAGCAATCCATTCCGCTGGCAGCAGTAATTTCGGAGGTACAATTTATGGTAAGTTCCGGGTCAACAAGTGCAATGTCGGGCACAAAGTTATCGTGACGTAATGATCTTTTGAATCCACCTTCTCCAACTTTTGAAATTACAGCATTCTTCGTCGCTTCACTTCCGGTTCCGGATGTTGTCGGAACAGCAATAAATGGCAGTTTTGTTCCGGGATGTTCCTTTGTTCCAACTCCTTCAAGAAAATCAACAATAGAGTCAGTTCTGTACATCATCGCTGAAAGAGCCTTGCCTGAATCGAGTACACTTCCCCCTCCTATTCCAACTACCACTTCGATTATTTTATCCTTAAATACTTTTACAGCATTATCTATTATATCAGGTGAAGGCTCGTCAGTGATAGAAAGAAAATGATACTCAATTCCTTTATCTTTAAAATCCAGAAGTAATTTCTCACAATGGATGGAATTCCGAAATGATTTTTTTCCTGTTACAAGGATAATCCTGGAGCCATATTGCCGGATAATTGAAGGCAGATCAGTTATCCCCCCCGGTTTGAAAATAATTTTCGGTAACCTTGAAAAAAGAAATGGTTTTACCATTTTGACCTGTCATTAGGTTCGATTATTTTATATCTCACTCCAAACCTGGGTTCCGCCATAAGATCTTCTGCAAGGTCGCGCCAATTAAGATAATGCGCGGTAGTCTTATGATTGGCAGCAGCTTCTTCAGATTCATATGCCTCATAAAGCATGAACTGGGATGGGTCATCAGCACGTTGAATCAGGTCGAACCTGAGATTACCGGATTCTCTTACCGACTCTTTATGGTTTTCTGATGTTACTTCAATAAATCCGTTTATTTTGTCTGGTTTAATTTTCAGATAGACACATGTTACAATCATAGCTGTTTCATTTTTTAGTAAAGTTAAAAGATAATGACCTAAGTTCAAACTGTACTTAATGGCGGGCATTGTAAATTTATATCTTCTGTAGGTTCTATCTGGCTGTTTATTTCTAGATTTACTAAAAAGTGACATTATGAACTCATTAAGATCAATTTTAAGCTGGCTGATTCTGTTTTTGGTTTTTGTATCTGTCAGGTCTGAAGGGCAACCGGCACTCAAACGGGATAATCTGTTTGATTTTAACTGGAAATTTCACAAAGGGGGTGCGCTTGGGGCTGAATCACCATCTTTCGACGATTCAAAATGGAGAAGAATAGATCTGCCTCACGATTGGAGTATTGAAGATTTGCCAGGTAAAGAATCACCTTTCGACTCAGATGCAATCAATCAGGTTAACGAAGGTTTTACCACCGGAGGAACAGGCTGGTACAGAAAATCATTCATGCTGCCTAAGGAGCTGACGGGCAAAAAGTTTCTGATAATGTTTGAAGGTGTTTATATGAATGCAGAAGTATGGATTAATGGTGAGTTTCTTGGGAATCATCCATATGGTTATACAAGCTTCTGGTTTGATATTTCAGATAAAATAAAATTTGATCACGAAAACATATTGAGTTTAAAGGTCAAAAACGAGGGAGAAAACAGCCGTTGGTACTCAGGTTCAGGCATATACAGACATGTATGGTTAGAGGTAGTTTCTCCTGTTCACATATCTGAATGGGGAACTTATTTAACTACTCCTAAAATATCGGATGAACAGGCTTTAATAAATGTAAAAACTTCATTGATAAACAACACTGATAAGGGAACTTCTGTAAAACTGATCACTAAAATTCTCAATTCCTCCGGGACAAAGGTAACTGAAGCTGAGACTGAAAAAATGATTGCTCCAGGTAAAACTATTGAATTTGGCCAGGAGATTACTCTAAAGAAACCAGATTTATGGTCGACCGACTCCCCTGTACGTTATAAAGCAATATCTTATGTTTATGAATCGGAGGTACTAATTGATCAGGTTGAGACATTTTTTGGAATAAGATCCATTTCATTTGATGCGGTCAATGGATTCCTTCTAAATGGCAAACCAATGAAATTAAGGGGAGGTTGTGTCCATAATGATAATGGGATTCTTGGTTCAAAGGCTTATGACAGAGCAGAAGAACGCCGGGTGGAACTTTTGAAATCAAATGGGTTTAATGCTATCAGATCATCACATAATCCACCCTCCCCTGCATTTCTTGAAGCATGCGATCGCAACGGAATGCTGGTTATAGATGAATCTTTTGATATGTGGAAAGAGGGAAAAAATCCATTCGATTATCATCTGTATTTCGATAGCTGGTGGAGAAAAGACATTGAAAGTATGATATTGCGCGACAGAAATCACCCTTCAGTCATAATGTGGAGTATAGGCAATGAAATACCTGACAGGCAAAAACCTGAAGTTGTAGAGACGGCAAAAATGCTGAGTGAATACGTCCGGCTACTCGATCCGACCCGACCTGTTACTTCAGCTGTAAATGATCTGAAACCTGAGCAGGATCCATATTTTGCTTTACTTGATGTTGCCGGTTATAATTATGCCTCAGGGGGTGACCACAACCAAAAGAATATTTATGAAACAGATCATGATCGTTTACCATGGCGTATTATGGTAGGCACAGAATCTTATCCGCTGGAAGCATTCGGAAGCTGGACTGACGTTGTTGATCATACTTATGTAATAGGAGATTTTGTTTGGACAGCATTTGATTACATAGGTGAAGCAAGTATAGGGTGGAGAGGTTATTTTCAGAAGCAGGATTTTTTCCCATGGAACCTGGCATTTTGCGGGGATTTAGACATCTGCGGATGGAAACGGGCACAGTCATATTATCGTGACGTTCTTTGGAATACTGATAAAGTTTCAATTTGGGTCACTCCTCCACAGCCATCTTTTGCTACAAATCCTGAAAGGCAATCATGGTCAAAATGGCATTGGTCAGATGTTGTATCAGACTGGAACTGGAAAGGAAGTGATGGTAAACTCTTTGATGTGAATATCTATTCATCCTGCAGCCAGGTGGAACTCTTAATAAATGGCAAGTCACTTGGACTAAAGACAACAGATCGTTCAACGAAATATTCAGCTAACTGGAAGGTTCCATACGAAGCTGGAACTCTCAGAGTAATTGGTTTTAACGGGAATAAGAAAGTTGCTTCAGATGAATTGCATACGTCCGGTGAGGCCACACAGTTAAGGCTTTCAGCTGACAGACTTAAAATCAGATCAGACGGTCAGGATCTGAGTTATATTACAATAGAAGTGACTGACAATGATGGCATTCGTAATCCGAAGGCAGAAAATCTGCTTTCTTTTCATCTTGACGGACCTGGAACTATTGCAGGGGTCGGCAATGGCAATCCGACAAGCCTTGAAAGTTTTCAGCTTCCATATCGTAAAGCCTGGCATGGAAAGTGTTTAGTCATCATTAAATCGGATATGATAGCCGGCAAAATTATTTTAAAGGTTACTTCGCCCGGATTGGTCGCTAAAACAATAGAAATTGAAAGCAATAAGCAATAAACAATGAAG
>Ga0302206_1000419_pt1 | contig 16790 bp, 14 predicted proteins | sample II_Fen_E2_1_FD_194581 | JGI IMG/M metagenome (GOLD analysis project Ga0302206, IMG submission 194581) | Peat permafrost microbial communities from Stordalen Mire near Abisko, Sweden - II_Fen_E2_1 | ecosystem: Environmental > Terrestrial > Soil > Wetlands > Permafrost | place: Sweden: Abisko...
TAATTACAGGATGGCTTTTGATATAAAAAAATTAGATCTGGATATTATTCAGCAGTACCTTAAGGATTTATCCAACTATGGCAGGTTTTCAGCCAACCTGGATGCCAGTCTGAAAACAACGGGAAACATCACGGATGAAGAAAATTTAATTGCCAGCGGGATGATCTCTATCAATGATTTTCATTTGGGAAAATCTCCTGATGATGATTATGTTTCATTCAATAAATTGGTTATGATTATAAAAAAACTGGCTCCCAAAGGTTTTGATTATGACTATGACTCAGTAATTCTTACTAAGCCATTTTTAAAGTTTGAGATATACGATCATCTGGATAACCTTGAACGTATGTTTGGTAAGGGAGGGGCCGACATAAAGAGTGTAAATGCTCAGCGCAGCTTCAGGTTTAACCTTATTATTGAGATAGCTGATTATGTTAAAGTACTGGCAAAGAATTTCTTTATGAGTAATTACAGAATAGGAAGGCTTGCCCTTTATAATGGATCTTTTCAATTCAATGATTTTTCATTAAATGAAAAATTTTCAATTACCGCAAACCCTCTGAATATAACTGCTGATTCAATCAACAAGAAAAACAAGCGGGTGGCGATATTTCTCAGATCTAATATTAAACCATATGGAGATCTGGCAGTAGATTTAAGTATCAATCCGAAAGATACCGGGGAATTCGATCTGAGCTATCATTTAAGAAAACTGCCGATAGCAGTGTTTAATCCTTACGTTATAACTTTTACCTCATTTCCATTAGACCGTGGCACCCTTGAATTAAACGGTAAATGGAATGTGAGGAACAGTAAGATACAAAGCGATAATCACCTTGTTATAATTGACCCGCGCCTGGCTGTCCGACTGAAGAGGAAGGAGGCAAAAAGGCTGCCTGTACCTCTCCTCCTTGCATTTATCCGTGAACGCGACAATTTAATTGAATATGAAATACCTGTAAAAGGTGATTTAAAAGATCCGAAATTTAACCTGTGGAATGTAGTAATTAAACTTCTCGGCAATATTCTTATCAAACCTCCTTCCATACCTTTTATTTCACATGTAAAGCATGTAGAAAGCGAGATAGACAAATTCCTCGCAGTAGTATGGACGACAAGGCAAACGTCTATCTCCCCTGCTCAGAAGGAGTTTTTAACTGAAATGCATGATTTCCTGAAAAAAAATCCGGAAGCATCCATAACTGTGACTCCGGAGGAATATGAAGCGAAGGAAAAGGAATACATTTTATTTTATGAAGCAAAGAAAAAATACTGGCTCGTTTCACATAAAATGGACGGACTTTCATTAAGCATAAAAGATTCTGCAATTGTTGATAAAATGAATGTAAAGGATTCCATTTTTGTTCATTATCTGACTAATCATGCAGGAGATTCAATGATGTTTACATTACAGGAAAGGTGTAATGCTTTTCTTGGAAAAACCAGCATACAGGACAGTGGCAAGAATAAATCGGCAGACAGCAAGATTGTAGAGGCCCGATACAGCCAGTTGGTTAAGACGAGGGAAAACTCGTTCCGGTCTTTCTTTAAAGAACCTGAAATTGCAGACCGAATACATTTTCAGAAAGCAGTGTACAGCGTACCATACAATGGGTTTTCGTTCTATAAAATTGATTACAAAGGAGATATGCCTAAAAACCTCAAAAAGGCATACAGTCAAATGAATGAGCTGAATGGAAACCATTAAACAGAATGTCAGAATTGAATTTGAATTAACAAAGAGAATAGCCGGGAAGTCAATCTTAGTAAGTTTATCCAATGAAAAATATAAAATTCAATAAATTAGGTAAATTGCTGATGATCACTATCAGGAAGTGGTATGATCATGACCCATTCCGTGAAGGAGCAATCATTGCCTACAATGCAATATTTGCCATACCCGGCTTACTGGTAGTGGTAATAACATTTGGCGGATATTTTTTTGGTGATGATGCAGTGAGCGGTCATCTGCATCAACAGCTGGCTTCAGTAATGGGAGGCGACATCGCAGACCAGATTCAGAAAATGATAATCATGTCTCTCAAAAGTAAGGATTCGGTGATGGCAACAATTATAGGAATTTCAACGATAATAATCGGAGCAACTGCCGTATTTGTGGAACTTCAGAAAATCCTAAACAATATCTGGCAGGTAAAGGTTTCCGACACCAAATCGGATCTCTGGATGTTTATAAAAACAAGACTTTTTTCCTTTGGTTTAATTATATCGATTGCCTTTTTGTTACTTATTTCACTCGTGCTATCTTCCTTCTTATCAGCTATTGGTTCCTGGGTTCAACAATACTGGTCAGAATCCTTTCTGGTACTTTTTAAAGTACTCAATACAATCTTCTCCCTGGCTATAATTACTTCATTATTTGCGCTGATGTTTAAAATTTTACCTGATGCCAGGATAAAATGGCCATCAGTATGGATCGGAGCCTTTGTCACATCATTTTTATTTGTCATCGGCAAATCAGCGCTTGGACTTTACTTTGGGAAAGCCAATCCGGGTTCGGGGTATGGAGCAGCAGGATCTATAATACTTATATTAATTTGGACCTCATATTCTTCAATGATTGTATTCTTCGGAGCTGAGTTTACAAAAACTTATTCCGATTATTACTTTGGAGAAATCGCCCCATCTGAAAATGCCGTTAAAGAAAAGAAGACAAGCTAAAAACTATTATTTGTAAGAGACAGTTTTATTTGTACGACACAGAATTATGTCACATAAGAAAAAGTTGAAAATACAATACATCAACAGATTAATTTTTATGTGATTTAAGATTAAAAAGCCTGTTCTATACCATAACTAAGTGATTATAATATTGAAAATATTCAAACATATACGGACAAGTGCAATTTAGTAATAAGTTATATATAAGATATTTAATAAATAAATTAAATATTTACCTGTACGTATAAGTAATAAATCGTAATATTGTGGCAGAATTATTGTGGCCATGGAATTACTTTACAGGAAACTGCAGGAAAATATCAAATCACAGATAATTGCCGGGATATACAAGGTAGGAGACCTTTTACCTTCCGAAAGCGATATGCAGCAAATTCATTCAGTTACACGAAGCACTGTCAGGCAGGCTCTTAGTGAACTGGTCAAAGAAGGGTATATACAAAAAAAGAAGGGCAAGGGAAGCATTGTTGTAAAAAGGATGCGCCGGACACTCGGAGTACTTTCCGTTAAGGGATTCTCTGAAATCGTAAGTGAAAACAAACTCACAGTAAGTACTATAATGATTAAGAAACCACATATCACCAGATGGGAGGACCCATTTTGCTTTCCAATTGATGATCTGGAAATGAAAGCCGGTTGTATTTATCTTAAAAGACTAAGATGTGTCGAAGCCGAACCAGTTATGCTTGAAACCACCTTTATTCCCAACATGAATCTTCCAGGGTTTTGTTCTAAGCCTTTTGTAAAGGGTTCATTATTTGAAACCCTTAGCATCAACTACTCCATTGAAATCAACAAAGTTGAACAGGACCTCCGGGCTGTTTTGGCAGATAAAGAGGTTGCAGCGCATCTAAAGGTAAAAGCCGGCAGTCCTTTGCTCCAGATCTTTCTGAAGTTCTACACTAACAGAGAGTATATGTCGGTTTACAGTTCATTATTATGTAATACCACCAGGTATTCGATAGGAAATAAACTCTAGAAAACCAAAAAAATATAAAAAGATGAGATCCAGCTTCATCAGGCGTAAATTTTTAAAAGCTACTACCCTTGCAACGGGAACAATAATAGGGGGATCACTGAATTACCTGAACATTGCGCAATGACTGTGTAATTTGCAACGGCTTTTCAATTGGGAAACAGTTTGTTTACGAAACTGCACCGATAAAAGCCAACTATGGTCCGGATTCGCTAACCTACGAGGACTGGATCCCTCACAGCGCTGCATGGCTGACTGGATTGATGAGACTTTAGAATCGACTAAACTTAAAACCTGAGAATTATGAAAATAGGATATGTAAGCGCGATTTTACCGGAACTGCAGTTTAAAGAATTGATCGACCATGCATCAGAGAATAAAAATAATTGTGTTGAAGTCTGTTGTTGGCCGGTTGGTCAGGCAGTACGACGATATGCAGGTGTCACTCATATTGATGTGGACGATATGGATGATCAAAAAGTGAGTCAGATCAATCAGTACCTGAAAGACAAAGGGGTCATAATTTCAGCTTTGGGCTATTACCCAAATCCGCTCGATCCGGACCGATTCAAGAGGGAATTCTATATAAATCATATCAGAAAAGTGATTGACTCAGCAGCCTTGCTGGGTATCAACCAGATAAACACCTTCATAGGGCGTGACCAGTTCAGGTCTGTCGACGAAAATTTTGAACAATTCAGAATAATCTGGAAGCCAATAATTCAGTATGCTGAAAAACTCAGGGTAAAAGTTGGCATTGAAAATTGTCCGATGCTTTTTACAAGTAAAGAATGGCCTGGCGGACAAAATCTGGCCACAACACCTTCCATCTGGCGACGTATGTTTCAGGAAATTCCAAGTGACTATTTTGGATTGAATTACGATCCGTCACATTTGATCTGGATGCAAATGGATTACATTAAACCCATTTATGAGTTCAGGGAAAAACTTTTTCATATCCACATTAAAGATGCGAAAGTTTATCCGGAGAAATTAAAAGAGGTAGGCATTATGGCATATCCGTTGGAATTCCATTCTCCTAAATTGCCAGGTCTTGGTGATATCGACTGGAATAAATTCTTTTCGGCGCTGAAAGATGTTGATTACAGAGGAGCGGCTTGTATCGAAATAGAGGATAAAGCATATGAAGAGAGCATCGAAACAAAAATTCAGGCGCTGCACTTAAGTAAAAAGTACATCAGCCAATTTGTACTGTGATTTAATTAAAATGAATAACATCCTGACTAAAAAATTACTCAGATGAAATTGAAAAAACAAATCCTGAAATACTGTCTTATTGCAATCGTAATAATGATTGCATTAAACCATCTTTGTGTATTGAATGCACAGTCATTTGTCGGTGTTAAAGGCCCGAGCATTGTCTCGCGCGATGGCAAACCACTTATTTTACGTGGGGTCAATCTGGGATTCTGGCTCGAACCTGAAGGATATCCCTGGGGAATTTCGGATATCCATGGAGCACGTCAGTATTTTGATCTTTTTGCAGATCTGATCGGGCCCGATGAAGCCCGCAAGTTCTGGGTAAGTTATCAGGATAATTTCATTACAGAACAGGATATTCAATATATAAAAAAGTTGGGGTTTAATTCGGTCAGGATTCCGTTTGACTACCGTTTGTTCGTGAACGAATATTACCTCGGCAGTTATGAGCCAAGGGGTTTCACCTTGCTCGACCGTGCTGTAAAATGGTGCAGGGAAGAAGGTATCGGGGTGATTCTCGATATGCATTGCGCACCGGGATCGCAGGCTGGATGGAATTCCGACGATGGGTATACATGGCCTTGGCTATTCGAAGATTCCGGGGAAGAAAGCCGCCAGCTTACGATTAAAATATGGACTGATATTGCCAGAAAATACAGCAACGAACCCACAGTTATCGGATATGATCTCCTGGGAGAGCCAATTCATCAGTATTGTGATACAAGCCGGGTGAATAAACGACTTGAGCCTTTTTACAAACGACTGACTTCTGAAATCCGGAAAGTCGATAAAAACCATATTTTGTTTCTGGCAGGTGCATTCTGGAACCGGAATTTTGATGTTTTTGGCAAACCGTTCGACGATAAACTGGTTTATACCACACATCTATATTCGCAAAACGAAGGATATTGCTCATTCGACTACTTCAGTAAGTTTAGCAGGAAATACAATGTGCCTCTGTGGCTGGGCGAATTTGGCGAAAAAGAACCTGAATTGGTCGATTCATTACGGTCAGAATTTCAAAATGAAGGTTTCGGATGGTGTTTATGGACCTACAAAAAGATGAATAACGATCATTGCATTGTACAGATTAAGCAGCCGGTGAACTTTGTTTTAGTGCAAAATTATGCAAATGGAATATACAAAGAATGGGAAGAAAAAGTCAAAGCCAGGCCCGACAATGGAAAAACCAGCGAAGCATTGGCTCAATACGTCGAAAATTGTAAATTCAAAAATTGCATAAAGTCAAACATTTATCATAAGGTACTGAATCTGAAATAATACTAATAATCTGACCTATGAAACGGAACTTTTTTATTTTCGTAATTTTAATGCTCTCCATCCTTTTCCTGGACGGTTATTCACAATCCAAAACTGATCAGAAAGAAGGAAAGTGGATATCCATCTTCAACGGTAAAAATCTTGATGGATGGACACCGAAAGTAACCGGGTATAAAGCCGGAGAAAACCCTCTTCACGGATTCCGGGTTGAAAATGGGATCCTGAAAGTGGACTACAGCAAATTTGCTGCCTTCAATGGGCGCTTCGGACACCTTTTTTATAAGGAAAAGTTATCGTCATTCATCCTGCATGTGGAATATCGTTTTGTAGGAGAACTGTTGCCCGATGCACCTTCGTATTGCATCCGAAACAGCGGAGTTATGGTTTGTTCGCAATCGCCAGAAAGTATGGATGTGACTGAGAACTGGCCGGTTTCAATTGAGGTACAATTGCTTGGTTGTACCGACAAATTGAAACAGACCACAGGCAACATCTGCACTCCGGGAACGACCATTTCAGTCAAAGGTGCTCGAACCAGCGAGCATTGCATCAATGCCAGTTCGAAATACTATAATAATGGTGAATGGGTCAATCTGGATATTGTGGTTCACTCCGGAAAGGAAATCATCAACATCGTGAATGGTGATACCGTATTGGTTACTTCAGAACCCCGGGTCGGCGGATTTCTGCTTCCCGAGAACTATCCGGTTCCTGAAGGAACACTGTTGCAAGATGGTTACATTGCTCTTCAGGCCGAAGGTCAGCCGATTGATTTCAGGAATATCAAACTGAAGACTCCGGATAGCAAAAAAGCCACTGCTACAAAATCGGAAACGCCTCCAAATCCAGTCGGATTAAAAGTAATCGACAATTTTGACAACTATTCCGGCAACGAACAACTGGCTAAGGCCTGGTACAAACCCGGCCATGGTGCACCCAATACCAGGACTCTGGAACCAAATATCAAAGCAGGCGGAAAATACAGCCTGAAATGTGATTACTCAACAACAAAATCTGACGACCAATTTTACGTTCCGTTCTGCCGGGTTGATAAATGGGATTTGAGCGGCTGCAATGGCGTTCAGTTCTGGTTCAAACCCGATGGCTCCGGCCGTGAAATGACTTTTCAGCTAAATATTGCCAACAAGGACGGCAAAAATATCCACGATTTGTGGGAATACACTTACCTGACCGAGACGGGCAACACCGAAGGGCGTTGGGTGACCATTCCTTTTTTCAACCTGAAACACAACACCAAATATGCCGATTCTCCGGATGTCAGTCCGGCATTCAAGCCCGAAGCAGTAATTGAAGTGGCTATTTACATTGGCGGAAGAACGGATGAACCCGGGAAAGGCACATACTATTTCGATGAATTAGCGGGTACAAAACTGCAATTTTAAAATCAAATCACCGAATAATCCAAATATTCGATTGCTTCTGGTTTTGTTAACCTGGCTGATAATTAACGCGATATAGATAACCTGTCAGGATTTCAACCTGGTGTCAAACAATAATTAATAGGCAGGCAACCCAGTTAACATTGTCTGTGTCATATATAATGAGACCCATAAAGGTAATTCCTGCTTTAAATTTTCGTAAAATATTCATCCGTGAAAAAAACCGTTCTATTTCTCCTCCTTGTCCAACCCGCTGGTTTGGTCTCCATCACTGATTCAAAGGCAACTGAATATCTGAATATGCAGGTCACTGGCCGGCAGGAATTTCTTGTCGGGGTGCAGCCGATATATTGAAGAAGTATCTTAAACACTAATGCTCATTATATGCCAGTAAAGAAATCAATAGTCCTGACCTTTTCATTTTTAGTTTGTTTTTCCATAATTGAAACCAACGGACAAGTAAGCGCTGTTACAATTAAAAAGGGAAATTCAGGCTGGCAGCTTCTTGTAAGCGGACATCCTTTTTATGTCAAAGGAGTCGTAGGAGACTCTTATCTCGAAAAGATAAAAGAGAATGGAGGTAATTCAATCCGAACCGGGTTCAAAAAAGAATAACTAGACAATGTTTCCAATCTGAAACTGAACGCGCTGGGGAATCTGCCTGCACGTGCAGAACGCGATGGTATGAACTACAACGATACTTCCGAAATCCGGAAACAAACAGAAAAAATCATTACAATTATTGAAAGGATAAAAAATCATCCTGCAGTATTCATGTGGGTCATAGGTAATGAGCTTGACTATATTCCGCCTTTAAGTGAAAAGGATTTCATTTTCAACGTAGATACTCTGATCTTGCCATTTTATGGCAACAAAGCAGAGGTGATTGCTGAGAAATCAGGAATATATTTCACAGATTCGCTGAAGGTATTTGTTGATGGATAGCCTCCTTCCTCTTTTCAGGGATGTCATTTCATTACCCGTCCTTATAATAACTCCGGAAAGAAATGGCCCTGGGAATTGCCTGCCATGATACAGGTAAAACATTCAAAACCCTGGATAAATGAAGAATGAAATGTACTTTTCCCAATGCAGAACCGCCATATTCCGATTTTTCTTTTTACATTAAGGGATCCGTAACAGGACCAGACGGCGAGGGCACAGATGGAAGTGACTTTTCACTGAAATAAGAATCTTCAAACCTTACCTCGATAATTAAATTACAGTTATGATTTTATAATATTAAAGCATGGTAGCTCAAGAGATTTTAATAGACCGAAATCGACTTTTAAATTTGTTTTCTGAATGGACTACCACTTATTCAGCATTTACTTATATACATGGCAAATAAGAGAAAAAATTATGTCAACAGTAAAACAAATTCTGCAATATATTATTCTGGGAGTTTTTAAAGATTTGCAGAAATCACAATACATCATTTCGGCTTTATAATTCAAAAAAAGATGATAAAAAAGTTATACATTCAGATTTTCCTGTTGATTTTGACAGGTTCAGCAATAAAATCTATCGGGATCACAGAGGTTCCGCGATGGGGATTATTTGAAATTAAATTGAAAGGAACAACGCTCAATAATCCATTTACCGAAGTAAGCCTGTCAGCTGTTTTCAAACACAATGGACATATTGTTCAACAGGAAGGATTCTACAATGGAAACGGTGAATATCTTATAAGGTTTATGCCCGACTCCTTAGGAGAATGGTCGTATACAACAAACAGCAATACAGACAGTTTAAATGCAAAAACAGGAAAATTTGAATGTATTTCAGCCCAGAAAGGGAATCACGGACCAGTATATGTGCGCAATAAATTTGACTTTGGATATGCAGACGGGACACCTTATTACCCGATAGGAACCACCTGTTATGCATGGGTCTGGCAGGGTGATGAAATGGTGAACAGAACGCTGAAGACTTTACAGAAAACTGCCTTCAACAAAATCAGAATGTGCCTCTTCCCAAAACAGTATGATGTATATATTCAGAATGAACCGTTTTGCTATCCATTTGAGGGTTCAAAAGAAAAGGGATGGGATTTCTCAAAATTCAACCCTGAATATTTTCAATATTTTGAGGATAAAATAGCTAGGCTTGCTGATTTGGGAATAGAAGCAGACGTCATAGTTTTTCATCCCTACGATGGAGGCAAATGGGGGTTTGATAATATGCCCCGTGATGCAAATGAAAGATATATGCGTTATCTGGTAGCACGACTTTCAGCTTATCACAATGTATGGTGGAGTATGGCTAATGAATGGGACATGGTCCAGAGTAAATCTGCTGAAGACTGGGACAGATTATTCAGAATAATAGAGAAAAATGATCCTTATCATCATTTGCGGTCAATACACAATGGCATGAAGTGGTATGATGTATCAAAATCTTACATCACTCACCTGAGCGTTCAGACAACCGACTTTTTCCATATCCAGGAATGGAGGGAATCATACAGCAAACCTGTTATAATTGATGAATGTGTTTATGAAGGTGATATCCCGAATGATTGGGGAAACCTTACCCCGGAAGAGATGACTAGTCGTTTCTGGCAGGTTTACTGCAGAGGCGGATACTGTACCCACGGAGAAACATATATGCAGAAGCAAAATATTCTCTGGTGGTCCAAAGGTGGTGCGCTATATGGCAAAAGTCCTGAACGTATTGCTTTTCTTCAAAAAATTATGAATGAACGGCCTGTTGACAGTGTATATCCTCTTCACAATTTATGGAATAAAGAAATGCAATTGATAAAAGACAAGGAGTACTATTTAATCTATTATGGTAATTCTCAGCAAAAATCAGCCCGGCTACATCTTCCAAAAGATGTGAAGTTTGATCTGGAATTGATTGATACATGGAATATGACCATAAAAAAGATTGAAGGTGTTTATTTCGGAATGGTCGAAATTAAACTACCAGGCACCTTGTGGATGGCTGTGAGAGCCATAAAAACAAGCAATAAGAAAGAAGCAATAGTTAATTTTAAGAAAGATGGCTACACACCTGATCAAAATATATTTGATATTATCAGGCGAGCCAAACCTTATCAGCTCATGGGGAACAAAATAGTTTTTGCAAGTATCGGAATCAATTCCTTCAGTTACCAGGATGGAGCCTTAATCGTTATTGACGGAGTAAAGGTGGGTACAGATGCAGGAATCCTGAACTCTATTCCTGTCACCGAAATAGACAAAGTAAATGTATACACAGATCCAATTGATATTCAAAGATTCACCGGATTGAATAATTCAGGGATTGTTGAAATAATTACAAAAAAAGGTCATTAAAGTATTGAAAATAATCCCGGGCCAGATGAATTTTTAAAATTCACTCACATTAATAGTTTTACTGATATTACTGGCATTCTGGGTCAATGATTATAAAGATTCAATAAGAACGACCTTAAAAAACTCTGATTCTAAAATGAGTGAGCTAATATAGCCAGAATCAAACCGAAGAACAATTCAGATATAAGATTAAATTTAAACCTGAGAGAAAGCATAACCATTCTATACAATAATATAATGAAACTAAATCGCAGAAATTTTATTCAAAAAACATCTGCATCTGTTGTAGGTGCAGGCGTATTCTCTATTCTTCCGTCGGAAATATGGAATTCCGCTGCAGCTCCTAGTGATAAAATACGACTTGGACTGATCGGATGCAAAAATCAGGGATTCTGGGACCTAAAATGTCATCTTGAAAATGATGATGCTGTATGTGTTGCATTATGTGATGTGGATTTAAAAGTTCTTAATGACAGGGCAGCTGAGATTAAGAAAACGTATAACCAGAATCCGCAAATTTACAAAGATTTCAGGAAAATGCTGGAACAGAAGGACATCGATGCAGTAATCATCGGTACTCCTGATCACTGGCATTGCCTCCAGCTTGTGTATGCCTGTCAGGCCGGCAAGGATGTCTATGTCGAAAAGCCTATGGCAAACTCTATTGCTGAATGCAATATAATGGTCAAAGCCTCAAATTACTACAAAAGAATTGTTCAGGTCGGACAGCAACAACGCAGTGGCTTTGTTTTCCAGGAAACCATGAGAATAATCAAAGACGGAACAATCGGAAGACTCAGGAAAGTCAATGTCTGGGGCAATTTCAACTATGGTACCGGCTCAGTTCCTGTTGAAGATGGCCCAGTCCCTGAAGGCGTAGATTATGATATGTGGCTCGGTCCTGCTCCTTTGCGTCCGTTCAACATGAATCGTTTTCATGGTTCGTGGCGCCATTACTGGGATTATGGAGGCGGCCTGATGTCGGACTGGGGTGTACATCTTCTTGATATGGCACTTTGGGCAAAAGATCTGACAGAAGCTCCCTCGCAGGTACTCACATATGCTGCCAATTCCTCCACAGAAAAAAAAGAACGTGAAACATTCGATACTATGACTGTATCCTATCCTAAAAAAGATTATGTGATTAACTGGGATATGACTGCAGGAGTTCAGCAGGGTCCTTACGAAAAACTTTATGGATTGGCTTTCATAGGAGAAAAGGCAACCATAGTAACTGACAGAAACAGTTATCAGGTCTTTCCTGAATGGGATGATGAAAAGAAAACCGGTAAAACCGGTGCTAAATCTTTCAAAGAAGGCAAAGAATCTCATCCTCAACATGCAAGAAACTTCCTCGATTCCATCAAATCGCGCAAAACACCGGCCTGTCCGCCTGAACTTGGAAGGGTCGCTGCATTTCACGCCCACATCCCTAACATTTGCGCAAGAACCGGAGAACCGGTACTTCTATGGGACGACGCAAACGGACACTTTACCAACAGTGAAAAAGCTAATACACACATTAAACCGGAATACCGGGCGCCATGGTCATTCCCAAAGATTTAAATTATAATCAATATTCATTAAGATGTTTACCAGAAGGAAATTTATTCAGACTTTAACTGCCGGAGCCGTAACAGCCATTGCAGTTAATCCGTTTCATGCACTCGGAACTGAGGGCACCAGGAAACTTAAGAACATAGGTTTTATCGAAGGAATTATTGATAAAGAACTTAAAACAGACTGGAAAAGCGCTTTAAGGGAAACTGTAAAATACGGTTATACTGAAATCGAGATTGGTAGTTTCAGGGGAGCATCTGCAAAAACGTTCCTTAAAGATTGCAGCGAAATCGGTATAAAACCTGTTGCAGGGGGAGCTGCATTCTCAAAGGATTTGGACGCAGTTAACAAATCCCTTGATAATCTAAATGCCATGGAGCTTAAGTATGCCGTCGTTTACTGGCCATGGCTGGTCGGAGGGCCATTTAGCCTGGAAGACTGCAAAAATACAGCAGAAATTTTAAACAAGATCGGGGAGATATGTAAAAAACGGGGACTCATCTTTTGCTGGCATAATCACAACAAGGAATTTATTCCAATGGAGGAAGGCCTGCCATTTGACTGGCTGATGAACCATACTGATAAAAACCTTGTAAAATGCGAGATGGATATTTATTGGGTTAAAAAGGGCGGAGCTGATCCTGTTGATTTTCTGAAAAAATATAAGAACCGTTATGGCATCCTGCATGTTAAGGATATGACAGGAGATGCTCAGCAGACTTTCGCTGATGTAGGAAGCGGTATAATAGATTTCCCTTCTGTTTTCTCTGAAGCAGCTGATCAGGGAATTCTACACTACTTTGTAGAAAAAGATAATGCCGTAAATGGTATGGAAACTTTAAAGAAGAGTGCCAGATATCTTAAGAAAATCAGTTTTTAAAAGTTCATAAAGTCTGAGATAAAATCAGCAACATGCGACCACTCAACAGAAGAGAAGTTATTTTGCCTTCAGTAGAATTAATGATGACAGGATAATAGCTAAACAACAAGAATAGGAAGCAGTATGATCATTAATCCATTATAGTAACTTCATTTCCATTTATCCTGTTGATTCTAAGAATACCGCCATTTTTCAGGGGTTGCCATATAAAACTGTTGATAGATAAATTATCTGATGTGGCAACAGGAGCCCCATCAATGAGGATTTGTGATGGCTTACTCAAAAGGCGGATCTTTTCTGTCCCTTTTTTATCAAAAGTAGTATATCGCAATTTTATATTTTTTAATTCCGGGTTATCAGGATTGCTCATATAATTTGCGCCTGTTCTGTTTTTATATTCGACTTCCTGAACAACCGAAGAAGAGAAGAGAATATGTTCTTCATCTGAAGGAGCCAGTTCCGGAAGAGCCCCCATTGCCCTCAGAAAATGACGGACATAATCTCCATATCCGTCTGTAAGCCAGTGCTCATCCTGAGGATATCGGTTCTTTCCGTCGTAATCAACCATGTAGGTTGCCCAGTTCAGTTGCCGTATTGCATTTTGCTTTCTGATTGTGTCACCTGTTAATGAGACATACTGCAATTCAGCTGACGCCTCACGGGATGTATGGCTGTTGCCAGGGACACGGTAAGCCGTTTGCTCATTTACAACTACAACTCCATACTTCTCCCATGTTTTATTTTCCAGAGTTTTATAAACCCATTTGAAAATCCCCTCCACTTCATTTTTCCAGTCAGGAAAATATTCCTGATGGTTCATAATGAATTGTGCAAATGTAATTGCATTGATCTGAGTGTCGCTCCAGCCTGGAACATCTTCAAAAAATGGTCCCCATTTGTTGTTTTTAAGAGGATATTTTTTCATCCACGAAAGAAGATTTTCAAATGAATGCTGGTATAATGAAACATTCCCTTTATTCATCTTTATAAGTTCAAGAAATAGCTCCATAGTTCCCGACCAGTTTGTCGTATAATCGCTCAGTGAAGCAACGCTCCCGTCTCCGTTATTGCTTAATAATTTGCCCGGATCTCCTGTAACTGCATTCACTTTAAAAGGTAAAGGCGATTTTTTATCATCACCGTCAATAATATGATTGCCAAGAGTATTGGCAATGTTTACAGCCGCCTCCAGATAGATACCGGAAGGTGTCTGTCCATGCCTCTTGGTGCCGGTTATTTTATAAAGATGGATCAACTCAAGACCTAATGATCCGGCTTTATCAGGCTGTGTATAGTTTTTACCTATTACCATATCGCCATCAAAAATCCCCGAGTAAATTAATGTATTGTAGGGATATGGAATATCAGGCCATTTTGCTGAGGCTTCAGAAAAACCATGTGTAAGATAATACCCGGCAATAAATTTCATATTTTCTTTAATACGTTCATCACCCGTAAACTGGTATAAAAGAAGCCAGGAAGATAATGCCATCTGGAATTGGTCCCCTCCTATGCCTCGGGTGTCATCTACCCCTGGCTTCCAAACCTGATGGTTCATATAATAGGGAAGCCCGTTCATATCAACCCTCATGGTATCCCAGAAGTGCCATACAGACTGAATAACATAGCTGTAAGCGGTCCCTGGTTCAGCGCTGAACCAAGGAATAATTTTGCCTGCTGCATCAGTTTTTATATCATGATAAATCAGCATCTCAGGTTGACCAAATGATGCCCTGAAAGATATTACAGACAGCATCAGAATAAGTTTGAATTTCATAACAGATAATTAAAATATTAAAAGAAGCAAAAAACAATTTAAGGAGTTCAATTTAAGAAATCTGAATGACATAGTGTAAAAGATAATTTATTTAGAAGATATATTTGGTAATTTAGCTGAGTCAGGAAAAAAATTAAATTTTTTATTATGCGCTCAATAACCGGAATAATACTGATCGTAATGATCAATGTAAATGTGACAGCACAGGAAGTACAACAGGTCAGAATGGAAAAGATCAATCCAGCGTTGCTTACAGGCCGATGGACAGCACAATGGATCGCTCATCCCCTGGAATCTGTTGTCAACTACGGTGTTTATAATTTCAGGAAAAATTTTGATCTGAAAGATAAACCCGGGGAATTCATTATTCACATCTCAGCTGATAACAGATATCGTCTGTTTGTTAATGGAAAGGCAGTTTGTTTTGGACCCGAACGTGCTGATCTTGAGCATTGGCACTATGAGAGTATCGATATTGCACCCTTTTTGATAGCTGGGAAAAACACTATCGCCTCAGAGGTATGGAATTTCGGAGATTTAAAACCATGGGCTCAGTTCTCAATTAAGACTGCATTCATTGTACAGGGAAACTCACCGGCAGAAGAAATTGTAAATACCAATACATCATGGAAAGTAATAAAGAATGCAGCCTACTCACCGGCTGCGGCGGGAGGCAAGCAAACAAGCGGGCAATTCGTTGTAGTAGGACCATGCGATAAGGTCGATGCAGCTCTATAGCCCTGGAACTGGGAGAAACCCGGTTATGATGACCATAACTGGCTAATAGCAAGAATACTCGATGCAGCTCATGCTCACGGTGTAGGGACAGATATCAACTGGGAACTCTCACCCCGAAGAATACCTCTTATGGAGCAGAAACATCAGCAATTTGTCTCGGTAAGACGTACAACCGGCGATCCGGTGCCTGATGATTTTCTTAAAGGAAAGTCAACATTGTCTATCCCGGCAAGCAGGAAGATCACAATACTTTTTGACCAGGAACATCTTACAACCGGATATCCGGAGCTTATAGTTTCCGGGGGAAAAGGAAGCACTATCAGGCTGACTTACTCAGAATCGCTCTTCGATTCAAAGGGATCAAAAGGAAACCGCAATGAGATAGAAGGTAAAACCATTTTAGGATATTCTGATTACTTTATACCTGATGGAAACACAGACAGGTTGTTTCGCCCCCTGTGGTTCCGCACCTGGAGGTATCTTCAGATGGAGATTGAAACTCACGAAAAACCTCTTCAGATAAATTCCTTCTCGAGCGAGTTTGCAGCATATCCTTTAAAAGAGAATGCAATATTTGAATCGGATCAGCCGGGATTGAAAAAAATCTGGGATGTGGGCTGGAGAACAGCCCGTTTGTGCGCAAACGAAACGTACTTTGATTGTCCTTACTATGAACAGCTTCAATATATAGGCGATACACGGATACAATCCCTTATATCTCTTTACGTCTCCGGTGATGATCGACTCGTCCGTAATGCAATTTTGAACTTCAATGAGTCCATTTTCCATGAAGGATTGACCAGAAGCAGGTATCCGTCTGCAAATCCTCAGATAATCCCTCCATTTTCGTTGTATTGGATCGACATGGTAAATGATTACTGGACACTCCGTGATGATCCTGAATTTATAAAATCCTTTTTACCGGGTATCGAAAATGTACTCGGATGGTTTACAAAAA
>Ga0302206_1000424_pt1 | contig 16725 bp, 16 predicted proteins | sample II_Fen_E2_1_FD_194581 | JGI IMG/M metagenome (GOLD analysis project Ga0302206, IMG submission 194581) | Peat permafrost microbial communities from Stordalen Mire near Abisko, Sweden - II_Fen_E2_1 | ecosystem: Environmental > Terrestrial > Soil > Wetlands > Permafrost | place: Sweden: Abisko...
CTTTAAAAGCTGTCTTGTAAACGTTGAATATCCTGGCATAGAATCATCCACATCCTACATCTTTGACAGAATAGATGTCGAATATTACATTGATGAAAGACAATCATGCTGTACAGGACTCGGACACTACTACGATCTATTTGACCAGCTTTCAACAACAGCACTGGCTGCCAGAAACTTCCAGATAGCAGCAGAAACTGGACACAAAAACATTGCTGTAATGTGCGCTACTTGTTACGCCATACTAAAAAAATCAGCAAAGATCTTAAACCAGAATGAAGAAGCCAGAAATAAAGTTAACAAGATATTGGATGATTCCAATCTTGAAAAAATGGAGTACAACACCAATGATATGGATCCGGTTAAAAACATATTTCATGTGGCTGAAATCTTTTTCAATAAACGGGACAAAATTTCCAGTCTAGTTAAAGTAGATCTTTCAGGTTTCAGGGTCGCTACCCACCATGCATGCCACTACTGTAAGGTGCACTACAACGATACCATTGAAGGTGTTAGGGATCCTAATTTAATAGACAGTCTTGCAGCAGCAGTTGGAGTTGAAACTATAGGGTGGTACGATCATAAAAGGGTTACCTGTGGAGCAGGATTTCGACAGAGATTCACAAATAAGGAAGTTTCTTTAGCTGTCACAGCAGAGAAACTTCATGTTTTGAAGGAAAATGAAGTCGAAATACTCCTGCACATGTGCCCCAACTGTCAGATGCAGTTTGACCGTTATCAGCCCTATATCGAGAATAAACTCGAGACAGAATTCAATATATTCCACCTGAACATCTCACAGTTCATTGCACTAGCTTTAGGGGCAGATCCCTATAAAGTTCTTGGTATACAGACCCATACAGTCCCAATCGAACCGCTTCTTAAGAGATTGAAGCAACAGTTCAATATTGAAGATCAGAAAGAGAATGCTAAAGTTGAAAAATCCCTTAAAAATTGATATTTAATCATTAATTTACCTAAAAATTACATTCAACTAACTCCCCTGGGAGGAATTCTATGAACAAAGCTTTGTCAAGAGATATTGAACATAAAAACCTTAAAATAGGTGTTTTTCTATGCCGCTGTGGTGGTAACATCTCAGACACAATAGACATGGAAAGGTTGAGATCATCGGTGGATGCTGAAGTGGTTGAGGAATTTGAAAATCTATGTTCCATCAATGGAAGGAAAATAATAAGGGACAATATTATACAAAAAAATCTTGACAGGGTAGTTGTTGCTGCATGTTCACCAATAACCCACGAAAAGACATTTCAAAATTATGTTAATCCATTAAATCCTTACCTCCTTGAAATGGCCAATGTTAGGGAGCAGTGTTCATGGGTGAACCCTGATATTGAAACAGCAACTGAAAAGGCAATATCACTTGTAAATGCATCAATTGAAAAGGTTAAATATTCACAACCTCTTGACCCTATACTCCGTAAAACCACTAGCAAGGCAAGGCATTAAAACCTGTCTTATTGAAGAACAACCTACAATTGGAGGAGCAATGGTTAAGGTGGGTAAACTATTCTCACCTGAGAAACTTGTAGAGGAATGTGCAATGTGCCTTTTAAACCCTTTGGTAAACGAGGCAGTGGAGCACAAAAACATTAGTATATTAACCAACACAACTTTAAAATCAGCAGAACGGAGATCAGGAAATTTCAATCTTTTAATAGAATCCAAACCCAGAATGGTAAGAGAAGATAGGTGCATAAGCTGCGGAAACTGTGCAGAAGTATGTCCCGTAGAAGTTAAGGATTCTTGGAATGAAGAAATGACAATCAGAAAGGCCATTTACAAACCATTTCCACAAGCTGTTCCTGATGTATACACCATTGACCTTGAAAATTGTAAAAAATGTGGAAAATGCCAAGATGTCTGCAGGATGAATGCAATTGACCTTGAAATGGAGGGAGAAATTATCCCAATGACAGTTGGTTCTGTTGTAATAGCTACTGGTCATAAAACCTTTGATATGGATAAAAGACCAGAATATTTGTATGGTCGCCACAAGGATATTGTTACACAAATGGAACTGGCAAGGATAATGGGTGTCAACGGACCAACCAAGGGTAAACTTCTTAAACCATCCAACAACAAAGTTCCTGAACGAGTTGTAATGGTTCAGTGTGTGGGTTCCCGGGATGAAAAACCAGGAGGGAGAAAGTACTGTTCCAAAGTATGTTGTATGGTTGCCATAAAACATGCAAATGTAATAAAACAGCACTACCCTGATACAGACGTAATTATCTGTTACAATGATATGAGAACTCCTGGAATGTATGAAAAATACTTTAAATACGCACAGTCAAATGGAGTACGATTAATAAGGGGCAGACCTGGAGAAATTGCAGAGAAAAATGGAATATTCACAGTCAGATTAGAGGATACCCTTTCAAAAGAGCCACTTGAAATAGAAACGGATCTTGTAGTTCTTTCCACAGCTATGGAACCATCAGAAGGAACAATTGATGTTTCTGATATATTAGATGTTGGATTGACAGAGGAACTATTTGTAAAAGAGAAGCATTCCAAGATCAAACCCGTTGCAACCGAAGTGGAAGGGATTTTTGTCTGCGGAACAGCTCAGGGCCCTAAGGATATTACAGACAGTATAGTACAAGCAAATGCAGCAGCATCGAAGGTTTCCGAACTGATCAATGGTGGAGTAGAATTAGAACCCTTCGTTGCATCCATTGACTCAGCAAGATGCAAATTGTGCAAAAAATGTATTGATGTTTGTAAGTACAAGGCAGCTTACATCCAGGATGGGATATTAACTGTTGATCCCATATCTTGTACCGGTTGCGGGGCCTGTCTATGGGAATGTAAAAATAATGCCATTGAAATAATGGGACAGACAGATGAACAAATAATGGCCATGATTACAGGTATGTTACAGGATAAAAAACCCCACGAAAATCGTATCATCGCATTTCTAGATTCTGTTGGATATGTTTCAGCAGACAACATAGGAATAAATAAGATATCCGTCCCAAACTCAATAAGAATAATTAAAATTCCATCAATGAACCGTATCATGCCTAAGCATATCCTCCATGCCTTTAAAATGGGTGCTGATGGAATTATTATGGGAGAATATCCATACAATCCAATGTACTCAAAGACCAAGGAAAAAATTTCTGGATTAAAACAGGAACTTTTTAATAACAATATCAATCCAGACAGACTGGCATTCTACAAGGTTTACATTCCTTACTTCCGGGGTCTTGCCAACAAGTTCAACGAGTTTGATGGGAAGATAAAGTGCCTTGAGAGTTGATAATTTCCAAAGTTTTATATTCAAATTTTTTTTATTTTTTTAATATTATAATAAGAATTATATTTCGAATTTCATTCTACTCGATTATCTAAGACAAATTCTGTTACTAAACTTCATCTTAAATTATAATAAAATTTTGAATAAATATATTACTAAATTATGGCTTAAATTACCTACAAAACTAAATAATTTGTCCGCATATCGAAACATTTTTATATAATTGTCCTTTGCTTATTAGTATGAACAAAATAGTACTAGGCCTCCCCAAAGGGAGTTTAAATAATGTCAATAGAGGTAATACTTACCAATTATTTGTTGATGCAGGTTACGAAGTTAGAGGATACGAACCTGGTCATGAGTCCAATGAGATAGTAATTATAAACGATCCTGAGATTAAAGGATTTTTAACAAGACCCCAGAGTGCTCCTGTAGAACTGAATCGTCAAATTCTTGACCTCGCAATAATCGGCGAAGATTGGGTGCAGGAAGAATCTGTTAACTACAAAGAAAAATTAATTAGGAAGATAGGTGACCTTAACTATGGACAGACAAGGCTTATAGTTGGCGTGCCAAAGGAATCTCCATACAATTCATTAACAGAATTTTTCATGTTTAATAAGAACAGGAAAACTCCAATATTATGCTATACAGAATATCCAAATCTTACCAGACAGTTTTTTATGAACAACACTGGTTATAAGGAGGTCTTCGGAGACAGTATTCCTCTTGTTCAGGTGCGAGGACTTCGTGACGGCAACAATCAAATGGTTCAAGTCATTAACTCTGATGGTGCTACAGAAGTGTACATAGCAAAAGGTGCAGATCTCATTGTTGACAATACACAGACTGGAAACAGCCTAAGGAAGGCAGGACTAAAGGAACTTGAGACCATAATGGAATCTAGTGCAGGTCTTTATGCAGGCCCAAGCTGTAAAGGTGTAAAGGATGAAAAGGCCCAGTTGATATTTGAACAACTTTTCGGTGCTATAAATGCCAGACAATACTTCGATGTTAAGTTCAACATATCCAACACAAAGGTAGCTGATATTAAAAATTTTCTTTTGTCCAATGCATACTGTTCAGACGAACCAACTGTTGTTGAGGGAAGTACTTTTTCACAGATAAATGTTCTCATACCAAAAAATAAGTTTCCAATCATGTTGAAAGGAATAAAAAATTACGGTGCTTCTTCTATTGTAAGAGAAAATGTTAAACAGTATGTTAAATAACTTATAATGATGATTTTATTTATATTCCAGATACAATAAAATAAATCCAAATTTACTAATGAGTATTCCAATGAATTCTTTTTTTCATATTTTTTTTATTTTAAAAAACTAAAAACCTCTACAAATTGTATAGAATTTATGTATCCAACTTCAGTTTCATTTAATTGATGTTATTATTGTGTGAAATTATATCATGGGTTAAAAAACACAGATTTCCTGTTTTAATTTAAAACCATCCTTACAATTACACCTCAAATTCGAAACTGGTTCCTAAAATATTTTTTCAATGAAAATATCTGATATTTAAATAAGATGTAAGTAAATTGCTTAAAAAATATTTTTTTTGTTTATATCTTGATATTGGAGAATTAGATCAAACTTATCATTTATTTATATTGAAGTAACGCCCTATAATAATGAAGCAAAAATAGTTGATTGAATTAAATGACATTCAACGTTCACTTTCTGATAGGCTATTCGATAAACCTTTAACATGTATTTAATTGGTGTGCACCATTACTATTTAGCCTATAAATTCTATATAAATGGTTAACAAAATGGGAGTATTTGATCTATAATATACATCGAAATGACGATGGATTCTTGGTTTTTTTTAATTATTAATTTAATTTAAAAGAAAAATAGGAGTGAGAAATTGGAAGAACCAATAAGTTTAACAATGCTATTCTTATGATCATGGCTTTCGGTGGATTTGATTAGCGTCTGCAACTCCATCAACAGCATGATAACAACAAGCAGGTCGTTTCCACTTGACCTCACCTCATATATATGTTAAATTTTAACTGAACATATTTGAAGATCATTAATATTAGAATTATATTAACACACAACCTGTATTGTTAAAAGAACAAGAATATGACGAATAAAAAACAAACACGACACAATAATCTTAATTTTCTTATAATTGTAATTCTTTGAAATTGATCTTAAATTCGGTTCCATGGGTATTATTAAGCTCAATTTCACCATCAATTTGCCCAGTTAAACTGTTAACTATTTGTAAACCGAGTGAATCTGTATTTTGAAAATCTATATCTCCAGGAAATCCTATTCCATTGTCTTTCACTTTTAATTCATATTGGTCATCTTGAGGATGGAAGTCAACATTGATCTCTCCTCTTCTACCCTCTGGAAAAGCATATTTTAGACTATTGGTGATGAGTTCATTTATTATCAAACCTAATGGTATTGATGTGTTTATATCCAGAAAAATATCTTCAACATTAATTTTTAGTTTTATAAAACTTGGATCTGCATTGTAGGTATGGAACAGCTCAGTGGTCAATGAACGAATATAATAACCGAAATCAATCCTTTTAAGATCAGTAGATTGATATAATTTTTCATGTATAAGGGCCATTGCCCTAGCACGATTCTGACTTTCCTTAAAAATTTCTTTAGATGCTTTATCTTTTATATATCTTGACTCAAGGTTCAAAAGGCTAGATATAATCATTAAATTATTTTTCACCCTATGATGAATCTCCTTCAAGAGCATTTCCTTCTCCTCAAGTGATTCTTTGATCTTTTTTTCAGCTTTTTTACGTTCAGAGATATCAATTATCATTCCCTCTATGTTGGTATCATTTAACTGTGCACTGAGAAGAATGTTAATTTTTTCACCACTATTCGAAACCATATTAAGTTCGTAATGGTTGAAACTACCCTCTTCTTGTAGTTTTTGAATAAATTTATTCCTATCTTCAGGATTTTCATAAAGCTGTTGAATTTTTTTTCTTTTCAACGCTTCAACACTTCTAAAATTAAACAGCTCAGCCATAGCATTGTTGGCAAAGATAATATCACCATTTAAATTGGTTTTATAAATCGCGACCATTGATTTATTAACCAACTCACGATAGCTTTTCTCACTTTCTTTCAATTCTTTTTCCATTTTATTTTTGTAAAGTGAAAGTTCTATAGCATATTTTAGTTCTACACTATCATAGGGTTTAATCATATATCCATAGGGTTCTGTGAATTTGGATTTTTTACCTGATCGCTCTTGAAAATTACTAGATAAATAAATAAGAGGTATATTTAACTTTCTAATTTTAGAAACTGATTCAATACAATCAATACCTTCTTTAAGAACTATATCCATCAAAATAAGATCTGGCATAATGTCCAAAGCTTTCTCTACCACTTCTTTGCAACTAGAAGCAACATATGGAATTTCGTAACCAAACAATTTTAATGTACTCTCAATATCCCTAGCTACATTATCATCATCTTCGACCAGTAAAATTTTGACATCTGCCATTTCAATAACCAAATTTAAGTATATATAATAATACTATTAGTTTTTTTGGGATATTACCTAACAAACAAAATTTGGAGTTTAATATAGGTTAAATTTAAAAAAGCTTAACTATCTGCCTCTTCTATTGATTTATATGGTTAAATCATCTACACAATTTTTTTTGAAAATTTTCTTTATCCTCTCTGGTCTATTTCACTGCCATTCAAACAGTAAGTGTTGTGAACAACTCCGACATCAAGAGATCGTGCTAATGGACAAACAGGACACTCACAACCCTTGGGTTCTGTAATACATCCCACGCTTTTTCCAGTTACACAGAAAAGTTTTTCATTGGCATCTGCAGCACATTGATTATAGGTTGCACAGGTTTGACAAATACAAGAGCCTTTGTAGTCTTCAATAGTTTTATTCCTGTCACTAGTTGACATTTCAGTAACATCATGGATTAATTGCTCGAATTTATCCATCCAATTTCAACTCCTTTTTTTGATGATTATATTATGAACTACAAATCTTATCAATTTTTAGAAACAGAAAATTATCTTAGCCAATTATTATTTATGAGTCTTTTCTATTGGAAAATATTTAAATGATTTATAACAAAAATAATTGTATCTAATTTAGGGGAATATTGTTTTAGATGATGTTCTTTATTAAAAAAACCAACAGAATAAACTTATCCAATTTTCATAATATCAATAAGCTCATAATGAGTCTTATATCTTAAAAAGAGCCCTATAGTTGTCCTTTTTTAGAAAGTAAACCAAAGCCTTTATAAGAGATGTTGAAGTGATGCTTGAAATAAGTCTGATAGGATCATATAATCTATATATTTTATGTATTATCAGACAGGAGGCGGTATAATTAAGCGAAAATTGTTTTTATCAGTGTTAATGCTATTTGGTTTAGCGCTGATTTTAAATGTAAGTACTACAGCAGCAGCGAATGTAACATCTAACAACCTATCACCTAAAGTGACATCAGTAGATCCAGTCAATAACTCAATTATATTGAAAAGTAAAACAATTAAAATACACTTCAACAAACCTATAAAATCAGGAACCCAATCAATAACACTAAAAAACAGTGCTGGAACTATTATAAAAACTAAGAAATCCATTAGTGGCAAGATCTTAAGTGTAATTCCTATAAAACCTTTGCCTACAGGAGTTAAATATAAACTTATACTCAATATAGAAAGTGTAAAAGATTTGTCAGGAAAGGGTAATCCCTATTTTTCGACCTGTTTTACAATATCTCCAATTACTTTAACTCAAATGAAGGATGGTATTTCTAGAGCACAGAAATTCTACAATTCTAATTACAGATTGCCAACTACAGTTAGTTATGGTTCTAAAAAAATTCCCATAGCTGAATTTCAGAAAATCATAGCAACTCAGGGATTAAAAATAAACAAAATTACTGTAAACGGACTCGGTGCAGCTGCATGTAGACCTGTTTACATCACAAGTGATAACATCAACAGTAAAACGACCGACAATGCAAGAATAAACAATATTATAAGTATATTGAAAACAATGGGAATAACTGCTTATAATATGGGATTAGGTCCCAACACACACATTGACGTACTCGAGTCAAGTAAAGTTCCAATGAATGCTGTGGTAGTTGATATATATGGCGGAACTGATGCAGGACTTATAAATGAAATGGGTTCAGCATATTATAAATCTATAAAAGGCGCTAGAAGTGTATTTTCCATTTTCTTGCCACCCGCAGCGGATATAACTAATTTAGCCTTTTTACCAAAGGCACATGATGATAACTACGATCCAGCATCATTCACTGGTTTAGCACATCCTGACCAATTCTTGTTACAAAACGGCTACAATTATATCCACTCTGGAAGTATAACTGTCATTGTAGATGCAATAATCTATCAAGCAACTCATTAATTGCTTAGTTTTGAAAATTTAGAATCAAAAATGATTCTTTATTTTATTAATTTTTTTTCGAAATATAAATAATATAAAATTTAAGATCTATCTGGTAATTAAGTGAATAAAAAAAACCTATTACCCATGTTTATACTGTTATTTTTTCTCGAAAGAGTCAATTAAATAATTTATACTCTCATGGAGATTAAATCTCATTTATCAGTTTTAAAGATTTTTTCAATACAAAGTTCGGACATGGAAGTTATATTTTTTAATTAAAATCACTCTAATGAATTTTTTGATCAGAAGAATTAAAATCCTCGTTTATTAGTCTCATGATCATTTTAGTAAAGTATCTGTGCTGTCTCTGTGAAAACGAGATATTACACTTTGAGCATATATGCCATAACTCCCTTGGATCATCTCTTATATTATAATTTCCCATTCGGGATTTACAGTTAGGACACTCCATATAAATTAAATTATTTTCTTCTTGATTTACCTTTATTTCTTCAATTATTCCCTTTATATTTTTAAACCACTCCAAAAATTCTTTTTTTGGAGTTATAACCAATTCTAAATCATTAAATTTCTCGATTGGCTGTTCTGCAGAAATTTCAGCTTTAAGTTCCGACTTTAAATCATCCATATTATCACCTAAACTAAAATTGGTTAGTGTAATTGGTGCTTGTATTGGTAGAGCATAAGAGAAGAAAAAAAGATTTAATCCATCCAGAATTATTCGAGAAATTTTGTAAATCAGCTCAAAAATATAATATTAGGGTGATGTAATAATTAATAAAGTTAACTGGATTTTAAAAAAAAATAGGTAAGAAATTCTTTAAATCTTTTTCAAGATCATTTCAGGATTGAGCATACTGATGCCTGTATTTTCACCAACTACTTCCACCTGCACCACCCAATCAACATCAGGGCCATTGTACTGTAAATTAAATCTTTCAATTAATTCCTCTGAAATTCTTTCCACTAGATCCTCCTTAGATTTTATATATTTTCTTCCTCTTAGATCACATATTACCCTAAATGAATCTCCTGAAACTACCCTATCCCCTGCAAGATCTATTACTTTCTCTAATATGCTATCCAATCGAGTCCTGACAACCTTTTCAATGAGAACTACTTTAGATATTACTGTGGTTGGAGCATTTCCAATTAATTTAACTGCATCTAATGGTTCCATTGCCAAATCTATTAAAAGAACATTGGAAAAGTTTGATTCTTTAACATTAAGCACTTTTTCATGATATTTAAGTGCCAATTCAATTTCTTCTGTTCCTAATACTTCTTCACCTGAATTTTCATCTTTTTGCCCTTGTAGTGTAACTAATAGATTAAATGTTTCTGTTGGATTGATAAGACCACCACCTTTATTATATTATGTTAACAAACGATGATAAAATTTATGATTTTCAATAATTCAATTGAAATCCTAAAATATTAGCATTGAAGTTATTATTAATCCATTTATTTAAATCCATCATCAGTAATGAGCATCTTCTTTGTGTGTTTCATCAATAAATTTAAGGTTAAATATATCGTCAACCTTAAGATCGTGCTTCATGTAACCCAATTCATTTAAAATTGGTATGAAATCCATTGTAGATTGGATATATTTGTCGGGTATTTTTGCACAGTAGCGAGGTGAGATATTATAGGTATTTAAAACAAATTCTTTATCAACAACACCCATTTCATGTGCAGCTATTTCTGCAGCTATTTCTGGTTCATTCCTCATTAAGTTGGATGCATCTTCATGTGCCTTTAAAAAATTTATAATAAAATCCCCTGAATTTAATATCAGATCTTCCTGTACAACTATTCCATAGCTGGGATTGTATGGCCAGAGTTTATTTGGTGGTAATATGATCTTGAAATTAAATTGGTTCGATGCAACAGTAGCAAGGGAAGGTGTACCAATCCCTGCTTCTATTTCACCATCATAAATTGCGTCTGGAATGAAGTCTGCCCAGGGATAGTTCTTTATGGATATATTTTTATCCTTTACAATACTGTGTAATATTACATCGTGTATAGATCCCTTTGTAGGTGTTCCGATGGTTTTCCCTGTGAACTGGTTTATTACAGATTCTACGTTACCTAAATCCGAATAAGAATAGTATGATTTATCTGCAACCATTACTGTGCCCTCCACATGGCCTCCTCCAACACATTTGATTTTCATACCCTTCTCAATTCCGATCATAACAGGTGGAAGTCCAATGTATCCTAGATCTATTTCCTTATTTTCAAACGCCTTCATCATCTCTGGACCTGTTGGGAAGAGTTTCCATTCTGTTTCGTCAATGCTATCAAAGATAAATTTTCTACTTTTTAGGATAAATGATGTATGGTATACAGTTGAGAGATATCCAATCTTCATTTTATTAGACCTCCTCTTTAGCTAGATTAATATTTTTTAATTTAATAATTTAATTGGAATCTTTAACTATTTATAACAATTGTTATATTTTAATATGTAATTAATTGTTATTATTTGAAGTGAATAAAATTCCTTAAAAAGAATAACTAAAAATTTCTATTTTTCTTGTAGATAACAAAGCTTTCTGGAAATTTGTTTCGCAGAAAATCTATTAAGCCTCTGTTTTCAAGGTCATCAATAACCATTTCCATGAATTCAACGTGCTCTCTGGCATTATTAACAAACTCATTCTGGGATTTAATCTGGATGCGAGCATCATCTAGCTGGTTTTTTGTTATGGTCAACCTATGTTCAAGCTTGTTATAATCATTTTTCAACTTTTCAAAATTACCAAACTGTAGACTTATTCCTTTGAGTTCAAACTCCTTAACTTGTTTATCCAGTGATCCCTTCTCGATAATTACTTCATGAATTCTTTCCTGAGAATCTAGAAGTTTACTTTTAAGTTGAATTATCATATCATCCTTTTCTGCAAGTTCTTTTTCCATTTCTTCAACCGAAAGCTTATCCTCATTTAATTTATCATTATTGGTTGTATGCTCATTTTTTCTCATGTTTTGGTTATCAACATCGCTTTGAGAATGTTCTTTCATGATATCATCTCAATTTATCTTAAATATTTTAGTTTTCATTTGCCTTAATACTCCTTAATTTAAATAATATGTCATAATTATTAAATTAATAAAAGTAATATCGAATGAAAATATTGATTTATACTATTTTAATGCTTAATAGAATATAATAATTACAGATTATTTTTTCAGATTAATATTTTTAAAATTTTTCATTAAATTAAACAATAAATATTATATAACAATTGTTATAGATATTGATGATTATTTAGGGTACTACAAATAATTTAGTAAAATAAAGTAAAAGCAATTAATTAATCCTATATTATTAATAGAATGGAGATATAAACTTGAAATACGATTTTGACCAATTATACGACAGAAATAAGACAGATTGCCTTAAATGGGATATGATGGAATCAATCTTTGGAAGTGGAGAGTTGCTTCCTCTCTGGGTAGCTGATATGGATCTTCCAGTTGCCAAACCAATTATTGATGCCCTTAAAAAACGTGTAGAACACCCATTTTATGGCTACACTCAACCTGGATCGAGTGTAATCAAATCAGTTGTTGAACGTATGAAACGTAAATTTGATTGGGATATTAGTCCAGAATGGATAGTATTCACCCCAGGAGTGGTTCCAGCCCTTCACGTTGCTGTTCGTTCACTTACGCATCCTGGTGACGAAGTAATATTACAAGAACCGGCTTATCACCCTTTTTTTCCAGTAGTTATAAACAGCGGTTGTAAGATAATAAATAACGGCCTCAAACTGGTTAACGGTAGATATGAAATGGACCTTAAGAATCTAGAAGAGAAATTCCATCCTAAAACCAGGCCATTAAATGGTCCTGGACGTATTAAAACTGTCATATTCTGCAATCCACACAATCCTGTTGGAAGACTCTGGAAAAGGGATGAAATAATCAGAATGGGTGAAATTGTAATTAATAATGGTGCAGTGGTAATCTCTGATGAAATACATTGTGAAATCCTCTTTAAAGGACATAAACACACACCTTTTGCATCGATCTCAAAAAAATTTGAACAAAACTGTATAGTTTGCATGTCACCTAGTAAAACGTTCAACCTTGCAGGTCTTGAAGTTTCTTCTATAATAATTCCCAATAAAAAAATACGTGAAAACTTTGTAAATACAAGATCAGGTATTGTTCCTAATCCTAATCTATTCGGATATATTGCAATGGAAGCTGCCTATAAATATGGGGATGAATGGTTGGAACAGGTACTGGATTATCTACAAGAAAACCTGAACTATTTAAAGAACTATTTTTTAAAGAATATACCACGTATAAAGGTCATTGATCCTGAAGGTACCTACTTAATATGGCTGGACTGCCATGATCTTGATATGGATAATAATGTACTCAGGAGTTTTATGAGGGAAAATGCTAAGGTGGGTTTAGAGGATGGATTTATTTTCGGTGAATCAGGAAGCGGTTTTATGAGGATGAACATAGCATGTCCCAGATATATCCTTAGTGAAGCTTTAAAACGGATTGAAAATGCCGTGAATCGGTTGTAGCTTTATTAATGCTCTATCATCAAAATTAACCACCTGCAATTGTCTGAAACATCACTATCTGATCTCCATCTTTTAGAGGAGTATCAGATCCATCAATATCTCTTATATCTTCACCGTTAATCATAATTTTTAAATAGTCTCTTATATTTCCTTTATCATCATATAAAACATCTTTAAAGGGTTTACCATATTTTTGACATAGATAATCTAATAGAACGCTTATATTAGCAATATTATCAACTTGAAGATTTTTTTCCCCTGTAATATCTATAAATCGTGTTAAAAATTTTATACTGATCAAATCAAATCATCTCCATAAGAATCATTTTTATAAATTTTAGATTCTAATGATTAAATTGATTAGTGAAATCATGTATATATAACTATTGTTATAAAAATATTTTTAGTATTTACAAATTAATAATTGTTCGATATATAGAGGTGTTTATGACAATTAGGGTTGCAGTTGGAAGTAATGATGGTAAATATATAAATCAACACTTTGGTCATGCTCAAAAGTTTCTGATATTTGATATAAACAGAAAAGAGAATTATGAATATGTAGAAACCAGAAATAATATACCTTCATGTAACGAAGGAGATCATACCTCTGGATCTCTTGAATCAACAATAAATATATTAAAAGACATTGATATTGTATTGATAAGTCAAATTGGTCCTGGAGCCGCACAATATTTGATTAATAATGGAATTCAGCCATTTATAATGCCCGGATTTATTGATGAAGAATTAAATAAAATAGCCAAAAAATTGAGTCATAAAAAACAAGAATAGAACTAGATTAAATTTTTTTTTGAAGGTATTTGATAGGTTTAAGGGAAAACTTTTTATATGAAAATAAAACTTAACAATTGTTATATAACGATAGTTATATATATTGAAAAAAGTTAAAATAATACAAAGAAGAAGGTGAAAAAATGGTTAAAATACCTAAATTAACAAGGGGAATAGCAAATGACATAACCGAAACTATAGGAAACACTCCATTAGTAAGGTTAAATAAATTAACAAAAAACTCGAAAGCAGAAGTAGTAGTCAAACTTGAATCTTTTAACCCTCTTTCTAGTGTAAAAGACAGAATAGGAGTAGCTATGATAGAGGCCGGCGAAGAAGCCGGAGTAATTAAAGAAGATACAATATTAATTGAGCCTACAAGTGGAAACACTGGAATAGCCTTGGCATTTGTTGCAGCAGCCAAAGGATACAAACTAATCCTAACCATGCCTGATACAATGTCAATTGAGCGAAGAAAGTTACTTGCTTTGTTGGGTGCAGAAATAGTGTTAACTCCTGGAGCAAATGGAATGAAAGGCGCCGTTGCCAAAGCAGAAGAGCTTGTTTCTGAAATTCCAGGTGCAGTAATGCCTCAACAGTTTAAAAATCAGGCTAATCCCAAAATTCATAGAGAAACTACAGCAGCAGAAATTTGGAGAGACACCGATGGTAGGGTAGATATACTAGTTTCAGGAACAGGAACTGGTGGCACTATAACAGGTGTTGGTCTAGCACTTAAAGAACTAAAACCTGAATTTAAAGCTGTAGCTGTAGAACCTACAACATCTCCTGTACTTTCAGGTGGTAGTCCAGGACCGCATAAAATACAAGGTATAGGACCTGGATTCATACCAGATGTACTTCAAACAGATGTAATAGATGAAATAATCCAAGTCACAGATGAAGATGCTGCAAAAACCCTTTTAAGTTTAGCAAGAGAGGAAGGAATTCTTGCCGGCATATCATCAGGAGCTGCTACCTACGCAGCATTGCAACTTGCAAAAAAGGAAGAAAATGCTGGAAAACTCATAGTTGTAATTTTACCCGATACTGGAGAGAGATACCTTAGTATGGACTGGGTTTTCGAAGATATATTCAAAACAGCAGCAGAATCCTCGGATTTCACTAATTAAGAATTAAAAAATGAAATTGTTAAATTAAATGATAGAACATACTATTAAGGATTAAGACAGTAATAATATAAAAGCATGAATATCATGTTTTATTTAAAATTACTGTCTTCTAATTAATTTTTATTGTTAATGAAATGGTGATTGAATGTTTGAAAGGATAAGAGAAGACATACAAATGGTATTTGCAAGGGATCCTGCAGCTAGAAGTACATTAGAGGTTATTTTCTGCTCTCCGGGGCTTCATGCTATATGGCTTCACAGACTGGCAAATCGGTTCTGGAGACACAATCACATATTTTGGGGAAGATTCATTTCAACCTTAAACAGGTTTATAACAGGTGTTGAAATACATCCCGGGGCCAAGATTGGGAAAAGAGTTCTCATAGATCATGGTATGGGAGTAGTAATAGGTGAAACAGCCGAAGTAGGGGAAGATGTTTTAATTTACCAGGGTGTAGTTTTAGGGGGAACAATCCTCGAAAGAAAGAAACGACATCCAACCATTGGAAATGGTGTTGTAATAGGTTCGGGTGCTAAAATAATAGGTAACATTAAAATTGGAGATTGCTCCAAGATTGGTGCTGGATCTGTGGTCCTAAAACCATCACCACCTGGTGCGACTATAGTTGGAATACCTGGAAGAATAGTCCAGGAGTCCCGTAAATGTGCAATAGACCTCGATCATGGCCAGTTACCAGATCCAATTGCAGAAGTTATTAAACTCATATTACAACGTCAGGATGAACTAGAAAAGGAAATCAAAGATCTAGGGATCACAACCGATATCGTGAAGATCAATGGTTTCCTATCAAAAAAATCAGAAATTGAAGAGATATTTACAGAAGGGGCAGGAATTTAAAGCCTCTCCAATTAATAAAATTTAAATTATAATCAAAAATAATTATATGTCAATTGTTATATATTGAACCGAACATAACACATCATAATTATTTTTTAGATAAATTTTATTATTTAATAATTTAAAAAAATGCTCAAATCTAAATAAATAAAATAATCAAAAACATTTGAATAAATTTTTATAAAGAAAATAAAATCATTTAAAGAAAAGTGTGATTAAAATGAGACCCCCATGTGAAATAGTTGTATGGTACGTTATTCCCAGCATAAGATCGGAGCTAGCTAAAGAACTCCTGAACCTGGGCATGAAACAGAAGGAAATTTCAGAATTACTTGATATAACACAACCTGCAGTATCACAGTACATAAGTGATAAAAGAGGCCACGGAATTAAGTTCAACGATGATATACAAGAGTTAATAAGAGAATTTGCCATCGATCTTAAAGATGGAAAGCTCAATCAAAGCGGTATCATAAAAAGAATATGTGACTTATGCAGGAAAATAAAAACAGAAGATGTTGTTTGTCAGTTGCACAAGGAAAAAGACAATATATCGGTTAACTGCGATGCTTGTATGGGTTCGCATGCAGACCCCAATGTAGAACCATAATTAATCTCCATATACATTCTCAAACTAATTTATTTATCCAATTCC
>Ga0302206_1000425_pt1 | contig 16716 bp, 18 predicted proteins | sample II_Fen_E2_1_FD_194581 | JGI IMG/M metagenome (GOLD analysis project Ga0302206, IMG submission 194581) | Peat permafrost microbial communities from Stordalen Mire near Abisko, Sweden - II_Fen_E2_1 | ecosystem: Environmental > Terrestrial > Soil > Wetlands > Permafrost | place: Sweden: Abisko...
TTTTTTGGCAAAGTGGCACGATGTCAGGAGGGTTAATGCGATGAATGCCAGTAAGTGTATTGATTTCATTGGAAATAGTAACAACGTACCGTTCTACCTTCGGACCTACCTGCCCCCCTCGGCTATTTCTCCTTTGTAAACAGAAAACTCCCCCCTCCCTGTTTCAAGGTCATCTCATTTTTGGCGGGATTGAATTCCATGATTACTCCTGCCGGATCGAACTTGAATTTATCCTTCTCAGTTGCTTCCAGGTTAAAGGATGGCTGCCCTTCTCCCTGAGCCGTAAGGACAGTATTGTTTTTTGTTATTGTGAGCTTTATCGGAACCTGGGTACTCGAATAAACACCCAGGTACTTGTCAAGATCCCCGGTTTTTAAAGTGATAGTATTAAATGTGGGAATTGAATATTGTTTATTAAAGCAAACGCTTAAAACACCTATTAAAATATCATTCAAAGAATAGACCATTCCATTGGTGCAATATGATAAAGCCAGACTATCTTCAGGAAAATATACGACATTGGAAACAAATCCGTCAATACCTCCATTATGTCCATATGCTTTCTTTTCATAGAAAGGAAACTGGAACATTCCCATTCCGATACCGTCGGTCATTGTTTTCATCTTATTCAGACTATTCTGGCTGACAAGTTTCAAGGAAAACAAAGCCTCAACAAACCTGGTCAGATCGGTCGGTGTTGAGACAATTGATCCTGCGCCACCGGGGATACTCATGTCAGTTTCGGGTTGCTGCTTCCATTCTGATTCAAGTTTGTAAGAATAAGATTCATTGTTTAACAGATCGGTTTTCTTCCCGATATATGTATCCTTTAACCCAATCTTAGAACAGATTCTTTTCTCCAGGTTTTTGGAATAGGGTTGTTTTGTGATCTTTTCAATGATATATCCCAGAAGTACAAAATTGGAATTGCTGTACGATGCTTTTGAATCAGGTTCAAAATCAACTTTGTTTTTCGAAATGATCTTAATCATTTCATCCTCTGTTTTTGGCTGGGTCATATAAGCTAAATATTCAGGATCGTCCGTAAAATTGTGTATTCCGCTACGGTGATTGAGCAGGTTACTGATAGTGATTTTGGATGCATCCGGAATATCGGGGAAATATGTGTCGAGGGTGGTGGTCAGCTTGATCTTCCCTTCTTCAATCAACTGAAATATCATCGACGCAGTGAACATCTTCGAAATAGAGCCAATTCTGTATCTGGTAGCTGTTGTGGCAGGTTTTTTCTCATTTCCTGAAATATAACTGTAACCAATAGCTCTGCTGTAGAGAACGGTGCCTTTTTTTAAAACCGCCACACTACCCATTGCTTTATTCTTTTCCGAAAGGATGTTGAAAAGGCTGTCGAGTTTTGGTTTATTAATGTTCTGGGAAAAGACAGTAGTGAAAAAGAGTCCTGAAAACAGGATCGCTGTGAAGAGGCGGAGTTTCATAATTAATAATTAAGGTGAATACTTTATCAAATAAAGATAAAAGATAAAAGTTAAAAGACAAAAGGCAAAATCCGAAATCCAAAATCCGAAATCCATTAACCGCACCTCTCGACAGGCTCGGGATAGCTCGTAAACGCTAAACGTTTTCGAGTGTTTTTATTCTTTTCTTTATTGCCGCGATCTTATCGATACGCTCCTGAGAGTAGGTTTTGTATTCAGCATCGATAAACTCAAATAAACGGAGAGACTTTTGTGAATATTCAAGACTCCCTGGTTTATCATCTTTTGCAAGACGAAGCTCAGCTTCAGCGTTGAAGAGTTCCGCAAGTACCTCGAGATGTCCATTGGTAAAGTTGTGCTTATGAAGAAGCCGGTCTGTTAACTCGTCAAGAGGTATGTCCTTGAATATGGCAGAATCCTCTTTGAGCATAGTATAATAAAGTTGCTCAAGTTTGTCTTCAGCCTGCGTAAAATTGCCCTTTTTGATCAGTCCGAGGATACCTGCTATTAATTGCCCCAGCATCTCTATCATACGGAGGATATAGTCTTTCTGGTACATCTAAAGGAGTTTGAATATCAAAGATAGTGAAAATGGCGCAACGGCACAACGGCACAATGGCGCAACGGCTTAAATGAAGAAACGGAGTGTGGGTGACTAAGTGAAGGGGCGAGGGGGAGAATGGGATACGAAAGGACGAAAGGACAGATAGACTTAGGGACGAAGAGATTTCAAGCACTGCGTTGTGAAATAGTGACTTTTATTAAAAGAATGTGGTTTTTATGTAATCCTTATAGGATGGAAACCTTTTTAGTAGCTCTTTCTCCTCAAGGTATCTCCAGAAAAGGACATTCGTAATAAACAAAAGCGCAAGAATAAATGCATATAGAGCTCCGAAATATACAGGAAAACCAATAAGCCAGCAGATGAAACCTAAATACATCGGATGCCGTATCCATTTATAGATACCACCTGTTATAAGATCCCCCTCATAACTTTCGAGTGTTTTTATTGTGAATAATGCTGTGAGGAATGCAATTATCCCAATTCCTGTTAGGGTTAGTCCGGCATACCTTATAATACCAGGAATCTCGATTCTAGATATATCGTTCCTGCAGAGAAGAAACCAAGATACCCATAATAATACCATATTGGTGAACATGATCACAAATGACAGCTTACCGGGTTTCAGGAAATTATTATGTTTTAAAATCTCATAAACGGTCCTGCAAATATGTGTAAATAAGCATATTGCTACCAGAACAAAAAACAATTCTTTTTTCATAATGCAATCAGATAAATGTTTTGATAATTATTGGGAAACTATAAGATGTATTCTTTCTCTGTATCATAGATTTTTTCCCTTTGAATAAGCAATCTCAAGATATCTGCCACGCGTTTCAGGGCTGACTGATAGAATTGAATGAAAATAGATATGATCTACCTTTTCAATTCCGGGATACTTCAGACTCCAGTCATCAATTGTTTTTTCCATGGCAGCTTTAAATCCCTTTTCCTTGTAAACCTGTTCGTTAAAAAATGTAGGATGCATAATAACAGCCTTTTTAACTTTCAATAATGGTATCCGGCCATCAGGATCACCTCTCCATCCCTTATCGTTCAACCTGTAGGCGAATCCATATGTCAGGACTCTTTCCATCCATCCTTTGACAAGAGCAGGGAAATGCATCCAGAAAACCTGGGTAATAATAACAAGTACATCTGCCTCCGATATTTTTTTCTGCTGGAGCAACACATCTTTTGGTTTCTGAGAATTGATCAGCTTCCTGAGTTCAACATCGCTCTTGTTTTTTACATACATTTTTGCGATAAACCGCTTAACAGGTCCGCCGGCAAGTTCAACTATCATCTTTTTCATATCCATTTGCTGAAAAAGATCTGTTGGCATATCTTCATCCACAAAAAAAGCAGAATCCATATCCTGAAATATGGGATTGAACTTTATTTTGTACAGATCGACAATCTCATATTGATGTCCTCCTCCTTTGAGGCCTCTTACAAAATTGTCGAGAATAGCTCGTGTAAACGATTTTGGATTGGGGTGGGCGAAAATTATTAATACTTTCATGGTTGGTGGGTGCTGGTTAATGATTTTGGCGTCAGGCGTGGGGCGTGGGGCTGATGGCTGGTTAAATTATTCCATTAGAAGTGATCGGGCTTTGTCGGAAACGGCCAATGAAAACTTTAGAATTTCACTCAATTGCTCTTCATTTAGTCCTGATTTTTGAGCAAGCTTTTTATATTCCAGAAAGCCCGGATGGAAATTAACAGTGTAGCTTACGGCGAGGTCAACAATTATTTCATCGCGGCTAAGGTTTTCCTTAATTCCGAGTCTCGGTTCAGCTTCAGGGAATTTATTTTTAACAAAAGAGTCGAGGTTACGGGTAGCCAGGTCGCGTACCGATATAGCCATGGTGATGATTTTAGATATTTCATTATCAGTAAATCCAGCTTCAAGACTTTTCACTACATGGTATTTAGTACAGGGTCTGCATCCCGAACCGATTGATGCTCCCAAGAACACCAGATGTTTGTCACGTTCATCAAGAATCTCTTTTTCTTTCATACCAGATATTTTTGTTTCTGGTAGTATAGACGAGGTTCATAAAAAAAGGATACACCTGCCGGATGAATTATTATAGAAACGTCAGTATATTTTGAATGTCAATATATTCGGTTGCAGGGTGCAGGATACAGGGTTGAAAAAGCTGGGAGTGGGCAAACAAGCAACTAGCAACAAGCAACTTGCAATAGGATAATTATATCTCGTTGCATTTAAGGCTGCCTTCCTCAGAGGATATTTCACAACCTTTTTCCATCATTTTTTTCAGTTGTTTCCTGGCCCGGGAAATTCTTATTTTAACGGTTTCGAGGCTTACTCCAAGAATCCCTGCTATCTCATTATTACTTTTTCCTTCATATTCACTTAATATGAAAACAGTCCTGTAATTCTCATTAAGCTCTTCTACATATCTTTTAATGCAACAGTTCATCTCATTGGACTCAAGAACCTTATCAGATGTTTTTTCTTTTTCTCCCGTCCATACATTCCTGTTTTCGGTATTTTCATTTAAATACTCCTGGGGTATGGTCTGCTTTGAACCTTTCTGAAATGAAGCACTTTTGAAATTATCATTGGCAGTATTGGTGGCAATCTTGTATATCCAGGTCGACAATGATGATCTTCCTTTGAATCCGGGAAGCGCTTCATGAACTTTAATAAAAACTTCCTGTGTAAGATCTTCAGCTTCAATTTTTTTCCCTGTAAGCCGGGTAAGATATCCTAAGATCTTAGGATGGTATTCTTTATAAATCTGTTGAAACTCCATACTTCTTAAACAATTTATGGCAGTTCAAAACGATGATACAAGTTATGAATAATTTAAGAACTAAAGTATAATACCTTTCAAAAATAATGGACGCAAGACGCACGACGCACGACGCACGACGCACGACGCAAGGCATACCGTCGCACCATCGTACCGTTGCTCCGTCCCACTGCAACTTCCGCCTGCTAAAGTGGTTTCAGAATTTTCAACACGAGCGAGTTTATATTCTGACTGTCTTTCGAAGTATAGATCACCGATCCTTTGCTGACATCGAGAATATAGGTAAAGCCGTTTTCAGAAGCGACTTTATCTACTGCTTTAAGGACTTTATCAAGGATAGGTTTTATAAGTTCACTGTTTCTTTTTTGCAGGTTGGTCTGAGCATTCTGTTCAAATTCCTGAATTCTCTTTTCCTTATCGAGCAGCTCGGCTTCTTTTGTCTTTCTTATAATTTCCGAGTAGGTCGGTTTTCCTTTTTCATAATCATCAAGCAGCTTGTTGTAAACAACGGTCATCTCATCGTAGGTCGACTGGACCTCTTTTGATTCTTTTTCAAGGACTGCCGCAGCGCTGTCTCTCTCGGGCAATGCTTCCATGATTTTAGTCAGATCGACATGTCCGATTTTCAGTGTGGTTTGAGAGAATGAAGTCATGGAAATGGATAGCAGTCCGGCTGTAAAAATAGCTGTCAGTATATTTTTCATAGGTTTTTCTTATAAGTAAAGGAGTAGATCATCACTGGTCATAAAATTAGTATCAATTCTCTATATAAAGGGTTAAGCAATAGTTAATGTGTGTTAAGGCGTAGTTAAAAAGGGTAGATCAAAATCCATTAACCACAAAGCACGCAAAGTTAAAGCAAAGTTCGCAAAGGATCTTACTTACACAGAGGTCCACAGAGGAGACACAGAGGATCACAGAGTAATCGCGGCACCCAGCACCTGACAAGATAATAATCTATGGCTTTTTGAAGGTCAGAACGTACAGATCTCCATCGCAGATTTCCCTGTAATCAATGTCTTTGCAATAATCGGGTAAATATTCTGCAGGATTTTTAATAGGGTTGTTCTTATAGAATTTATTATTATCGAATTTTGATCTAAGCTTTTCTGTTTCGTCGGAGATAAGAATTTTTACTCCGCTTTTCGCTATCCGCAACATCTCAAGGACTGCTTTACCAGGATCATTGAAAAAATTGAACCCACCGGCAGAAAACACCATGTCAAACGATTCATCCTTAATTGGCAAAGATTCAGCTTCAGCCTGAATCAGAGTGATCTCACGCTTTAGCCGTTTCATTTTTTTCTGACACCTTTTCAGCATCCCAAGCGAAATGTCAACCCCGAAATATTCCGCTTTGGGATTAAGATATTTTATATTGCGACCGGTTCCAATGGAAATCTCAATTACCTTATCTCCGTCTTGTATTTCAAGAAGAGAAAGATACTGCATTAGCCTGTTTCTTTCATTCCCGTTTTTTAACAGCGCATAGGCTTTTGTGGCCAGATCGTAATAACCCGAAAAACGATCGTACATTGTCTGGTAATTCTTGTTATTGCCCGTTAATGAAATACTGACAGGGAAACATATTATCCCTTCATCGAAAGAATATTTGACACCTGAGGGAGATTCCAGATATTCATTCTTTCCCTTGCGAAAAAAGTGTAAAGACTCTCCTGACGGTGTACGTATATAATCGATTATATGATCATTTTTCATTTCTGAAATTTATTGTAAAATTTCTATTTGTCCCAAATAATTTTAACGTTTCTTAGCTACAACCATGTATCCAAGACCATTATACACATCATTTTCTTTAACATCGTATACAGAATCGGGAATCAATGGACGGGGTTTGCCAAAACCAGGATTGATCTTAAGCATAATTTTTTTTCTTGGTTCATCCCGGTAGTTTTCCGAGAATCCTTCGTCGCCCCAACTTACTAACCCATCTTTTCGGACAACGCGGATGAATTCGCTGATCGCTTTCTGAGGATCATTAAACAGGTTTATCCCGCCAAAGTGAAACAATGTATCAAAACTATCATCTGCAAAAGGAAGGAATAGAGCATTTCCATGGATCAGCTGTACATTAAGCGAACCATTTCGTTTCTGACATTGCTGTAACATGCCCATTGACAAATCGAGAGCCACAAATTCACCATTTTCCCCGATTTCATTTCTAAGGTATTTTTGAAAAACACCAGGTCCCGGAGAAACCTCAAGGATCTTCATACCTGGTTTTAATCCAAGGAGAGATATAATCTGTTTTCTTCCTTTTATCATATCAACACCTGTCAGCAGTCTCCCCATAACCCTTTCATTCAGATCATAGAGAGGAGCAAACATATTATAGAACCTGTTATATTTTGCATCATCACCTCCAATATTTTCAGGATAAACAATTGATAAAATATCATTTTTGATTTTGTAGATTTTCTTACCGGATTCAAAATCGTTTCCGGTTAGTTTCAATGGTGTCAGGCTTTCTGGACATCTCAATTTGTCTATTAACCAATCAGTGTACATAATGTCTGCTTATTATATTTTGTCCATATTGTTTTAAACGAAAAATAACTTATTCTAATATGTAATCTTTATTATTTTAGGCAAACTGCTAATTTTTACCGACGATTGGAAGGACGAGGAGACGAAGAGACGAAGAGACAGCGGGACTAAAAGTTGAGAATCATATGTCTGAAGTCGCGAGAATGAAGCCTTCAGGTACCGCAAGTCATTTTTAACTAATTTTGCAAAGTAAATCAGTTATTCGGCGGATCTCTTGTTATCAGGTTAGTTGCGAAAGCTGCTGCCTCTTATTAATTTTAAACAAAAACAATTGTCAGAGTGTTTGGTATAGGTAATAATTAATGTCTTAAAATTTTTGAGAAATGGCTAACACAATACTTCACAAGGCAGATACTCGTGGTGATGCAAACCATGGGTGGCTTCATAGCAGGCATACCTTCAGCTTTGCTGATTACTATGATCCTGAAAGGGTCCATTTCGGTGTTCTCAGGGTACTTAATGATGATATTGTGGAAGCCGGAATGGGTTTTGGCACTCATCCCCATGATAATATGGAAATCATTTCGATCCCTCTGGAAGGTGATCTGGAACATAAAGACAGCATGGGAACTGTTTCAGTTATAAAACATGGCGACGTTCAGGTTATGAGCGCCGGAACGGGCATTACACACAGCGAATACAATAAGAACAAGGACCAGCGGGTTAAATTTTTACAGATATGGGTGATCCCTGACAAACGAAATGTAAAGCCAAGGTACGACCAGATGACATTGAATATAGCTGACCGTCATAACAAATTCCAGCAGATCCTTTCTCCGAATCATGATGACGAAGGAGTTTGGATTTACCAGAATGCCTGGTTTCACCTTGGCCATTTTGATAAAGGATTTAGCGCTGATTATGAATTAAAGGCAAATGGGAATGGCGTATACGTGTTTGTTCTCAGCGGGGATATCACAATCAATAATCAGAAACTGAATTCCCGCGATGGTTTCGGGATATGGGATGTTGCGGGATTTTCAGTTAAAGCTGATTCTGATTCTGAATTTCTGCTTATGGAAGTGCCGATGAAGTAAAATTGTAACGGAGAAAGAAACCTCAACAAAAATACGTACCATACTTAACTCGAGTTTAAGAATTTATTAAAATGGAAGAACAGACGTACAATACGAATCAAATGCCGGTGCTATTTGTTGGTCATGGAAGCCCTATGAATGCTATTGAAAACAATGAGTTTTCGGAGAAATGGGAAGAACTTGGGAATACACTGGTTAAACCTGATTCAATACTATGTATATCGGCCCATTGGGAAACAAAAGGTACATGTGTTACAGCAATGCAAAAACCGGCTACTATCCACGACTTCGGTGGATTTCCACAGGCATTGTTTGATGTGCAATATCCTGCACAGGGAAGTCCTGATTTAGCAAAAGAAACAAAAAGTATAATTGCCAGTGCAGATGTAGTATTAGATGATAAATGGGGTCTTGATCATGGCTGCTGGAGTGTTATCCGTCGTATGTATCCGAAGGCTGATATCCCTGTTGTACAATTGAGTCTCGATTATTATCAGGGACCTCAATATCACTATAATCTGGCAAAAGAGCTTTCATCGCTTCGCAAAAAAGGAGTTCTGATTATAGGAAGCGGAAACATTGTGCATAATCTTGGAATGGTGGCCTGGGATAAACTGAATGCAAAAGAATATGGTTATGACTGGGCCATTGAAGCAAATGAGAAAATGAAAAAATTTATTATCTCTGGTGATCACAAACAATTAATAAATTTCAGATTGCAGGGTAAAGCTTTTGACCGGGCAATCCCGACTCCGGAACATTACCTGCCTTTGCTTTATGCCCTGGCACTCAAAGAAGAAAACGAAAGGGTAACTCTGTTTAATGACAGAATTATAGCGGGTTCTCTTTCGATGACGTCGCTGATGATCGATATAGAATAAACTGAAATCATTTAAACGCTAAGTTACGCAGAGAAGGCGCAGAGGGCCACAAAGTATAAAAACCTTACCTAAACTCTGCGGCTCTTTGCGTAAACTCTGCGGCTCTCTGCGTTAAAAATCAGCTATAGGAAATATACTCGTGAAGTATTTATGTATAAATATCCTTCTTCAGGTAAATCCGGTATGAGATCACTGTCAGCAGCAAAGAGATGCCAATAAAATATGCCAGATGCCAAAAATCCAATGAATAGTCAGGATTAATAGCATCCACCCTGGCATATCGGAAAGGACTCAGGTACCCTATTTTTGACGCGCTTTCCGTGATCTTCGAAAGCGTAAATATAAAATAACAGATCAACACAATCCCGATGCTGAATGTAGTTATAGGCTTCGCCCTTTTAATAAGTGTTGACAGAAAAAGTCCTGCTGATGAGAACAGGATATTTAACAAAAGTGTATAGAGGGAAAGAACCAAAAATGCCCCGATACTGAAAACTCCTTTTTTTACCAGCTCCACGCATATGAATCCGGCCAGGGCTGTTATGAAGTTCAGCAAAAACACATTAAGATAAATAACAGCCAGCTTGCTTACAAAAATCTCACTCCTTGTCACCGGACGGGTCAGCAGATACTCGGCAGTTTTATCGTATTCTTCTTTCAGAAGGATATTTGAAGAAAGAACAATGCCGAAAATGCTTCCGAGAACCATCATATAGATCACATTATTCGCCGAATAGAAACCAAGTACCGACAGCAGGTCGTTGAAGTTCGAGATGCCTTTGAATTGCAGAGCGCCTTTTGGAATAATGCTAAGCATCCCGGCTATTTTTGATTGGTTTTCCATGAAAGTACTATAGAATGACATAGTAACAGAGATCAGTATAGTTATTACCATCGTCCATATGATCAGGCTTAAAGCATTTCTCCTGATCTCCATTAAAAACAGGTTTCTGTTCATCTGTAGAATCACTTAGTTTTTGTAATAGTGCAGGAATATTTCGTCAAGTGATGGTTCTTCTATCATAAGGTTCAAAATATATTTCCCTGATAGAAAAGATACCAGTTCGTTAATGTTGCCTGAGAACATACACGACATCCGATTGCCTGATCTGGTAATGACATTTTCAATGCCGGGAATAACAAAGCTTTGGGCATTTAACTGATCGCCAAACTCGATTGTCACCTTTTTAAGTTGTTTTTTTCTAAGGTTATCAATATCCTCCAGCTGAATGATCTTTCCATCTTTAATTATAGCCACCCTCTTGCAGAGCATCTGAACCTCGCTGAGTATATGAGAGGAAAAAAAGATGGTCATCCCTCTTTTGTTCTCTGAACGCAACAGTTCAAAGAAAACTGACTGCATCAGCGGGTCGAGACCTGTTGTAGGCTCATCGAGAATCAGTAACGCGGGGCTGTGCAGCAGGCTTTGAACTATTGATACTTTCTTGCGGTTTCCAAGTGAAAGATCAGCAATTTTACGGTTCAGGTCGAGTTCAAACATATCCGAGAGCTCTGTTATTTTTTTCCCTCCATTCTGAACATTGTAGAAATTAATACAATATTCGAGGAACTCCCGAACGCCCATGGCAGAATATGCATTTGCATCTGAAGGTATATAGCCAGTACGGCTCTTGATCGTCTTCGTTTCCCTGATAACATCCATTCCCATTATCCTGGCGCTGCCGGAGGTGGGGAAGATCATGTTCATCAATATCCGGATAGTAGTTGATTTGCCGGCGCCGTTAGGTCCGATAAAACCAAAAATCTCCCCTTCATTGATCTCAAGGTTGATATATTCAATACCTCTGGCCTTTCCGTAGAATTTTGAGAGATTCGTGACATCGATGACAGGTACACTCATAATAGATTATTTTTTTTCTTTGACCGGCCAAAAAGGCGTTTCCTATCCAAATATAGTAATTATTAGGTTATTGGGTTATCAGGTGACTGGAGCTGTTTAATTCAATGTCATATATAATGTGTTGTAAACAGTGTTGGCACAGTTACATATAATAATAACCCGCATTTCTCAATGCAGGTCACATACTATTTAAAGATTGCCTCTTATTTCTTTTCAGGGACCTTAATATCAAAGTCTTTTGCTTCCGGCTCCTTCTTTTCAGGTTCATCGTTAAGAGCCGATGCTTTTTTAAACTCCTTCATACCCTGACCTATTCCTTTCATCAATTCCGGAATCTTCTTCCCTCCAAATAATAACACTATCACAAGTATTATTAAAATGAGGTGCATTGGGCTACTAAAATCTAGCATACTGTTTTATTTTTTAAGCATTAAGAAAATTTAAATAAAAGTCTTTCCATCCTGAACCAATATTGATGGAAAGACTTTGCTGTTCCGGTCTTAATTGAACATCCCGGACAACATTCTACGGATTATTTCTTTTTGGTACTATGATGCTTGGAAGTTGATTTAGAAAGCTTTTTTACAAACTTTCCGTCTTTATCGTATACAAGGGTCTCTGTGTCAGGTCCTTTGACAATAACAACATGATAGGTAAGCACATTATTTGATGTGGAGCTTGAGGCCTCTTTGATAGTAAAGCCGGCATAATCTTTAGCGATATTGTCTGTTATTGGTTTCTGAAGATCAGCAACCTTAACTGCAGTATGGGTCGGTTTTGAACTGGTGCCGGTAGTTTTTGTTGTCTGCGCGTTGATAACAAGGACCGACATAATTAATACAAGTACAAATATTATTCTTTTCATAACTAATAATTTATTTGGTTTACAGCAATAAAAGTATTTTGAGATTCTGAAGATGAACTGAAGTTGGAAAGATTTAACAAATAATTAAGAAATAGCCTATTCGTAAGTAAAAGGAATCTGAGAATAATCCATACTGAGGTTTTCAATTGAAGCGGTTGGTCTGATAAACCATCCAACACTTTATTTCGGGATGATATAGCATAAATATTATAAAAAGAATATAAATTGCTTTATGGATAGATTACAATTTCTATCGGGTTATTAACATAGTAACATGAAGACAATTTATGGTTTGTCATTTCTCATCATAATGCTTTCAGCCTGTAGTTCAAATCGCGGAAAACAGACAGATTCCGGTTTTTTATTGCTTACTGCAGGGCTGCATTCCATCGAAGGCAAATCACAATACCTTGCCTCTCCTTTTGTAACTGCTGGTGACAGGGTGTATATAGTTGGTTATCAGGATGGATCATTTCCCGATCTGGGCTGGCATATTAAGGGAGAGATGGGCGGAATATGGGATCATCCAATTAAATTGATGAACGGGTTCGAAGCAAATATCATAATACCGGATAACAATGATTCATTATGCCTTAACAAGGCTGATAAATTTATCAATTATCCTATGGCTAATTGCCATCATTTTGCCTGGGATAAGGAAAACATCTCTGTTGAACGGTTTCAATTTGTTCCCGATGGGGTAGAAGGGGCCATTGTGGAATTCAGGATAGTCAACAAGGGAAAGGAAGACAGGCATTTGGTCTTTTCCTTTACTGGCATAGCGGACCTTCGGCCTACATGGCTAGGTGAGCGTACAAGCATGACTGATGGCGAAGATGAGATCGCTTTCGATGAAAATACATCTGCTGTAATTGCAAGGGACAAAAATAACCCATGGTTTACCGCTTTCGGTTCATCATTAAGCCCCGATAATTCTCCCGGAGAACAGGTTGATATCCACCCAACAAGAGGAAAAGGACAGGGTAAGAACGCCACACTCTCATTTTCTCTTAAATTAAAACCTGACGAAGAAAAGTTAATCCCGATTTTTATTGCAGGCTCTTATCATTCACGGGAATCATTACTTTCAACTTACCGGATTCTGAAGAGTGAGGGAAAGGCAAAACTGATTCAGAAAATTGAACGGTATAAAAAAATTGACAGTATTTCGCACATTACCATTCCTGATAAAAACATTGAACAAATGTATGAATGGCTTAAGTACAATACGGATTGGCTCATTCGCAACGTTCCGGAGACAGGAATCGGTCTATCGGCTGGTTTGCCTGATTATCCATGGTGGTTTGGAGGAGATGCTGTTTATTCATTACAGGGAGTCCTGGCAACAGGCAATCATGAGCTGGCAAAAAACACAATTATTTTATTGGAAAAGGTATCAAAACAAACGAATGGGAATGGACGAATCATTCATGAGGTTTCTACTAACGGATCAGTTTATAATCCAGGTCTGCTTAGCGAAACAGCCCTCTTTATTACTCTTTTGAGAAATTATTTTGCATGGACGGGTGATAAAGAACTTATAACAGAATTATTTCCTGAAGTTAACAAAGGAATTAAATGGTTACTGGATAACGATATTGATGGCAACGGATACCCTGATGGAAATGGGCTGATGGAGATACCAGGTTTAGACAAAGAAATGATAGATGTTGCTGTTTATACACAACAGGCATTTTCTTCAGCATCGGAATTAGCCATGGCAATGGGAGAGAATAAACTAGCAACAGATTATCAGAAGTTAGCTGATGAACTGAAAGTCAGGATCAATAAAGAATGGTGGAATGAAACTGTAAAGTCATTCGGTGATTTCAGGGGAACTGTGGCAGAAGCAAAACCGATACTGAAAGGTGCTATAATAAGAGCAGATACACTCAGGAAACCATGGGTCATCGCTGAATTAAGGGAGACTGAAAAACAACTCGGTAAATATACATCCACTGAGCAGATACCCCATGTAATATATCATAACTGGGTAGTTAACACACCTCTCGAAACAGGTGTTGCTGATTTCGATAAAGGGCAGGCAGCGCTTGAAACAGCTAAAAAGTATGAAAACCCATACGGTGTATATGTAAGCGGTATAGACAGAACTGAGGAATCAGATAGTGTAGTATTGAAATCAAGAAAAAAGACATTTTCATATACAGGTGCAGTAATGACTCTTCCTACGGGTGTGGAGGCAGTAGCGGCATCAAACTATGGAACGCATGAGGATGTATTGCGTTACCTGACAATGCTCCAGCGGTCATTCAGCTACGCACTGCCCGGATCTATGTATGAAGTTTCGCCTGACTTTGGAATGGTTACTCAGGCCTGGAATATTTATGGTGTGGCAGTACCGGTTATTAATCATTTCTTTGGTATCAGGCCAAAAGCTTATGAAAGAACAGTTTATATTTCACCTCACATGCCTGAACAGTGGAAGCAGACTTCAATTGATAATGTAAGGATTGGTAATAATTTACTAAGTCTTGCCATAAGCCTGAAAGAAGATCATAAAGAATATCGCATCAGTCAATCGTTGGCCGGATGGACAGTTGTGGTGGATGTTAAAGATGCAAAAAAGGTAATAGTTAATAATGTTGAAGCTGATCTTAAGAAGATTACCGGCGACATGATTAAGCTGAATGGAAAGGATATTACAATACAGATTTATTAGGTGATGAGCGGCGATACCAATGCGTTGAACAGATATATTGACTTCCTTTCTGCCGGTGGGTCGGACTACCCGATAGAACTGCTGAAAAAGGCAGGAGTAGATATGACGACAGCAGAGCCATTGGAGAAGACTATCGCATCGATGAATAAAGTTATGGATGAGATAGAGAAGATACTCGACAAAAAAAGTAACGAAAAAAAATAAGATCCCTGCACACGCCTGCACTTAGATCCCAGGTAAGGTTTCGCGCTGGTGCTAAACCCAGGGTCGATCATCTAATGAAAAACCTATACTTCTCAATGTGATTTGTGAGAAGTATGTGACTAGTTTAATTGCTCTTTTTTTGCTTTTTTCAAGTCCGGGTAACAATTTTCAAGCCTTGCCGATTTAACTCTTGTGAGTTGAATTTTAATGTTTAACTTTAATATGAGTTCTTAACCTGAGAGTCAGACCATAAGCATCGTTTAAATCTATATGGAAACATATTGCGCACAAATGCTTATGTGACTGACGGGGCATTGCTTTATAAAGATCAACCTAATTAACCTGAGAAAAGCTTTTGTCAGATATAAGTAACAAACGTAACTATGTCTGACGAACTGTTGTTTTAAAATTCCGGTTTCCAAACGCAATAAACGAGTTATGTGTAAGGTTTTCAGCACAATACCGTGATATCCAACGCGCAAGGAAGAGTTTGGCAGCCCGCCTTCGTGACAGTCTACGCTGCTGCAAAACACATGTTTTTTTGCCTACCATGACTTCGTCAATTAGACAACTTTATCATACCATGACCAATCCTTCCATTTATCAGGACTTTTCCTCTGTAGATAGTCATAACTAAAATCTTTAAGTAAACTCAAATCCCTTATTAGGTGCAAAAACCGGACGGATTGACCGTATTTGGCCGGATAATATATTATTAACATAAATAATTTAATGGCAATAAATTATTGGATGGTCAATTTACTCAGGCATGGCGAAGTCAAGGTCACTGGCTTTTCCATTTTAGCCAATATTGACTGGAATAAATTGAACTTTATTGATTGTTAACTTAAGTGCTTTTGAGGTATCCCAATTAATAAGTTTGTAATTGCTTTTGTTAAAATCTTTTGGAAACATTCTATATATGGCCTATCTTTTATGTAGTTATCTAAAAGCGAAGATTATGAAACAAATAAATCCTCCAATCTTTAATAAGGGATTCATTATTCTAAAGTTATTTCATATTCAGAATCTCAAAGTTTTGTTGTTTGTGATTATTTTAATGTGTAGCATTCCGATTTCTGGACAAAATGGCTCTTTAGAGTTATATGCTCCAAGAAATATTAAGAAAGCTTATAAAAATGAAACTCGTTCACTGGATGGTAAGCCTGGAAAAAATTACTGGCAGAACCATGGACATTATGATATTAACATGGTTGTAAAACCACCTGATCGAACCATCCAAGGTAATGAAGAAATTACGTATTTTAATAATAGCCCCGACACTCTGAAAAAACTTGTTTTTAGGCTAATTAACAATATTCATAAACCCGGTGCTGAACGCTGTTGGTCAGCTGATTCATCCTATCTTACCTCGGGGATCCACATTGATTCTTATGCTGAAAATAATGTTGAAAAACCTTGGATTCAGGAACCTTATACCAATACCATTCAAAGAATTCAGCTATTAAAACCAATGATCCCTAAAGATTCTGTCAAGATTTCTTTTAAATGGCATTATCAGATAAGCTTAGAAAGTGGTCGTGAAGGTATGATTGACTCCACGACATATTTTCTTGCATATTTTTATCCACGCATTGCCGTTTATGATGACTACCAGGGATGGGAATGGAGAGAATTTGATGACTTTTTTGAGTTCTATAACGATTTTAATGATTATACTTTGAATGTACAGGTGCCAAAAAACTATATTGTTTGGGCAACTGGTACTCTACTTAATAGTAATGATATATTGCAACCTGTTTATGCAAATAAATTGTTCAAATCCATGGTCTCAGATTCAATCTTTCACATCGTGAC
>Ga0302206_1000427_pt1 | contig 16684 bp, 16 predicted proteins | sample II_Fen_E2_1_FD_194581 | JGI IMG/M metagenome (GOLD analysis project Ga0302206, IMG submission 194581) | Peat permafrost microbial communities from Stordalen Mire near Abisko, Sweden - II_Fen_E2_1 | ecosystem: Environmental > Terrestrial > Soil > Wetlands > Permafrost | place: Sweden: Abisko...
TGTTCCTCCAAATAAAAATACATCCTGGGGAACGATAGCCATCTGAGAACGCAGTGCCGTAATGGGAAAACTTCTGCTATTACGGCCGTCGAAGAGAATGTCTCCACTGGTGGGTTCATAGAATTTTAGTAAAAGTGATACGATGGTGGATTTTCCCGCGCCACTGGGTCCGACAAGTGCCACCTGTTCTCCTGGTTCCACGCTGAAACTTACATCGCGAAGCACAACATTTTCCTTCCTTGAGGGATATTCGAATGCCACCCGGTCGAAATCAATCTTCCCAAGCAGAGTGTCAGCAGGTTCGTGTGTATACTTCTCATCGACGGCTTCAGCAGGTTCGTCTAGCAGAAGAAGCAATTTCTCAGCAGCACCGATAGCCTTCTGCAGTCGGGTATATACACCGGCCATGCCCGCAATGTTACCTGCAATGAAACCTGAGTAAATTACAAAGGAGAATAGTTGTCCGGCTGCCATTTGTCCCGAGGCAATAAGTGTGGCTCCCCGCCATATCACTGCACCCATGGCAATAAAGAATGCCAGAACTATAAAAGACATGGCAGCCTGGTATTTTCCGCCTTTTATCCCGGCTTTTGCTACCTCGTTGGTCTTTTCGCGGTAACGATTGATTTCAAATAACTCATTTGTAAAAGCTTTAACATTTTGTATGCCCTGCAGTGTTTCTTCCACAATAGTATTTGACTCCGCTACATATCCCTGTGCCTTTTTTGAATACCTGCGAATGGCCCTTCCTGAGAAGAAAGCAAAGAGCGCAACTGCAGGCAAAATAGCCAGCATAAACATAGTGAGCTTGAAGGAGCTTACAGTCATTAGTGTTATTCCTCCTATTATCAGGATAAGTTGCGACAGCAGATCGGCCAGGGTAGAAGTAAGTGAATCCTGTAACAGCGAAATGTCAGATGATATCCGGCTATTCAGTTCTCCAACCCTCTGAACTGCAAAAAAGCTCATGGGCAGCTTGATCAGATGATTGTACAAATGCTGACGTATAGAAGCGAGGGTTTTTTCTGTCACTTCAACAAAAAGCCGGATGCGAGAGTAAGAAAATATTGCCTGGACAAGAATGATTGCCAGAAGAATAAGCCCTGTATGGGTGATCTCACTAATTAACTTTCCCTTGTTCCCAAGATCCACCATATTTCCAAGATACTTGGGAAACATCAGGCTCGCACCACTGGAAATCAATAAAAAAGACATACCCAGGGCAAATTTCCAGCGGTATGGTTTAAGAAACCAATAGAGCTTAAGAAGTTCTCTGATTCCGCTCCCGGTTTTCCTTTCTATCTTCTTTTTTTCTAAATCTTCAAATGCCATCATAATTGATTTTTAAGATTACCTGTTATAATCCAGGATTATTTTAGAAACTTGTTTTAAAGCGATTAAAGGTATATCGTAATGTATTACAATATTCATTTTTAAATTTATTAAACTCTCACTAAATATCCTTAATCCTTAAGAACGATGTTTTAAAATGAACAGAAATAAGTACACAATGTTTATCAATAAGAATTTTTCAAATTATTTATTTACAAAAACATAGTTTTATGAAAAGAGTAAATGTATTCTCACTGGGATTTATATTCATTTTGTTATCTGCAAATGGAATATATGCACAAACTAATCAATCAGATCTCAATCAGATGGAGCTTCTGAAACAGTTTACAGGCATCTGGAAAAATGAATCAATAAAAGACACTTTATATACTGCAGAATTTAAGCCTTACGGAAATAATTGTCTGGAATTCACGCTAAAAAGTGTCACGCAGGGTAAGGTCTGGCTTGAAATGAAGCAGTTATGGGGATATGACAGAAAAAGTAATAAAGTAGTTATTGCAGGAATTATGAAAGATAGTCCGAACTTTATGCTACAGTCAGCGTGGTTCACTGCAAAGAACAGATTCGAGCAGGTCCCATATGAGTTTGCTTCTAATCCTGAAAAAGCTGGCTTTATAGTGGTATTTGATCTCAAATCGCCCGATCTGGTAGTCAGAACCGAAATAGTTAATGGCAAATCACTTGTCGCAGAAACATATAACCGGGTAAAAAACTGATATAAAGCTATCAGAATGGGTTTTCTCTGCCTGAGGTTAAATCAAAGTTTTTTTAACGCAGAGTTCCGCTGAGAAGTTGCAGAGTTTCGCAGAGCTGGAATCATTATATGTATTTCTCTGCGGTTCTTCGTGCTTTTCTTTGCGGCTCTTTGCCGTTAAATGAACCTTTTCAGAAGCCTTTTAATAATGAGTACTTCTTTCAAAACTGATGATTATTTTTTTTAGTTGACTTTGCTAATTAATTGGTTTAAATTTGGTTAAATCATCTCAGAAGTCGAAAATGGTCGTAACCCTGATTAATTGTGAAAAAACAATTCTTGCCCCTATTTATTGTTGCCCTGCTCTTTGTTCTTAACAGCAGAGTTCATTGTAACAACCTGGAAGAAATTGTTATTACAGGATCATCTGATAATTTTAATATTGATACCATTCCCGGAAAGAAACCTTTAGGGATTCTAAAGGTCAATCCTTTACAGCCATTATTCGGCGAAATTCCTTTTTCATTTGAACTTTTTCGCCCTAATGAAAGAAGCATACAGTTTCAGGTGGGATTAATATTCCCTTTCCCGGAGAAATCGTTCCAAAGAAGGGTTTTTGAGACATCGGGAGAAAATGGCGAAGTTACGAGTAGTGGATTGGTTTCTTACAGAAAAAGTCCTTACAATAATTATGGATTATCTTTCAAACTGGAATTCAGGAAATATGGAAAGTACTATTATCATGGTCCTCAGATTATGTATAAAAACTGTTTTTATAAAAATTCCATATTCTCAATCTATGACGGATACCAGACTGAATCCAAATTCTCAAACATTATTGGATTTGGCTATATCTTAGGCCGGCAAAATGATAGAAGGAATATAGTATTTGACTGGTATGGATGTATTGGATTCAGATTCAGGGTGATGTCGATTAATGTACTAAAGATCCAGGATGGAATGACATTCTATCCTAATTCAAGGAAATCTATTAGCACTTTTTATCCTTTTATAAATTTAGGACTACGGATAGGTATAAAACTATGGAAAAACCACACTGATATGAATGCAACCTAAACTAGGAATACCAGGGTCTCTCTCTTTTTCCCAGGCTCCCCAATATATCTATTGTAGTATTTACATCTTCAACCACCTGGAAATCATACATTCCCAGGCAAACAAAATCGGCGCCATTCTCGTATGCCCATCGGATTCCATCAGCAGGTGGTATTGAACCGGCAGCCAGTACTTTGAAGCCAAACATAGGAACATCAATTGACCGAAAAGTTTCTATGGTCTGCTTATAGAACTGGTCCCACATATTATCATTCCACTGATTCCGATCAGTTATACGTGTAATCGGGTAATTGGGATATTCCTTCCTGTTTTCAGGCGGAGTGACGGACCAGTAATTGTCGTGATGAAAAGTTTTATAGTAAAAATCAGGTTTGACACCTACATTTATTGAAGCCTGGATACTTTTAATCGAATGTGCTCCGACACCAGCAAGCATACCCTGACTGTGAATATAGTCAACGGTTTTCAGTAAAACATCTATTGCATTGGTTTTTGCCAGTCCGTCAGTATTCTCTCCCTGGATATAAATGAAATCGGCACCGTCAGCGACTGCTTTTTTAACCGGCAGGAGCCTGTCATCAGGCTGACCGATAGAGCATTGACAGACATTCATCATTTTACTTCCTGTTTCCTTTTTATACTCATTAAATGTCTTGTATTGAAATTCCACCAGATTGCAAAAATTAATTCCGGCTTGTTCTGCAACTGCCCATGTTTCCTTCATTTTCGTTTCAGTATGCCAGTGTTTGCTAAGCTGCCCGACATAAGGGAGATCTCTTGAATGTGACCATCCGCCCATAGGATTACATCCTAAAACAAGTCTGCTGATCTCGTGTTTTCCGAATTTCCCTTTAGGAAGTGTCCCTTTAAGGTTCTTTAGATAAGCTTTTACCTCTTCAGTGAGATAACCATTGTCCTGTGATAAAATACGCGTAGCAGCTGATGCTATAGAAAAGCTGCCCACAAAAGGAAGGGCTGCTAACCCCTTCAGTAAATTCCTTCTGGTCTGTGATATCCCGGATTTCTTTTCCACGTTTTTATTTTTTATTGTTTTGACGCTTAATCGTTAGAGTACACAAGGTATTATAATAATATTTTTAAAGCAATTAAATCATCAGGATTTTAGGTTAGTTCCTGTTCAAATTATAAACCGTTCAGCTTTTCAACTCATTAACGTTTCAGAATTTGTTTTAGAATCGTGCTTGACTTTAATAATTAATTGGTTTAAATTTGTTTAATATCCTACGGTTGCTGATAACTTCGTTTAGGTGAAAGGTTATGAAGAAACATGCAGTGCTTCTGGTGGCTTTCATACTTTTGTTTTCTTTTGGCCCCAAGAGCTTAGGCAACAGTAATACTGAATCATCTATAAAGGAATTTAGTTTTAATCCAGATACCATTCCGGCGGACGTATCTTTTGGAACAATAAAAATCAATCCGTTCCAGCTATTATTCAGTGAATTCCCGGTTTCCTTTGAAATGGACCTGCCACATGACAGAAGTGTTCAGTTTCAGGTCGGGTATATATTTCCTATTGAAGCAATAAAAATCTTTGAGCAAAACGGTACAAACGCTGATGCGTCGAGCGAGGGATTGTTTTCCTACAGGAACAGTCCGTACAACAACCATGGTGTATCATTCAAATTTGAATTCAGAAAGTATGGAAAAAGATGGTATTATGGTCCGCAGCTAATGTATAAATATTGTTTTTATAAAGAATCCGTCTTTCCGGTATATGAGGGTGGCATTACGGTGAACCAGACTGAATCCAAATTTTCGAACATCTTTGGATTTGGCTTCATTTTCGGACAGCAAAATGATGATGGTGATCTGGTACTCGACTGGTATGGAGGTATAGGAATGAGAGTAAGGTCTATGGCTGTAACTGTATTAAAGATAGAAAATCCGGCTTATATGCAAGGTACAACCTATCCGGATAGGCATGAAACCTTTATTTCAGGATACCCGTTTATAAATTTTGGCCTGAGGATTGGAGTCAAATTGTGGAAAAATGTGGGAGTATAATAACTTATGAATTAAACTGATATGCGAATGAGAAATTTTCTGAAATCTGCATTTATAATTTTTTTGATGTTTGCTTTCGCATGTACAAATGCTCAGACAAAGACGGGATATATTTTTGGTTTGAATCTGTCAACTATGACATTGAAAACTAACGGTATAAGTACCCATGCAAAGACACTTGCAGGTATACATTTTGGTGGATTTATTGAGATACCTGTAAAAGGGAAATTTACTTTTCAACCAGCTCTTATATTTTCTGCCAAAGGTTCAGATTATAAAATTGATACAGTAGATTATTCCATATCTCCAATTTACGTTGAGGTGCCTTTCATGGCGGCATATAGCATTGGTTCAGATGTGTTTAATGTGTCTCTGTTTGCCGGTCCTTATTTCGCATGTGGTGTGGGTGGATATAAAATAGGTTCAGGAAGCGCCATAGAAAATATTAGTTACGGATCAGGGAAGAATTGTGATTTGAAGTTTTTTGATATCGGATTAAATTTTGGAGTAGGTGTAAATATCAAAGGTTTCCTGATTTTAGCTCAATACGGAATAGGTCTGGCGAATGTATCACCAGTAACATCAGTGGATACAGAAATGAAAAACAAAGTGATCGGGATCTCAATCAGTTCATCATTCTCAGGCAATTAATTCCAAACAGCATAATAAAAAGAAAAGAAGAATTCGGGTTTTCTTTCTTCTGGTACATGAATTTACTTATGCAACAATGACTAATGGGATTGTTGCACAATGTCTTTAAATACTATGTTATTGAAGCGATTCCTTTCTATTTTGATCTTATCAATAATTTTATATTGTTTATTTCTCTTTTGTGAATATTAAATAATAATTAGCTATTTGATTTTCTTGAAATTATATTCAAGAATTTTTACCCCATCTTTATTAAATTGTGTCCATGTCCATTCATTGGCATTTACGAGTACATTTTCAAATTTAATAAAAGTTGTTCCTGGAGTAAAATTCTGAACCATATCTCCCGAAAGTAATTTTTCCGAAGTGAATGAAGCAATCCATGTCACATAGCCTGCATCAGTCCACAAGGCGAATCCTTTGAATTTGCCTTCTTTTGGATCAAAAGCTATATTATTTTTGTACAAAGGGGTTTTCACATCCTTAACAACCCGATGTACATTTATAATAGTAGCTTTTCCATAATTCTGGAAATCCCAGACTTCTACAGTGTCTTTTCCGGTTGTTGCCTGCCATTTACCAACATAAGCCTGCATTAATTTAAGCTGATCAAGTTTAGTGGCTGTGGTCTGGGCCAGAATCCCATTGGAAAGAATCAGCAGGCATAAAGCAATTCCAGTAGTTAAACAAAACTTTTTCATGTGATTAATTTTTAGTTAATAGATAAAACCAGAATACCTTAGTACGTTTGTTGATGCAAGTTACAACATGAAAAATCCAAAGTCAATTTTATTTTTCCAGGAATCTGTGACTGAGATATTTATATCAATATTACAGTTGTTGGTTTTCAAACAGGGAAGTCCTGTAACTTTTTTTTGCCGTTTATTCTGTTAAGAAAGTATATTTGAATGCTTCAGTTTTCTGGCAAGTGATCTACGACAAATATTTTTATTTTAGTAATCGGGTTTAAAATTTTATTTTTAATCCAATTCCATTTGCAGAAGCCAAACCTTTAAACTTAACCAGTTCAGCTTCAATTTTAATATGTCTTTCTTTTGACTTGCCAATTGCCCACAAAGGAATTCCAACTGCCATTAATCCCAGGCCACTCAACATAATAATGCCAGATGTTCTGACTTTATCTTCGTCAGGTCCATTATTGCCACGATCGTTGTATGATTTCCAGTATAAAATATTACCTGTAAAAAGTGTCACTCCCCCAACAACGGTCAATACGGTGCCAATCCCTTCCATTCTTTTGTCCCGGATCAGAGCATCACCATATATTAAAGTGCTTTTTGACTGCGCATTAGATGTAACAGAGCAGATTGCAATCAATAAAATTAGAATTGGTATTTTCATATTCTGAAATTTTATTTAAAGCCGGAATTAGCTGATCACAAATTTGAACATAAAGCTAAACATTTATCTTTTAACTTTCGACTTTCTTCGTGCGCCGTAGCTTTCTTTGACCACCGTAGCTTTAGCGAAGGTGGTAGCGAATGTGGATTGACTTTCGACTTTTAACTTTTGTCTTTTATCTTATTCCCCTATCCCTTGAATAAAGCCGCCGCTTCTTTCATAAAAGTTGATACCGGAAGCTCCTGAGGACATATTTCCTCACATTCTTTGCATTCGGTACATTTGCCTGCTTTACCATTTATACTGACATAACCTGTCAGCCAGGGGTTCGGATCGTTCCAGACTGCAGCGTTGTTCAGAGCTGACAATACATCGGGAATATCAACGCCTGAAGCGCATGGCATGCAATACCTGCATGCAGTGCAGTCTGCCCTGGCTCTGATACCCATGGCATTCCGCAATTTATTAAACATCAATAATTCCTCATTGTTGAGTGAATCCGGATTTCCTTCGCTGGCAATTTTGATGTTTTCCACTACCTGCTCCATGATGTTCATTCCTGACAGAACGCTTGATACACCTGCCTCATTCATTACAAACCGCAATGCCCATTCTGCAGGACTCCTTTTAATTTTAGATTCATTGAACACAGATATCATTTCCTGAGGAATCTTCTGAGCGAGTTTGCCTCCCTTTAATGGCTCCATCACAACAACCCCGATTCCTTTATCTGCAGCATACTTAAGGCCTTTATACCCTGCCTGGAAATCAATATCCATATAGTTATATTGAATCTGTGCAAAGGTCCAGTCATATTCGTCGCAGATCTTGATAAAATCTTCTGCTTTTCCGTGAAACGAAAATGAGGGAAACCTGAATTTTCCTTCAGCTTTCTTTTTATCCATAAACTCGCGTACACCTAGATTTTTCATCCTTTCCCATGTTTCACCGTTAAGGCCATGCAGGAGATAAAAGTCGAGATAGTCTGTTTTCAGCCTTTGCAATTGTTCTTCGAGAAAAGTATTCATCTGTTCCTTCTGTCTGAGATTAAAAAGTGGCATCTTGGTGGCCAGATGAACTTTTTTCCGCCATCCACCTGAAAGTGCTTCACCTACAAATGGCTCGCTTTCACCGCGTTGTCCGAATACTGCTGCATGATAAAAATAGGCTGTATCGACGTAATTGACGCCATTGTCAATTGCATAATGAAGCATCCGGGTTGCTTCGGGGTAGTTTATTTTTTCAGGTTTGTGGTCAATTGTCGGGAGTCGCATACATCCGAATCCGAGAATTGAGAGATCAATGCCTGTATTATTAAGTTGCCTGTAAAGCATATATTATCCTCCGGATTTTATTTTTAAATTCTTTTTCTCAGTTTTCAGTAAGCGAAAGTACTTCAAAATTCGTTGAGAGGTTTATTTTTTATTTCAATATTTTATATTTCCTGGCAACTTCAAGGGTCGCTTCTTCAATAGTTTTATCTTTAATTCTGCCCTGATATTTTTGAGCTACTTCTAATAATTCTTTTATCAATTCCTGTTTCAGGGTATATTCACCGGCTTTGTCGAATGGAGATTCATCCTCAATCCATTCACCTTTCCAATTAAGATGTCCCATAATATTCAGATTAATTCATACTAAAATACAAAATCTGCCTGAAAGCCCTGGCAGTAATCGGATTTTTATCTCTCTTCTATGGTATATAACTTTGAAATCGGATTTAAGAAATCAATTGGTTCTGTTTGCTCTGGATTTTCACAGGTCGGGAAGACAAGTGGTAATCAATATGGCTCCGGCAGATATCAGGAAATAGTATTCGGGCATACCATTTTTTATTTTTTTTGATTAAATGGTCTGTTAAATTAAAAGTTGATTTCCTTTTTCTATTGGTGTAACTTTGTATAAGTTAGGAAAACAATATACGTTGAGCGTTACAAAATAATCTTATCTTTAAAGAGAAAAGATCAGATTCAATATTTAAGCAGTAAAGATTATTTAGAGATGTTTGAAGATTGTTTTAAACTTTAACTTATTATATTAAAATGAAAATCAGAATACTATTATGCGTTTTTCTGGCCTTAATTACTATAACAGAATCAAACAGCCAGAAATCAGGGAAAAAAATCTCGATTACAGGCTTTGTTGTTGACGTCACAGGGACGCCGGTTGCCGATGCAACTATTTTGATCGACGGAGAAAAAACCGGTAATATCACCGATAGTAAAGGATTTTATAAAATCAAAGTCAGAGAAGAGAATAAAAAGATTGGTGTTTTTACCTCCGCTGGTGGAATTATTGAAGAGGTAATAAATGGCAGGAAAAATATTGATTTTACCTTTAAAAGCTCAATTCCTTACCAGAAAGCAGATCCGGGAAATGAATCGGTTGATATTGGTTATGGAAAAGTAAAGAAAAAAGATCTTATGGTTCCGGTAGGGAAGATAGACGCTACAAAATCAAAATATTCTGGTTATAATAATATTTATGAATTAATTCGCGGAGCAGTTCCGGGAGTCGAGGTTCACGGAACCACCATAATTGTAAGGGGGATAACCACATTAACCGGGGATACTGATCCTTTATTTGTGGTTGACGGAGTTCCGGTTACAACAATAGATAATATCCTTCCTGACATGGTCAAGTCAATCGAAGTCCTGAAAGGCTCAGCTGCCTCAATTTACGGAAGCAGAGGTTCCAACGGGGTAATTCTCATTAATCTCTTAAAAGGATCTGACAGGTAAAGAATGTTAAAGAAAGTCGAGTGTGCATTAGCAAGGAAATCTATTTGGATATTTTAGGCAGGTACTTTGAAATGTATTGTTTTGCTGAAAGTCCTTCCGTTATTTCCTTAATCGCTATATTCTCATCATGTACCTGAATTGTTGTTGAGTAATTGATATACTTCCTCTTAAAGTAAATAATTCTTTTGTTAACATTCTCACCAACTTTCGCAAATATCTTAATTGCTTCCAAATGTTTTATTACCATTTTGGTATTAGACTCAATCTCACTTGCCTCGATTGTTTCTCTATCTATCCTTAATAATTTATATTTCGGTATTTTAGCTGTTAAACCATCTTCCTTTTTTCTTTGCAGACTATCAACTCTGGTTCTTTGATTATTAACAATTAAAGCAGCCTGACCTATTATACTATCGCATTCTGATATCATATCTGAATACCTTTTTGCCTGGTTCAGGTCTCTGTCACATCCAGCTACTAGTAATAGAATCAAAATTGATAATATAGCTACTGTCTTTTTCATGGCATAAGGTTGATGAAGATGGAAGACTATTATATGTATTTTAAGCAAATCCGCTATCTGGTTTAAAACACACAATATTCATACCAAATTGTTTGTAGTTGTTTAATTATTATTTTCTTGCGGGATTTGAGTTAAGTAGTAATACTCCACTTTAGATTGATTTTAACATAATTATGACTGGTCCTCCCTGAGCTGGCGAGACTATGTTAGCCAAGAGATCACCTACAATAATTCCACCGCTTACTCTTGAAGAAGCTCTTCGGACTACCAAGATCCATTCCATAGCCAGGAAGATCGATGACCATACAACTCTTATGACTAAAAGGCCGGTCAGAAGTCCTCATCATACAATTTCAGATGTCGCCCTGGTTGGCGGAGGTACTTTTCCAAAACCCGGAGAGATTTCCCTTGGTTATAACGGAGTATTGTTTCTCGATGAGATTCCGGAATTCAAACGAACTGTATTGGAAGTAATGAGGCAACCTCTTGAAGACAGGGTAATTACTATTTCAAGAGCTAAATCTATAGTTGATTATCCTGCAAGTTTAATGGTTGTATCTTTGAATATATTATTTAATTGATTGGTAATTAATAGTATATAACTTACATTTTTTGGTTTTACCTTGTTTTGCATTAATATTAGCAAAGTAAGATTAAAAGTGCATACTCTGATTCTAGCTTGACTTTGATCTCAGGATAGCTTAATTTTGATAGTGAAATAACTAAACCTCCGATGTCAAGCATTATCGAAGGATATAATTATGACATCTTCATCAGCTACCGCCAGAAAGATAACAAGCATGATGGCTGGGTTACTGAGTTTGTCAATAATATGAAGGGAGAACTTGAATCAACATTCAAGGAAGAGATTAGTGTCTATTTTGATAACAATCCTCATGATGGTCTGTTAGAGACGCATGATGTGGATGAATCTCTTAAGGATAAATTGAAGTGCATTATTTTTATTCCGATAATCTCACGAACATATTGTGATCCAAAATCATTTGCATGGGAGCATGAGTTTAAAGCATTTTTTGAGCTGGTTTCTCAAGATCAGTTTGGATTAAAGGTAAAACTACCTAATGGGAATGTTGCAAGCAGGGTACTACCTGTGAAGATTTATGATCTGGATCAAACGGATATTAAATTATGTGAATCGGTTCTGGGAGGAGTGCTTCGTAGTGTTGACTTTATCTATAAATCTGCAGGAGTTAACAGACCATTAAGAGCCAGTGAAGATCACCCACATGACAATCTTAACAAGACATATTATCGTGATCAGATTAATAAAGTTGCTAATTCAATAAAAGAAATTATAACTGCAATAGGAGAACATATTCCCCGAAAAGAAGAAGTGCCAAAGGAAGTTTTTAAACCAATATCGGTACCTCAGAAAAATAGTAAGACAAAAATCATAGTTGCATCTGGAATCATATTGGCACTTATTATGTTTGGATATTTCTTCATTCCAAAACTATTTAAATCTTCCAGCCCTGGAGATAAATCAATTGCAGTTTTGCCATTTACTAATCTTAGTAATGATCCTGAGCAGGAATATTTCAGTGATGGTATTGTGGAAGCAATTTTAGATCGCCTTTTCAAAATAGGAGAATTAAAGGTAACATCCGGTACATCGACAAAAAGATATAAAAATACGGAACTCTCAGTCAAGAAAATTGGCAGAGAATTAGGTGTATCATCTATTCTGGAGGGCAGCATACAAAAAATCGGGAACAATGTAAGGATAACAGCCCAGCTTATTGACGCAAGAACTGACGTACACTTGTGGTCTGAAACATATGACAGGAACATCTCTGATATCTTCTCAATTCAATCTGAAGTGGCTCAAAATGTTGCCAGGGAGTTAAAAGCAACTTTAACTTCAAAAGAGAAGGGACAAATCGAAAAGAATCAAACAAACAATGTGGAAGCTTACAATTTATATTTACGGGGACGCTTTTTCTGGAACCAGAGAACTGAAGAAGGACAAAAGAAAAGTATTGAATATTTTGAAAAATCAGTTGCAATAGACCCGGATTATGCATTAGCCTATACCGGATTGGCCGATGCATATTTTATACTTACATGGAAAGGCTGGTCACCGAATCCGGAAGGATATATCAAAGCCAAAAAATATGCATTGCGGGCAATTGAAATTGACAAAAATCTTGCAGAAGCACATGCAACACTGGGTTGGCTTTTGTTCTGGGCTGAATGGAAATGGGAGGAGGCCAGGAAAGAACTAAAACTGGCCATTGAATTAAATCCTAACTATGCAAACGCTCATCAGTATTATGCTGAATTATTGGATATTTTAAGGCAGGACAAAGAAGCACATGAACAACTTAACCTGGCATTGGAACTCGATCCCCTCTCCCCAGCAATGAACGCTTTAAATGTACTGCATTATTACAATGAAGGCAAATTAAAAGAATCCCTTGAAGCTTGCCGCAGATTAGAAGAAATCGATCTTTATAAATCTCAAGGGGTGTATTGGCAGTATTTCCGTATTTATTTGAGATACGGGGAGGATTTAAAAGCTATTGAGGCACTTCAGAAGGTAATGCCTGGTGATACATTGACAATAAAAGAGGTTTACAATAAGTCAGGGATAAATGGAATATTTAACTGGTTTATTGAATCAGGGGTTAGTAAATCCACAAATTATTTTCGGTCTTTAGCAATCTTATATACTATACTGGGCAAAAAAGAGGAAGAATTAAGTTGGCTGGAAAAAGCTTTGAAAGAAAACCTTACTAGTCTTCCTGAAATCAATAATAATTCCGATTTTGATAACCTGCGTTCAGAACCAAGATTTCAGGCTATCATTAAAAAAATGGGATTGTCAGAATATAAAAAGAAATAGTAGTATAAGGCAGAAAATGAAAGAGTAAGGAAATGGCTTGAAACAAATAAAATGTTATAGATTGAATGTAATTCCTTACCATAGAGCCATTTATGTAAGGGAATCAATCATATTGGTTTGCCTTTTATTTCCACTTTTATCTTTAAATGCCATAGCTTTGGCACCAAACTTTCAACAGGATACAGTTTCACAAAAACAAGCTCCTTTCAAACAACCTGTATACACAACTCAGCGGTTATCCACTCCGCCTCCCATAATTGACGGCAAACTTGACGATGAATGCTGGAAGAAAGGAACATGGGCCGGAAATTATCATCAGTGGATGCCTGAGGAAGGAGCCAGGCCGACTTATCCCACAGAACTTAATATTCAATATGACGACAAATACCTTTACATAGCAATTCGAGCTTTCGACGGGGAACCAAAAAAGATAATAAGGAGATCAGGAGCCCGGGACGAACAAGTAGGTGATATGGTTGGTTTAACATTTGACAGCAACCACGATTTTAGGACAGGTTACGAGTTCTCAGTGACATCATGGGGCCAGAAAATAGATGTAATATTATATAATCCGTTCAACTTTGATTTTAACTGGGATGCAGTATATAAAGTAAAAACAGGTTTAGAAGATTCGGCGTGGGTGGCTGAATACCAGATCCCTTTGAGCCAGTTAAGGTATAGTAATAAGAAGGAACAGGTATGGGGAATGCATGCATGGAGAGTGATTTCCCGTCTTTCTGAGGAAGACAACTGGGAACAGCAGTACAAAAACAGTCCCGGGATACTTTATAATTTTGGAGAACTCAGGGGCATCGAAGGTTTGAAGAGATCGGGGAGAATTGAAATAATGCCATTCGTCCTCGGTAAACTCAATATCATGCATGCTCAGGCAGGTAATCCTTTCACAAGAAATGGAAGGGCCTGGTCAGGCAATGCCGGTCTTGATGCTAAAATTGGTGTCTCAAGCAACTTCACTATCAATTTGACTGTAAATCCTGATTTTGGTCAGGTAGAGTCTGATCCTTCGGTGATGAACCTGACAGCTTTCGAGACTTTTTACCAGGAAAAACGGCCATTCTTCCTGGAAGGACTGACAATTTTCGATTACAAGCTGGATGATCAGAGTCTTTTCTATTCAAGAAGAATCGGACATACGCCTTCGCTGACATATCCGTCTAATGATACTACTTTCGTCAAATCACCCGAAAAAACAGCCATCCTGAGTGCTTTCAAGTTCAGCGGAACAACTTCCAGGGGATTATCCATCGGCCTGATTCAAAGTATCACCGCTAATGAAACAGCACAGTTAAGCAATCCTGAAGGCAAAATAACCAGTAAGCAGGTCGAACCACTGACAAGTTATACCGTGGTTCGTATCCAGAAGGGATACAATTCCGGAAATACAATATTCGGCGGAATAATCACATCAGTAAACCGCTCTATAAATGATCCGAAACTGGATTTTCTGAGCAGGAATGCATACACCGGAGGCCTCGATCTATTACATTACTGGAATGATAAGAAAAACTATATCGATGCCCGGCTTCTGGGAAGCAACATAAATGGGAGCAATCAGGCTATCACTGCCTTGCAGGAATCATCGACACGGTATTACCAGAGACCTGGTGCAGATTACCTGGGATTTGATACATCAAAGACTCATTTGAACGGCTATGGAGGCAAATTTAAACTTGGCAGGATTTCAAAAATTCATTGGAACTTTTACACCGGCATTTCGTGGCTTTCACCAGGACTGGAGCTGAATGACATTGGATACATGACTTTTGCTGATCAGATCAAAAATGATAATGACATCATTTATCAGACTACAAAGCCTGTTTCAATTTTTCATTCGTACAGTCTTGAGCTCGATCAGTTTAATCTTTGGAATTTTAATGGCACATACCTTGGTTCAGGTGCCAGGCTGAATTTCTCTTCGGAATACAAGAACAACTGGACTTTCAACACAAGCCTGATTTACAATACAAATTCGATCGATCCAAGGTTTCTGAGGGGGGGTCCGCAGATGAAGATTCCCTATATCATTTCTGAATTGGGCACAGCATCAACAGATCCCTCAAAAAAAACAATTTTAATCTTTTCATACAACTATCAGGCAAGGGGAAGTAATTCGGCCACCAGCTACTCCATCGGGCCTGGTATTTCAGTTCGGCCCTTGCAGGTTCTCACAATAGGAGTTACAGCAAATATTGCCAGGAATCATGACCTCCTGCAATATATCACAGCCCTGGATTACATGTCGCAAAAACGTTATATATTCGGAACCATAGATGAAAGAACAGTTGGTCTTACATTCAGGATTAATCTTAATATTTCACCAGAATTCTCGGTCCAGTATTATGGAAGCCCATTCATTTCAAGGGGAACCTATTCAGAATTTAAACATATAACAGATCCTTCAGCAGAGAGCTTCACTGATCGGTTTAAAGTGTATGACTACGCATTGCAGCCATCGGGGAATTACAACCTTGATGAAAACGGAGACGGAATAGCAGACTATAACATTGCGAATCCTGATTTTAATTTTCAGCAGTTCCGTTCGAACCTTGTGGTTAAATGGGAATATCGCCCTGGCTCTTTTATCTATCTGGTCTGGTCCAATGACAGAACAGGAACAACCGGTTCTTCAGGTACTTCTTACCGGCAATCGCTGAACCAGTTAATGAATATCTCTCCGAATAATATTTTTCTGATCAAGTTAAGCTACTGGTTTAATCTGTAGTGGTGTCCAGGAATCAATTATGTTTAATAATCATATCTTCATAAAAGTTAAATTATAAAAGTTCAGTCCGACAGTTTTATTTGACATGTGTTGTTGTCTTTCATAACTTTAACACAATGAATATGGATCATAACAAGTCTGATCCAGGTTTATGAATCCGACATCTTCATCCCTTGGTGGAAAAATATAGTAGTAATCTAATTAAAGAATTATGGCATTTACAGGGTCTCATAACAGGTTTAATGAATTCAGAGATGACTTCTTGAAAGATACAGGAGTAAAAAGTGTTGAGGATAATATGGCACTTTATACTCAGTATGTAACAGCACGATTTGCTGATCAGAATCATCGTTTATTGAGTAATCTCGTAAACGAAATCCAGGACTTATATAAAGTGCTTAAAAAGGTTTAAAGGCCATATCTAAAAGCCACTCCAAAACCCTCACGGAGGGGATTTACGATTATTCAACTATTCAACCTTATTTAAGGAACGTCAACTTTTATCTTTTTACTTTTGTCTTTTATCTTATAATATTCTATATTTGATAATGGTTTCCTAATGTGCTAGTAAACTTATCAATATGTTAGTCAGAACATTTGCCAGTGCCGTTACCGGTATTGATGCCGTTACGGTAACAATTGAAGTTAA
>Ga0302206_1000434_pt1 | contig 16597 bp, 16 predicted proteins | sample II_Fen_E2_1_FD_194581 | JGI IMG/M metagenome (GOLD analysis project Ga0302206, IMG submission 194581) | Peat permafrost microbial communities from Stordalen Mire near Abisko, Sweden - II_Fen_E2_1 | ecosystem: Environmental > Terrestrial > Soil > Wetlands > Permafrost | place: Sweden: Abisko...
AAAATCATTGAAATTTTACTTTTTCTCATCTTGTTGGTTCATAAAAAGTTCATAAAATGCCTCTAACTAATTGTGAGTCAACAAAATCAAGTCGGGGTGAGAAGACTCGAACTTCCGGCCCCTACGTCCCGAACGTAGTACGCTACCAACTGCGCCACACCCCGAAGTCAAATTTGTTTCCGGCATACAAAAATAGCAAAATTTCGTAATGATTTTAAATACCCTCAGAATTGTTATCAGCGATCTTATATAAAAAGTATCGAACATCCAGTTTGGAAACGATCTATGATTTAGAGTGTTAGCAAATCTTAAACAATTTTGAAGGAATGTTGTTTCCCATTATTATATAATTGTTTAAAGTTCAGGTTTGTTAAAGGGATGTATCTGATGAAAGAGAATGTTTTTTCCAGATATCAAATGTTTATTATTGCTCTTCTGGCTGTTCTGCAATTTACAGTTGTGCTCGATTTTATGGTATTGTCTCCTCTTGATGCATATACTCCATTTAACTACATCACAATTTGGATTGGCTGTTTCTGGTTATGCCTTCAGTGCAGGGTTATCGGGTTTTATTGCTGCCGGTTTTTCTGATAAATTTGACAGGAAGAAATTGCTTCTTTTTTTCTATACCGGATTTATTTCGGGTACATTCCTTTGCAGCATAGCACCTGATTATAATTTTCTTCTTACAGCCAGAATTATTACCGGCTTCTTTGGGGGTGTCATAAGCTCAATAAGCTACGCAATAATATCAGACCTGTTCAGCCTGCAAGTCCGCGGAAGAGTAATGGGATTTGTCCAAATGGCTTTCGCAACAAGTCAGGTTATGGGTATTCCTGTCGGACTATATTTTGCCAACAGGGTAGGTTGGCATGCGCCTTTTACTATGATAACATTGGTTAGTATTGTTGAATTCATATTGATTTTAATTTATATGCAACCCATAAATGCGCATTTGAAAATACAATCCGATCGTAGCCCTTTTCGGCATCTGTTAAAAACTATTGCTACCCGGAACTATCTTCTGGCTTTTATTTTCAGTACCCTGCTGGTTACAGGTGGATATATGCTTATGCCTTTTGGCAGCGCCTTTAGTGTTAATAATCTTGGTTTATCTATGGAGCAGCTGCCACTGCTTTATTTCATTACCGGAATATTTTCAATGGCAGCCGGACCATTAATTGGTAAATTCAGCGATGTTATCGGAAAATACAGAGTATTCAGTCTGGGATCCTTTGTTGCGATAATTATAATACTATATTACTGTAATTTAGGCGTTTCTCCATTCTGGATTGTGGTTGTTTTGAATGTCGCATTAATGATGGGAGTTCTTTCCAGGATGATCTCATCTTCTGCCTTGATTACTGCAATTCCTGAACCAATGGAACGAGGTGCTTTTATGAGCATCAACTCCTCAGTTCAGCAGCTTTCAGGGGGTATCGCATCCGTGATTGGTGGTTTAATTGTAGTTCAGTCAGCAAGCGGATCATTAGAACACTACAATACAATCGGATATATTGTGGCCGGCACAATAGTACTGACAGTCTTGATATTACGCTCTATTAACAGATATGTAAATCAGAAAGCGAAATCATCAGATATATCTTTAGTAACAAAAGACGAAAATTTAATTGTTGTTGATGAAGTACAGGTTGAAACTAATTTTTAATGCTAGATGTATGTTCAAATAAATAAAAATTTCTCAATTTGAGAATATTTAATAAAAAGAAGGTTTTCATCAGATGATAAATTTGATTTTTAAAATATCAGTAAATCAAATAGATACATGTTTGAATGCTGCTCATTGTTATTTGACTTTTTACTCTGGCATATCATTTGTTGATTCTTTCAATGGGTTAAAAATTCCCTGGGAGGTCTATAAACTGGAAGATGAATTGAAGTGTGATATTTAAAAATGTACGGCATGAGAACTAATACAGTCAGATACTGGAAAGATAAAAAAGAAAAGCTTCTTAAAAAATATAAGAATCTTAATGGTAATGATTTGAATTTCAATTTAGGTGAAGAAAAAGAGATGATTGAAACAGTTGGAAATAAACTTGGAAAATCCATGAAGGAATTGCTGAGTATTATTATAACACTTTGATTCACATCTATATGAAGTCTTTAACAAAAGTGGTCAAATAATTATAATTAATGTTTTTGCGAATTTCTCATTAATTTTTAGAATAATCATAGCAAAAACAGGTCATTTAGCAATTCATTCATCCATATATATATTAAAAGCCCGGCATTTATTGCCGGGCTTTGTTTTCTTACATTTTTTATTTATAATAAATCAATGTTAAAAAGTTTTGATTAATATTTTAATGTGGAGAAGGTTGCATTTCTCTGATGACTTCTTCATTTCTTGATCCATCACTTCCAGAAATATCAGCTTTCCCTCCATTGAATTTACCGGCTATGTTATCAAGGAGTGAATTGAATTTTCCTTTTACGGAATCCAAATAATCTTCTCCTTTTTTCACTATTTTACTCCGGCTTTCAGATCCTTTATCAGGGGCGAATAAAACCCCGATCAATGCACCTGCTGCTATGCCAGCCAGTGCGCCTAGAACAACTTTTCCCGAGATCATAATTTGAGTTTTAATTGGTGGTTAATAATAAAAATATTTATCAATTCCTGCCCTTTGTAAATTTATCAACAACTTATATCAAATATTGTTTGATTAAAATTGAAATAAATATATGGCTCCCATCATGCCACTGAAAACAGTTTAAGAGTTGCAATTCAGGGATAAAAGAATAATTTTAAGCGATCAAAAACCCAGAGTATGTACCGCTATTTCTTCCGTTTTGTTGTTATGTCATTAACCATCCTTACTGCTAATCTTTTAACGAATGCCATCAGCAGTTATATGATAAGGTACAAGAATCATTACAGGCCAATAACATTTACTTTTCTTGGTATGGCTGTTACAGTGTTGATTCTGTATCCTCTTTTTATTAAACTTGAAAGTTGGGTTAAGGAAATTTCTATTAAAGCAATCAAATCAGGAAAATCTCTCGCGGGTAAATACTTTGGTCTATTGTTTACCTTCCTGGCTGCATTGGTTGTACTCTCTTATTTCTATGCTAAGATGTGGTATCATATCAACATATTTCAGACTATATTTCATAGTGGAATTAAATAGCTTCAGGCGCAAAGGCACAAAGGCAAAACGGCGCAAAGGGGTGACGATTCAGAGACTTCAAGTCATTATATATCAGGACTCTATCCAGTCGTAGGGTGTTTCCTGATAAACATAATAATTAAGCCAGTTTACGAAGAATAAGTTGGCATTTGAACGCCATTTAACAACCGGTTTTGCTTTAGCATTATTACCAGGATAGTAGTTTTCAGGTATGCTTATTGGTAATCCTTTAGCCCGATCACGTTCATATTCATCTTTTAGCGTATCGGAATTGTATTCAAAATGACCGGTTACAAAAATCTGCCTGCTGTTTTTGGCAATAACCACATGCACCCCAGCTTTCTCTGACCATGCAGCAAGTGTTAAACCGGAATGCTGCCGGATATCATCTATCCTGTTTTCTGTATATCTCGAATGGGGAGTAAGGAAGGTATCATCAAATCCTCGGAATAAGGGTATCTTATTATCAGAAATCATGTGCTCAAATACTCCGAAAAGTTTTTCTTTTAAAGCATATTTTTGAATACCATAATGATGGTATAATCCTGCCTGTGCACCCCAGCAGATATGAAGAGTGTTGGTTACATTGGTTTTGCTCCAATTCATCACCTCTGCAATATCGTTCCAATAGTCCACCTCTTCAAATTCAAGGTTCTCCACAGGAGCTCCCGTAATTATCAGTCCGTCATAACGGTTGTGCCTGATCTGGTCAAATGTCTTATAAAATATATTGAGGTGTTCTTTAGCTGTATTCTTTGAATCATGTTTATCCATATAGAAAAAGTCGAGTTCTATCTGCAGAGGCGTATTTGAAAGAACTCTGATAAAATCTGTTTCAGTTACGATCTTAAGTGGCATCAGGTTACATAACGCAATTCGAAGAGGACGTATGTCCTGATGTGATGCACGTTGTTCATCCATGATGAAAATGTTCTCATTCTTAAGGATGTTAATTGCTGGAAGATTATTCTGGATGTTTATTGGCATTGTTTCGAACTCTTTTATTAAGGTGCAAAATTATACTTTTCAATTATGAATAAACCAAATTTTCTTTAGAGAAGTTCAAATAAAAACCAATTCATTTTCAATTTCAGTCATTTTTAATCTTTCACCCCTTCTATAGAACCGTTTGGATCTGTTGAACTTCTTTTATCAAAAGATTACACACATTGGTCAAATCAAAAAATAGGAGTTTCCGTATTGATTAAGATACAACTACTGAGTTTATTTGCCTGAATATTAGGGTTATATAAAAATGTTAGCTTGGAAATTATTGTGTTATTGGCTATTAGCGACATAAAAGTTATTATGATTTTTACCAATTCAGATTTTTTATACATGAACATTCAAAAAACTTAGACATACAAACTATTTGCAGTGAATATCGGGCAAATTTGGATCCATGTTTATCAAAAACGCCACATAACTGGTGTGCAGGAAATCAGGTTATTTGTAATTTTATTTCTGAACAGAGATACTTATTATGAAAAACAAAACTACAATAGAAGAATTCAAAAGCACAGAAAATCAGCGAGTTAAGAAACCTTCTCGTCGCAAAGGATCTGCTGCGAAGAAAAACGAAATACTCTCGGTTCATGAAAAACTTACCGCAGAAGATCACGAAGACTTTTATACCTACCTGGAATGGCTTGGTCTCGCGAAAAAGAAGGATCTCATTATTCTTACCTCTTCTCATCATTATTATTTCGAAGTTGAAGATCTTATAAATGTTAAGGTAGTTGTAAATCTAAATGCGTTAAACACCATAAAGAAAATCAGAGATTTTCTTCATTCAGTTAATACTATTCTTCCTTATAAATGCTACTTTATAGGTTGTTTCACTGCGACTAAAAATCAAAATGATTCATTGAACCCAAAAAAATCTCTTCATCAGATTGATAAAAACGGGTACATGGATGAGTCTGATGAGAAACCATGGACCTCATTTTTAAATATGCTTTACGGCATAATCGATTCAAAGGCAAATAGTTCTTTTTCGAAGAAAACCGTTCAATTCATGCTTGAAGATACCGGGTTGAAAATTCTTGATATGACCGAATTTAACGGTCTGACTTATTTTTGCACTCAAAAGATAAAGCCGTCTGTAGAATAATTATTACATTCACTGCGTTGTATGTGAATTTTATCAAATAACGCAAAGTCCCTGAAATAAAGGATTCTGGTGTATGGATGTTTTTACTAATTATTACAGGCTCCATAAAGACCCCGACGTAAAAAGACGGAGTCTCCTGATATTTATGCTAAGTGTAATTGATCTTTTTGCAATTCTGCTTGCATTCCAGACTTCATATTTTTTTAGCTACTATGAAAAAGGTGGCTTCTTCTATACTGAAAAAAGCATATTGATCCTTTTCCTGGCTGTTTTGCCATTCTGGCTTTTAATCCTTTATCTGATAAGGAGTACAGGTATCCCTACGAAGCGTTATAAGGTTCTCTCTATATTATATTTCCAGTCATCTACTGCAATTTTTCTCCTTCTTATTCTTTTTTATTTCTTCCTGGGCTTAAAAACTGTTCAGGGGCTATTACTTCCTGAACTTCCATTCTTTGGATTTATTTACCTTTTTTTTGGAAGGATACTGATTTATAAGATTCTTAACAACTTTGGTGAAAAAGATCACAATCATATCATTGTAATTTTTATAGCTGACGATTCATCATTGCCTTATATAAACAACCTGCTTACAAATAGAGAATTGGGATACAAAGCTGTGGTAATATTTACTGAATCGGAAGCGGTAAAGGCTAAATATGAGAACATTTCTATTATTTTACCCGAGAAGTTTACAGGAATAATTAACGATCTTATTGAAGTGGATTTCGTTGATGAGGTTATTTATTTAAAAGATCAGCCTGATCCGGTTAAAGTGAGGGAGATCATTACAGTATGTGAAGACCTCGGTGTTACTTTCAGACTTAAAGACGGGAATCCGAAACCTAATCTTTCAAGTGCAATTAAAACTAACATAGCGGATCGAAAATTTCTGAGTTTTATAAATATTCCTAATAACTCATATGCTCTCGCAATTAAAAAGACAACCGATATTAATATTGCGCTTCTGATGATTGTTGTTCTATCTCCTGTTTTGCTTTTTTTGGGAATTCTTATTAAGATAACTTCAAGGGGACCCGTAACAACCAAAGTTTCTAAGATAGGATGGAGAGGCCGTCAGATAAAAGTATACAGATTCAGGACGATGTATTCAAATGCAGAGAAGAGAAGTTTTTATTCGGAATCTAAAAAGAAAGGAACGGGATCTGATTACGAAGAAGATCCCCGTATTACACGCGTCGGCAGATTTCTTTTAAAATCGGGGATGGATCAGCTGCCTCAGCTATTTAATGTTCTAAAAGGTGAACTTTCACTTATTGGACCACAGCATCCTCTTGAGAGCGAGAAGATTAAAACATTAAATAGAAAGTACTCCTGAAGCTTGTAGCGGAAACAGGATATTTCAGTAACCTAAATTTATTGGAATTATGAATACTCTGAAAATAATCAGTTACTATATTCTTTCGTTTTTCCTTTTTTTTATTTTTCAGCAGGAAATAATTAGTCAGCCCATTGAAACAAAGCGTGATATCGACATTGTATATATCGGGAATAGCATTACCCAGGGGGTGCAACTTGTAAATCCAGGCGATGAAGCCCCTCCTGCAATAGCCAGTAAGTATCTGGTAATGCAGAAAAGAGTTGGGAAAGTAGATTTTATAAATCGGGGCAGAAGCGGATACACCACAGTTGATTTTTTGCCATCACCTGCTGGTGCTCTCATACAGGTAATTGATGCAACACGACAACTTCACAGGGATCCGCAAAGATTATTGGTTTTTTCAATTTCACTTGGCACAAATGATAGTGCTGAAAAAGGCCCGAATGGATCACCGGTTGATCCTGTTGTCTATCAGCAAAACATGAAATCCATTGCAGATAAATTATTATCAGACTTCCCGGGCTGTAAGATATTTTTTCAACAACCTATCTGGTATAGTCCAAATACATATAATGGTTCCAGGTATATGGAGGAAGGGCTGGCCCGTTTGCAGAAGTACTTTCCGGAATTAAAATCCCTGGTCGCTAAATATTCACAAACCAATCCGGGACAAGTATTTATGGGAGATCTGAAAGGGTTTTCTTATTTCAGAAAAAATCATTTGACCGATCTGATTCCTGAGTCAGGAAATGCCGGAACATTTTATCTTCATCCGAATAAAAAGGGAGCGGATGTCCTGGGTAAATTATGGGGAAAAGCAATCTATAAAAACCTGTTTAACGATTGAGTTCTTATTCCCGGCAATGCTTCATAATATCCTTCAGACTTACTCGTTCAGTATAATATCCTGACACGTATTGTATTTGGTATATTTCTGAGATCCTTAATAACAGAAGAATCCAGTTCACTCTCAGTTTCCAGGATAACATAACCAAGGTCAGCATCAGTCTGAAGATATTCAGCAGATATGTTGATTCCTCTTGAAGAAAAATAATGGTTAATTTCGCCCAGCACACCAGGAACATTTCTGTGAATATGCAGAAAACGCTGTTTTGAAGAGTTGGCCTGAAGAGCTATCTCAACAAAATTTACAGCTCCGATAGTTGACCCGGTATCGCTATATCTTACAAGTTTTTCAGCTACCTCAGTTCCAATATTTGCAAGGGCTTCGAGCGTACTACCGGCAATATGAGGTGTCAGAATCACATTATTGAAATCCTGGAGATCATTTACGAAAGGTTTGTCATTCGAGGAGGGTTCTTCAGGAAATACATCTGCAGCGACTCCGGCAAGGTGTTTTGACCTCAACCCGTCAGCAATAGCTTTATAATCAACAACATCACCACGTGAGGCATTGATAAGACACGATCCTTGTTTCATAAGTGATATCTGGTCAGTTGAAATCATCTTCCTTGTTAAATCTGTCAGAGGTACATGTACGGTAACTGTGTCAGCAATCTTTAATACGTCATTTAAACTTGACAGAGGTTTGGAATTTCCCAGACTAAGTTTCTTTTCAATATCATAATAGACGATATTCATGCCGAGACTTTCAGCGAGAATTGCAACCTGAGTACCAATATGTCCGTAACCGATAATGCCAAGAGTTTTGCCTCTTATTTCCACCGAATTATTGAATGATTTCATCCATATTTTATTATGAGCCAGGGCATTCTTTTCAGGAATACCTCTCATAAGCATGATAATCTCGGCTATTACCAGTTCTGCGACTGAGCGTGTATTTGAGAAGGGGGCATTAAAAACAGGTATTCCAAGCATCTTGGCATCCTGGGTATCTACCTGATTAGTACCAATACTGAAACATCCTATGGCAAAAAGTTTAGGAGTCTTCAGAAGCAGACTTTTACGAAGTTCAGTACGACTTCTGATGCCAATAATATGAGTGTTTAATAATTTTTTTTCGAGTTCCTCTCCTGATAATGCTCCGTTGAGACATTCAACATCACTGTAACCATTCTCTTTAAAGACGAGACTTGCATTTTCATGGATACCTTCCAGTAAAAGGACTTTGATCTTACTCTTATCAAGTGAAAAATTTGTCATTCAGTACTTTATTAATAATAATTTAAAGCAAAAACTTAAATTGTCTTAAGATTTGTTACTGCAAAGTAAATAAAAGAGTCCGGTTGTACAAATTCTTTGTTGTTTTTGGTTTCTTTTGTTGTATGGTATTCTTCCGGGAGATAGGATGTAAAACCAGGTTCTTTTAACGATGTCCTTTATGTTCTTACCTTGAGCTTGCCGAAGTGTGCGGTTAATGAATTTAAATTAACAGATAACTCATATGAAAACAAACAGTATAACACGCCGGAATTTTATTCAACAGACAGCTGTTACATCTGGTCTTGCTACGCTGACCCCTATCGGGTTAACGGGAAAGATATTTAATGGTAACCCTGATGAGGAAAAAAGTCATCGGGCGATATGGATTGCCTCTGTTTCTCAAATGGGTCTTCATGCTGTGACTCATGATCAGATGGTTGATCAGATATTCAATATACTACAGGAAGCAAATCCATACAAACCGGATTTTGTATGTATGCCGGAAACTTTTCCCTTCAATAATGTTGAAAAACAAACAAGCCCTGAGGAAAGGGTTGAAATATCTGACAGAATCCTCATCAGATTTGCAGATTATTCAAAAGAAAATAATTGTTATACAATTTGTCCTGTGTATACTTCCAGGAATGGCAAAGTTTATAATTCTGCAGTTGTTTTTGACAGAAAAGGTTCCCGGATTGGCTCATATGAGAAAATTCACTTAACTGATTATGAAATAACAGAAGGATATACGTGCGGACCACTATTTCAGCCGGTCATTGAGACAGAATTTGGCCCGGTAGGTATCCAGATTTGTTTCGACATTGAATGGGATGATGGTTGGACAATGCTGAGGAAACAAGGAGCAAAGATCATTTTCTGGCCTTCCGCATTCGCCGGAGGAATATGTGTCAATACAAAAGCATGGGAGCATAAATGTGTAGTTGCTTCAGCAACAGGAAAAAACACCGCCAAACTCTGTGATATATCGGGTGAAGTTATTGCACAAACAGGGATATGGAATTCAAATCTGTTCTGTGCACCGGTAAATCTAGAAAAAGCCTTTCTTCACACATGGCCTGCAGTACAAAAATTCGACGAGATCCGGAAAAAATATGGCAGGAAGATCCGTATCACAAATTTCCATGAGGAAGAATGGTCGGTAATAGAAAGTCTGTCAGCTGAAATTTATGTAAAGGATATACTCATGGAATTTAACCTGAAAACTCATGAGAATCTTACTGGTGATGCTGAGATACTTCAGATTAAATCAAGAGGATAGATATATTACGTAATGCTGTTAAATAATTAACAAATCGTTTTGAAATTTCGTCATTCATGAATAGATTTGGTATGCAATACAATTGTAACCTGGTTACTATAATAACTAACTCTGCCAATAATCATGATCAGATACCGAATTTCAGCAATGGTTTCAGGATTAATTCTTGTAACTGCTATAAACGGACAGTATTCCGGTTTTAACCTGTCACAGTATAAGCTCCCTGACATTAAATTAAACAAACTGGATTTTAATTTTGATTTGTATCATGTAAAGGACAATAATATTACACAACAGTCCTTACTTGATGAAAGAAAATCAATAGTTAATAACTTTTCTGGTTCACTGAATCTTACATATTTTCATTACCGGAACTCTGAAAAGTACCAGGGTGATCTTACTGCAGGAATTAATTCTCAACCTTCTATAAATTCAAACAGGCTGAATGGATTGGAATCTACTGATAATTCACTGAGTACTGGTTTTTCAGTTTACAGCACTAACAGATTCTTCAATCTGAAACAGTATTTTCTTGAAGTGGATCCGCTGTTATCTGAAAATATACAGATATTGAAAACTCATGATGAAACCAGCAGCACCTCCACAACAGATGATCGTTATCATAATTACTCAACCTCAATATCTGTCCCGGTTTCGATCGGACATGGAAGGATTGAACCTGTTGAAGATGCCAGGCTTGCAATTTATATACTTGAAGAATTAAATAAAGCAGGAAGAATATCTACTTTACCTCCTGATAATGTTGTTATTGAGATGGCGAAAGAGATTTCAAAAATAAAAAATAAAAGATTTTTTGACAGCAGGTTAAGGAAGATTGAAGAGCTTCAGACTATTGATTCTTTCCTTGTGGCAAATAATATTATTTCTACCCACGATATAAGGTATTTTGCTGTTCTCAATGACCAGTGGGATTATGCATCAGGGCCAGTAAGAGAAACCGGTTTTGCAATAAGTGTCGGCTTTGATAATGATATTGCATTAAGCACTACGAATACTGAAACAACTACTACCGGCAATTCTACATTTAAAAATAAATCTGTCTACAATGCTTATGACCTGGCTGGATTTCTCAGGATCAGATATGCAAAACCTGTTAATCTGTACTGGCAGACTTCATTGGATGTAAAGTCCTCACTTGGCAGGAACTTCTACAGAAATCCGAATGATAAAAGTAATCCGCTGCAAAACTTTGAATCGAATATCTTTAGTACCGATCTGATCTACTCATGGCAATTCCTGCCCAACTCCAGAACATCTGTTCGGCTTAGTCTTCACGGAATTTATGATCATAGCTTTAGTGATCAGAACTTAGGTACTTCTACCGAAGTCTATCATTCTACAAACAATCATGTATCCTTTCTCCCTGCTATCAACATTTATTATTATATCTCACCTCAAATGAGGCTTCAGCTTGCATCCTCATTCGCAATTTCATCTTCAAATAATATAACTAAATTTGATAATGGTGATCCGGACATCAAAACTACATTGAACAATTATCATCATAGTATTTCATTGCAGTTTGTCTATAGTTTCTTTTAACAGTATTTAAGGTTTTTTGGCTTTCTGTATGAATTTGTATTCTTGTTTTATGGTTACGTTTAAGTAACTTTAAAACCTTAATTCCTGTGTCTGTATTTTAAATATATACTGCCGGGTTAAGAATAAATAATTAAATTTCAATACATTAAACTCAATAGTATGTTTAGAACTGAATTTTTCTGCAATACCAGAAGCGGATTAAAAGTATTTTCATTTGCAGTTTTGTTGCTGTTTATATCCCTTACAGTTAGATCCCAGGGTGGGGGGACTATCTGGTCGAATGACGGGAATTCTTATTATCGTGTGGAGAAAAATGAACTTAGACAGTACACACTTCCGGATAACAAATCGACTGTGTTACTTTCAAAACAAATGCTGACACCAGCGGGAAGCACAGATCCACTTCATTTCAGTTTATTTGCATTTTCAGGTGATCAGCAGAAGGTTCTTCTGTTTACTAATACAAAAAGAGTCTGGAGACTAAATTCCAAAGGAGATTACTGGGTTCTCGACAGGAGTTCCGGCGCTCTGACCAGGATAGGTAAATCTCTGCCTGTTTCTTCATTGATGTTTGCAAAGTTTTCACCTGATGGTAAGTCTGTTGCCTACGTCAGTGGAAATAATATTTATGTTGAAGACCTTGCCACATCTCAGATTAAGGTTTTGACGAGTGATGGGAGTGTAACCCTTATTAACGGGACATTTGACTGGGCATATGAAGAAGAATTTGCATGTCGTGACGGATTTCGCTGGAGTCCAGACAGTAAAAAAATTGCATATTGGCAGATTGATGCGAGCGGAATCAAAAAATATTTCCTTATAAACAATACCGATTCAATCTATTCAAGAGTCATTCCTATTGAATATCCTAAAACCGGCGAAAAGCCCTCATCCTGCAGGGTTGGAGTTGTAACTGTTGCAGATGCTAAAACTATATGGATGAGAATCCCTGGTGACCCTTCTCAGAATTATATTGTAAGAATGGAGTTTATCCCATCAACAGATAATTTACTGACACAACAACTTAACCGTAAGCAGAATGCCAGTAAACTTTATATTTCAGAGGCTACCTCTGGCATAACTAAAATTATAGAGGAAGAAACTGATAAAGCCTGGGTTGACATCTATCAGCCGGGAAACCCTTACTCAGTTGATTTCACAAATAAATTTATATGGTTAAATGAAACAAAGAGTATTCTCTGGGATTCTGAAAAAGATGGCTGGAGACATTTATATCAGGTGTCGCTGGAAGGAAAACCCGAAAAACTGGTTACAAATGGCAAATATGATTTTTCAGATATAACCTATGTGGATCATAAAAAAGGATATGTCTATTTTATGGCTTCACCCGAAAATGCAACTCAAAACTATCTCTACCGAACCAAGCTTGATGGTTCAGGAAGTGCTGAACTACTGAGTCCGGCTGCATTAAAAGGCACTCATAGTTATTCCATATCGCCTAACGGCAAATATGCAGTTCATTCATTTTCAAATAGTTTTACACGTTCTTACCGTGAGATTATTTCAGTTGCAAATCAAAAGCCATTGAATGAGAAAAAGAGCATCATTGCAAAGCTGGATTCACTCCATGTTAAACCCACAGTTGAATTCTTTAAGATCAGAACAGTTGATAGTGTTGAAATGGATGGATGGATGGTAAAACCTCTGGACTTCGATCCGGCAAAAAGATATCCTGTTGTATTTTATGTTTACACTGAACCTGCTGAGGCTACTGTTACAGATACTTATGGGTCAGCCAGGGACTTTCTCTACCTGGGAGATATGACAAAAGACGGTTATATCTACATTTCACTCGATAACAGGGGCACACCTGCACCTAAAGGCGCAGAATGGAGGAAGTCAATTTACAAAAAAATCGGGCAGATCAATATTCACGACCAGGCAATGGCTGCAAAGGAAATACTGAAATGGAACTTTGTCGATAGTTCAAGAATTGCGGTATGGGGCTGGAGTGGCGGAGGTTCTGCAACACTGAACCTGATGTTCCAGTATCCTGAGATTTATAAGACCGGTATAGCAATAGCTGCTGTAGCCAATGAGCTCACCTATGATAATATTTACCAGGAGAGATATATGGGGCTTCCACAGGAAAACAGAGAAGATTATATTAAAGGTTCCCCTCTGACATATGCAAAAAATCTTAAAGGTAACCTTCTGTATATTCATGGCACAGGCGATGATAATGTTCATTATCAAAATGCCGAGATGCTTCTCAACGAACTGATCAAATACAATAAACAATTTCAGTTTATGGCTTATCCAAACAGAACCCATGGAATTTCTGAAGGAGAAGGTACCTTTCTTCATCTTGCCACACTTTATACAAACTATTTGAAAAAGAATTGTCCTCCCGGCGGGAGATGATTTTCATTACAACCTACATATAGAATCCTCGGTGTCCCTCTGTGATCCCGATATTTATCGGGCCTCTGTGTTTCTCTGTGTAACAATAATGTAAGAACTTATACAGAGTTCCACAGAGTGGCACGGAGTGACACAGAGAAAAAGGGACTAATTCTAAAACTTACTTTAATTACATCCTGGTGATCTGTTATTACTTTACCTACAGGTTACTTATAAACATATAATTTAAAATCAGCTAGTTATTAAATATTGTGCAAATATTTAAAATATTTGTAGCTATAATTCGTCTATGGAACTAAAGAATCTGTAAAATGAGTCCCAAAGAGTCAGAAAAAATCGGAGCTGTTTATAAAGACGAGAGGAGTCGACTTCTCGGCTATATACGAAACAGAATTCCCGACAAGGTTGAGGCTGAAGATATTCTGCAGGATGTCTTCTATCAGCTTACAGTTGGCTTCAGGGATATCAGGAGGATAGAGACTCTGACAGCCTGGCTTTATAAAGTGGCCGATAATCGTATCACCGATCTCTTTCGTAAAAAGAAACCTGTAAGAATAAATTATTCTGATAATGCAAAAGATGATGACGAGGGCCCGTTAACTCTCGAAGAGATTCTTCCTTCGCTTGGATCATCACCTGACGATGAAGAGATTAAGGATTTGATCTGGGAGACCATTGAAGAAACACTTTCGGATATGCCAGAGGAACAGAGAGAGGTATTTGTGGCAACCGAGTTTGAGGATAAAAGTTTCAAAGAGATATCTGAGTTAACAGGTATTGGCGTTAATACGCTTCTCTCACGAAAACGGTATGCTGTACTGGCTCTGAGGGTGAGACTGAATGATTTATATAATCTTTTAAAAAATAACTAGCATGAAAACACTTAGAATTTTAAAATTTGTTGGATTCGGAATCCTGGGACTGGGTTTTATTACCCTTGCAATATTTATAACGATGAGCCTGTGGAATTCATTGATTCCTCTATTATTCCATGGACCGGTACTCACTTTCTGGCAGACCGCAGGTCTGTTCCTTTTGTCGAAAATTCTTCTTACCGGAATTGCTCCGGGGCCACATAACCGTGGCAGAAGGGATTGGAACAGAAGATATCATGACAAATTCAGACCAGGCTGCAGACATGATGAGAAAGCCAATGCTCCTGAACAGGCATAATTTAAAACCGGCTCCGGCCGGTTTTTTCTTTATTAACTGAAGCGGATAAATCAACCCTATTGTTTTTGAATTATTGTCGGATGCAAATTGTATTATAGGGTATATCCTGATACATTTATAAAAGTGCTAACTTTCAGGATCCGGCACTATAACTATTATTAATATGCATCATACCGAGGACGATAAAAATACAAAAGTATATATCAGGAAAGTACTTGAGTTCATTCAGATGAACCTTTCTGAAGACCTGTCCCTGGAAAGGATCGCTGCTGAGGCAAACTATTCACCATTTCATTTTCAGAGGGTCTTCAGTGAGTCTGTTGGCGAAACACCAAAACAATACATCATCAGGCTCCGGATTGAACGCACAGCTCATTATCTAAGGATGTTCCCCAATCTCACTGTGTCTGAAATTGCCGATTACAGCGGTTTTGCATCTCTTTCTACTTTTTCAAGAGCATTTAAGAACTATTTTGGAGTAAGTGCTGTGGAATACAGACAATTATCCAATGAAAAGTACAGCAAGATATGCAAAACAGATAGCAAGAAATGCAAAACGTTTAAACTTAATACGGATGATCTTTGCTTCAGAGATTTATCAATGGACGAGATCATGGATTGGAAAAGTAAAATTAATGTATCAGTCAGAAAGGTTAATGCATTCAGGGTTATTTACCATAGCACCTGCCTTAATGACCGTGATTCGATTTCACTTGCCTATCGTAAAATAACCAATTGGGCCCGCCCCAGAGGATTATTTACAGCTGAAACGCGTTTTGTGGGTCTGTTGCTCGATATCCCTTTTATTACCAGCATTGAGAAATGCAGGTATTGGGCAGGAATTACATTTCCGGAACATGTTAAATTACCGTCTGAAGCAAGTGTTACCGAAATTCCTGAAGGGTTATATGCAAGTTATCAGATTGAAGGCAACATTCTGACAACCGTTAAAAGCCTTGCATATTTAAGTCATGACTGGCTTGGAGCTCACGGATATTCGATCAATAAACTTCTTGGTTATGAGTTTTATTCTCAAAATCCGGCAGACAAACCATCCGAAACAATCAATCGCGAAATCCTTGTCTCCATTCGTCCGGAGTAAAATCTCTGATATTTATTATTAAAGATCATTTAAAAACGAAACAATGAAATCAACAGAGAAAAAAGGAGTAGGTCACGGTCATCCATGGATAGCCGGTTTAATAGGTATAGTACTAGCTGTGCTTTTATACATTCATCTTCCAAAGCTAAAAGTTGTATCGGGCACAGTGTTGCTTTTTGCTCTTGCACATCTGATAATTGCCGGAGTGGTTTTGATCTCAGCTTATCTGGCATCACCTCAGAAGCTGATATATCTTCTTTATGGGAAGAGAAAAATGCAAAAAATGGAGGGCAAGTATTATTTTGGATGGTCATTTGGCTGGATGAATGTGTTATGGTTGGGTGCTTTGATTTTTCTGGTT
>Ga0302206_1000435_pt1 | contig 16536 bp, 17 predicted proteins | sample II_Fen_E2_1_FD_194581 | JGI IMG/M metagenome (GOLD analysis project Ga0302206, IMG submission 194581) | Peat permafrost microbial communities from Stordalen Mire near Abisko, Sweden - II_Fen_E2_1 | ecosystem: Environmental > Terrestrial > Soil > Wetlands > Permafrost | place: Sweden: Abisko...
ATCTTCCCATCTGCAGGAGACACAACAGTATTAAAGCTGGTATCAATTGGTCTTACATTAACCTTTAGTTTTCGGGTAAAAAAATCGTTAAAATTTTTGAACTCCTTTTCTTGAGAGTCGCTCATATCAATATTAAAATCTTCAATAAAGGGATGTATCCTTTTCGCTGAAGGAGTGCGATCCATCATTTTACCATAGATCGATGAAACCAGCTTTCTCTTCGCCAACGCCCACAAGGTTGCTTCTCCTATCGGATTGTTATATAACCATACCAACCACTTTTCTCCGGCTACCTTTTCTGTTTTTAATTGACCACTTTCCCTTTCATAATATTGAATGGAATTTTGCGGCGTTGGCGGCAAGCAACCAATAATGATAATTATTGCAAGCAACAACAAAATGATACTCCACCTTTTTTTAGTTTTTGTTATTTTCATTTTTGGTTTGATTGCTTTGAGAAGCAAAATTAAATCAATATCCTCTATTTTAACCCACATTCCATTAACCAATATATACCTAAATGTAAAAGTCACAGTCCCAACGGTTAAAAGTTGCTATTACTTTATTAATTTAACTTATACAACTCATCTTTAGAATCGGTGAGGTTTTAGGAAGTCACAAGGTCGATTATGAGCAGTCATGGTTGCAACTCCGCCAAAAAATCCAATTTTCAGAAATTAAAAGTTGCAACCCTCTCCCTGAAAATTACCATACTTCTCATCCTTTTAATTAGTGGGGGTTTCAGGATGTCATAAAATGAAACAAGAGGTCTATTTGACCTCTTGTGCCTCTGGGTACCCGGAGCGGGACTTCAATCTATTTTATTGCATTTGACTTCATTTTATTAATATATCAGATATACAGCATATTAGTAATATATGATTTGTTTATTAGACTTCATTATATTACATTTGAATAATTATTAGCACCTAATTAGCACCTACATTTAATTTACGTAAAGAGGTATAAAACACTCAATTATGGCACAAATTGTATTTTATCTTAAATCAGAAAAGCTCGATAAGCAGGGTAAGGTTTCTCTCCTGGCTCAAATCACAAGTGAATATAAGGCCTATAGAATGAAGCTTGGTAAAGTTCGATTGCGCGACTGGAATAAAAAAAATCAGAGATTAAAGCTTTCATCATTAACTGCAAAGGAGTACGATGAAAACTCAAAAATGAACGCATTTATCGATGACGTTGAATCTCAGGCCAGATTGTTGTTTAATAAAGTTACCAAGGAAAGAAGGAAACCTTCGGAATTTGAGTTGACAAATCTTCTCAATATTCCAGAAGAATCAGATTTGCTAAAATCAACTTCATTTATGGATGTATTTGGTGATTTTATAGAATCGAATAAATCGGATAAGGCTGAACGCACCATAAAGGGATATACCACCGTAAAAAACTATCTGACCCGATTTCAGGAATCTACAAAGTATACTTTAACCTGGGACAATATTGATGTTAAGTTTATTGATAAACTTAAGAAGTATACATTCATAACCGAAAGGAAGCAAACTGGGTACTATGCCAAGATTACCAGAGTACTTTCAACATTCCTGCATTGGGCAGAAGAACGAAACTATTATCAGGGTAAGATCTACGATAAACTTAAAGTTGAAGAACCTGAGAGAGAGGTTGTTTTCCTAAGTATGGATGAACTTCTGGTGTTCATGGATTATAACTTTGAAAGCCACCGATTAAATAAAGTGAGAGATTTATACTGTTTTGCATCCTTTACAGGACTCCGATACAGTGATGTCATTTCTCTCAAGCGAGAGCATATAAACAATAAGCTTTTAACTAAAACACAAGTAAAAACTGGGTATGTTAAAACTCTCCCGCTTAATGATTTCGCTCTTAAAATACTTAAAAAGTATGAGGAGGATGAAGATCCCCTTCCAAAAATGTCCATTCAGAATATTAATGAATATTTGAAAGAAGGCTGTGGAATTATTGCTTCGAAACAGCTCCCAAAAACAGGATTTAACAGGCTGGTGATAAAAAAAAGTGTTATAGGCAGTGAGACAACAGAGGTATCACTGCCTCTCCATGAATCTATTACTTTTCACACCGCCAGAAAGACTTTTATTACCAATAGCATTATGCTAGGGGTTAACATAAAAGCGTTGCAGGATATGGGAGCGCCAAAAAAAGAGAAAGATTTGAAAAAATATCTGAAGATTACGGATGCATTTAAGAGCCAGGTCATGGATAATACCTGGAATGTTTTGAGTTTAAACCATATACCAAAAGAGCTTATTTCTCAAAACTAGTCTTTCGTTTTTTTTATCACCAGCAAATCGTTATTCAAAATAACATGTTTTTATTTGGTTGTTTGGCCAAATTGAAAAACAACTGCTAACCATCAAAGGAACCTTTGAATTATATATTATTAAGACAAGATAAAGTTTTGCAAAATGGTTTTAGTTCTGTAATTTTAAATCATGCTTAATAACAAGAGTTATAATTCTTTAGAAAGGAGGAAAACAAATGATTTACACAAAACCAAAAATCTTGGCACAAAGTACTGTGCAGATGGCAGAATGCCGTCCCAACAGTAAACCGAGTGGAAGACCTTGTAAACCAGGGGGACGTTAATGGACAATTTAATCAGGCGGCGATGTTATATAATTAAAATTCGTCGCCTGATTACTAAAGAGACATTGTTATGTTTTTCAAGCAAAAATCTACTGTTATATTCAGAAGCTATAAGTCCTTTGGATATCTAACGGACAATAGGAATTTTGGATATCAACAAACGAATAATAACGAAAACTACATCGGAGACAAAATTATATCTGAAAGTGGGACAGTTTTTTTGTCTGTTTTAGGTAGAAAACCACAAACACTTGATCGGCTTGTAAATAAAATAAATAAGCAATTTACAGATGTTGACATTAGAACAATAAAAAACGATGCCAGAGAATTTTATTGCATGCTTGAAAGCGATGGATTTATTGTATCTGGAAAAACATTGGAGGAGTGCAATGAAAAAGACGCAAGGTTTTCGTACAAGATAATAGAACCCGAAATAATAAAAATGGATTTTTCCCCGACTATTATGCATCCAGAAAAATCCACACAGGATTTTTTAGAAGAATACTTTAAAGGCAAACCTCAGCTTACAAATTTGCACATAGAAATTACAAGCAAGTGCAATGAAAGATGTGTACATTGTTATATTCCACATGACGCCAAAGTAAGTAGTATCGAACCTGATTTGTTTTACGATGTTTTAAAACAATGTAAAAATATGAGGCTACTGCATTTGACGTTAAGTGGTGGGGAACCAATGCTGCACAAAAACTTTTGCGATTTTTTAAGAAAATGCAAAGAATATGATTTCTCAGTAAATGTTCTTAGTAATCTAACATTACTTGATGATGAAATTATCAAAGAGATGAAGACAAACCCGCTTTTGGGTGTTCAAGTCTCATTATACTCAATGAATTCCAATATTCACGATGAGATAACCCAAATGAAAGGAAGTTTTGTAAAAACAAAAAATGCAATTCTGAAACTGATTGAAAATGATATCCCTTTGCAAATAAGCTGTCCAATAATGAAACAAAACAAGACCTGTTATGCTGAAGTTATCAAATGGGCAAAAAAGCATAAGATTCATGTAGGTGATGATTATGTTATTATAGCAAAATATAATCATACAATACAAAATCTGAGTTGCCGTCTATCAATTAATGAGATCAAAGAAGTGATTAACGACAGGGTTGCTAATGATGAAAAATATCTAGAGCAAATGGAAAGGGAAGCTGAGAAGAAAAAGAATATTACGTCAAACGATATTGTTTGTAGCATTTGTCATTCCTCTATTTGTATAACGGACAACGGAAATGTTTATCCTTGCGCTGGCTGGCAGGATTATGTTGTTGGTAATGTAAAAAAAACTTCTCTCAATGATATTTGGAATAATTCTGAAAAAGTGCAACATTTAAGAGGCTTACGTAAAAAAGACTTTCCTAAATGTATTCAATGTATAGATAAAGAGTTTTGTACTATGTGTATGGTTAGAAATGCGAATGAAAATTCCATGGGAGATCCTTTAGTCGTTAATGAGTTTTTTTGCAATATCGCTAAACTCAATAGACAAATAATGCTTAAATGGAAGGAAGAGCTTATGAATTCTTAATGCCTGTAATTAAATAGAAAAATGCATTAAGTTTTTTAATTGAAGAAATAGTAGAACACCTAATTGTGTCTGACAATCGGATACAACTGACAATCCAACTGTGATAAATCGATGGTCCATTAACATGTCCTTATATTAAGAAAGAAATAAAGAAGTTATTAAGGGAAAAAACATTGATTAAGAATTTTTTCAAATACAAAAAAGGTGTTAGTCACTACCATTTCGGCGCAAATGCCCATTCCGAAATGATTGTTTTTACATTTTTGCTCCCATGCAAAAATGAAAAGGGCGAATGAAGGATTTTTTTGTGGGTCCCAATATGATTCCGACAAAATCCGGAATAATCATCAACCAACTTAGTGGAAATAAATATTAATATCAGAGCTGCTTATGTTCTTAACGAAATGATTATGAGTGAAGAAAGTAAAAAAATGTTTGAAAATAGTTGTTGAAATGTTTGGAATATATCATATATGGTTGTATCTTTAAGTATGTTATTTGATTGATAAACAGTGTTTTCAGTTCCATATGGAACCATATGTGATAATTTAATTTTAGAAGGTGAGGCACACCGTAAAAACTGACTAACAAAATGAAAAAAGAACAACTTCAGGAGATGTTTAACGAGATGTTAAACCGCAAATTAAATGAATCTTGGGAAAAACCTTGGTTTGTTCCAGTGAACAAAAATTCAGCCGTAACTAATTACAAGACCGGCCACCAGTACAAAAACGGAAATTTTATATTTCTTCTTTTTGCTTCAATGTTTAAAGGATTCAGCACTCTTCAATTTATGACTTTTAAACAGGGCTTAAGCCTTGGTTATCTGGTCAACAAAGGGAGTGAAGGTTTACCGGTATATTTTTACAGCTTTTCTTTTTTCAAGATGATAAACGGACAAAGGAAAAATTTACCTGAAAGCCCATATAACACCTGGACAACAGCACAATTAAATGAGGCTAAAATTACAAAGCTTCCATTTATTAAAATTCACCATGTTTTTAATGTTGCGCAGTTTTCAAATGTACAGACCGGAGAAAGCTTGCAAACAGTGATCAATAACACTTTGTTAGATGAAACAGAAGGCAAAGGAAATATTAACTCAAATCCTGAAAGAATTCTGGAAGGTTGCGAAAAAGTCCTTTCTTCATGGGAATGCAAAATTAACCTGGTCCCCGGTTCAGATCGTTGTTTTTATAGTCCTCTTGAAGATTTTATTCAACTAACTGACAGACCGCAATTTAAAAACAATGAGTTTTTTTATGCTACGATGTTACACGAAGTAACACACAGCACTGGCCACGATAATAGGACAGGGAGGATAAAAAAGTTTAATGAGAGCTATAAAAGTAGTAAGCAAGCTTATGCAATTGAAGAGCTGGTAGCAGAAATTAGCTCAGCTTTCATTATGGCCAGCAATAATTTTTCTCCTGAACAGCAAAAAATTAACTCAGCGGTTTATCTGCAGGGCTGGAAAGAGAGACTGAAAGAAGATGAAAATCTGGCTTTTAAAGTTTGCGGGGAAGCTTATAAGGCTATCAGTTATATAGCTGAAAGATTCCCGGGAGCAGTACCTTATTTCAATATCAAATCAGAAAGCCATAACGAGGTTGAAGAAGTGGAAGAAGTTGAAATGGTCAGTTAAAAAAAGCGGGGGTGTGAACCCCATCCCCGCTTATTTTTAAGCTAAAATTTTAAAAAAGGAGACACACCGAAAAAACTGTTTAATCTTATGAACTTAATTAATGCAAAATTCAAAAGCAAATGCGTCGAGACAGGTGCAACCATCGCAAAAGGAGAAAACTGTTTATATGACAAAGTAACAAAAAAGATTTACTGCAGATCTTCAAAGAAATTCCTGGCAGAACAGGAAACAGAAAACACAAGTTCTTTTATTGAGGCACAGGAAAACGCCTATTTTGATAATTTTTGACAGACAAATAATATTTAATTTAACCTGAAAGGTGAGACACACCGGAAAAACTGTGTAAAATATGGAAAATTTGGAAAATGTAAAACAAGAAAGAAGATCCTTAAACGATGAGTTTTTAGGATTCCGAGGATCTGAAAATTATTACAGACATTCAAACCTTTTTTCAAAATTCGTTTTAACTGATGGGGTAAAACACATTACTGATAGATTAGGACTATGCTGGTTTTTAGACACGGTTCTATCTTATCAGGGTGGAAGGGTGGTTAAGGCTATAAAGTTTCAAATTTGGACCCTTGAGAGGATTACAGAGGGAGAAAACACCGGGCAGTGGAAGGTTGTCATGTATTTAGATAAAACGCCTGTTGTAAAGCAGCTTTTTAGTTCAATTTCGTTAACTGATGATTACGAGGAAAATTTTGACGTTTTTAAAATCTACTTGGCTGATAATGTTCTGTTTCTTCCGTCAGAAAACTAGGCGGGCGGATGGCCAGCCGTTAACATCGAGAAACGGCTGGCCATTAATGTTTTTGACCATGGGACGATAAAAATCTTAAATTTGTAGAAACGATGGAATCAGATATGAAAGAGGTAATTTTTAGAAACGACTGGCACCAGCTTGGGGAAAAACAAATTGTGGATCTATTTAATGAACATTTCACCGGTGTAACAATTCAACCAGACGAGAGTATTGTCAAGCGCTTAAAAATGCAGGAGGTCTGCACTCTTGAGATCCTGGAGGATCGGAGCAGCTCCACTGTTTACCGCATCCGGCAGACTGATGAAGTCTTTCAGATCTTCCAGCCTGATGGGAAACTATTTAATTACACAACTGAAGATTACTACCTGCAGAAGCCAACTGATGAGCTTGTAAAGGAATACTCTAAGAAAGATCCAATCTTTAAAATTGAAAAGGTCAGCGATTTAAAAGATATCGTTCATCATTTAAAATCTCCAAAATTCCGTGCCCTGTTTGTCGATGGGACGTTTGATAAGGTAGAATGGATCGACCAGCCCCCGGAAGATATCTCTGAAATACCAAAGCTTCTCCGAAAAATGGGTGCTTTCTACTCATCGTATGTAAAAAAATAAGAATATGCCACAAAGGATCTTTAATACAAATTTAACCAGGCAGGAGAGGGAGCGGATAGGGGGGCTGGTTAAAGCTATGCGAAGCGACTCCGGAATAAGTCAGAAGGATCTGGCTTTTAAGGTTGGGGTTTCTCCGGCGCGGATTAGCCAGATCGAAAAGGGAACATTAGATTATCGGATAGACACGTTGATAGTTATCCTCGATCACTTTGACCGTAAAATACATTTTATTTAATGAATACTTAAACCACCTACACAAGCAATTCTCAAAAACAAAATATATAAGAAGCTTTATGCATATAGAGGCGGGAAATAAAGAGTATTTTATAGGGTTTGTATTCATATTTACTTGCCCTCAGATACAAAGAATGTCTGAATCGTATTCGGATGATATTCGTATTCTTCAATAACTTTTACTGCTTCAATGCTGATAATATTTTTGTCATAGTCTGAAATACTATTGAGATCATTATTCGAATTTTCAATACTAATGAGTCTTATTGAACTGATATTGTAAGCTATAAATTGCAACACCATAAGTAGTTTATCAGTTAATTTTCGAGGGATATTAGCTTTATTTTTCTCGTATGCTTTAATGACTAAAAGTTGAATCATATATGAACTCATTGGTAGTTGATTATCCTCTTTCCATTTTTTTAAAATCATTATGATTCTCTTTTGCGATTGAGTCAGCCTGACTGATGCTTGTAAGGGCATATCAGTTTTTGTAAAAGATGATTTTACAAACAATCCTTGCTTGTATACATATAAATTTGATGCGGTATTGTTTGGATTATTATCAATATCACGCATTGGAACAACATCAATTTTTACTTTTTCTCCATGGAAATAAAAAATAAGTCCAATAGATTTTTTTTGTTTTACTATTTCAACGTTGGAATTGTTTTTGAATTTGTCATTAAGTACTTCGTAAACTGTATGATACATTTCTCCCAGATAAAAGCTATCCCGATTAAAACGGGCAAAAATATCAAAATCAGATTTTCCTTCAATAGCTGTCCCTTTAACATGCGAACCCCATTGAAATGGAACAGTTGAAAGCTCATATTTAAATTCTTTTTCAAGAAAGCTTATTATTTCTTCACATTTCTTTTCACCTATCCTAAAAATCCTTGAATTCCTATCAACTGCAATTGAACTAGCAAACACACCTAAATATTCATCAGTGTTTATTGTTTCTTGATTAGAATAAACTTCATCAACAACTGCTCCTGCAAGAAATCCAATACCGCCACCTATCAGTGCTCCTTTACCACTTTCATACAGAAAATGGTTCCAGTTAAACTTCTGCTCAGGATCTTCATCCATTTTGTTTAATTGTCTTATTGCATTAATAATTGCAAGTATTATTGTACCGGCTATTGCGCAATTAATGGTATATTTTGTTTTTTTGTCCATATATATAATTCTCTTTTAATTTTCTTTATCTTAAAAATTATCCATTCTTGCTCTATATAATTTCATCAATGGTAAATTCAACTGACTGAGCATAAGCATTTAAATCTATGGCAGCAACAGTTCCAATCGATTGTTGTAAGTACCTGGTTAATTGAAGAAAAAATGTAACCAAGGAGTTTCCCTTCGAACTAAATGTAATGTTATCGAAAACTCTATCATTGTAATAATTTAGTATTCTTTCGTCAAATTTTTTATTAGTTAAATTTTCCTCGCCTTTATAATTTACAAAAAAACTTCCATAATCAACGGCACAACCTATTTCAATTGTTTGAAGACCTTTTAAATTTTTGACGTGCGACCTAATAGTATTATTATTTGAATTAGAATAAGAGTTTGTACTTGCCAGTATTCCTCCTAAAATCTTGGTTAGAGGTCTGGCTTCAACTACCTTACCCGCATTAATTATTTCTACAGAGGTGCGTTTTAACTTTCTAACACTTTCAATTTTGATTCCCGTATATTCAATAAAACTATGACCATCAATGTTACCTCTAAAATCAGGCTTAACCTCAAAAACGGCATAAACACCTTCAGCTGGTATGTAATGTATTCCGTTTTGATTTAATACAAAGGGAGTATACTGTTGATCATAGATAACTAAATCTATTTGATTACTAAGATCTCCTTTACTGTCAATAATAATCGCTTTATCAACACAGTATCTGTTCGGAAGGTATTTCTTTAACCATTCAATCCAAACATTTTCCAATGAATCTCCTTTTGATCCGGGATGAAGAATAAACTCTCTGTTAGTATTTAGCTGGGCGACCATTTGGTTTTGTAAACCACCAAAGAGATCTTTAATGTCAATTCTGTTTTTCATATTTATACATTACTTTATTGTGTTGAACATAAAATCCAGCATGGTAGTTTTCGTTGCTAAGACCAATAATTAACAAAAGTGGAGAAGTTATATTTACTTCCCTGTGATCCTCAATCTCTTCCATAGCTGATTTATCATTAGAACTTGGTATTAGGAGACCATCAGGATGAGTATGCCATTCACCAACATAGATTAACCTTGGTTCTGAATTATAAAACTCTTTAAGCTTTCCTTTTAGTCCTGCTTTTCCTCTTTCAAAGCTGTATCGTGAAGATTTATATTTAACCGGCTGAACAGTTGTTTCGATTATACATGTTTTGAAATCATCAGAATATTTTCCAATTAGTAATCCTCCATATTCCTTCGGATAATGGTTTAATCCTACAGCATACAACTCATTCAATAACTTATCCTGAATTTCAATGTTTAATCCAATATTTTTGCAATAATATCTCAAAACTGGTGTAGTTTAATTTTAAAATCTTCCTCTAATTCAGTGCTTAAATAAAAATGCCGAAGCATTTTTCCTTGTTCAAGTGAAACATTGATATGCTTCATAGCAAATTGCACCAAAACATTTATGTCATTATATGAAGCCTTAAACGTGGGATTCCAGCAACCTAAAGGTTCATACATTTCTTCATCTCCTCTTTGCAGGTCATTGTTTTTGTTCATTATCCAATTGTACAGATCAGGCTTGACTGAGCATAGTAACTCTCTTGCGTTGTTAGTTATAGAAATACAGATTATTTCGTTTTGAAGACAGAGTGAATCCAGTATATAAGCTACATCATTATCAGTAGTGCAATCTATAATTAAATCATATTCCTCAATTCTCTTTCTGATATCCTCTTTGAGAGATTTATTATTAATAAAATATTTTATGGCATCCATAAGATATGAATCTGGAAGAATTTCGACGAAAGGCGATATTTCAATAAGCCTTCTCCCCAGGTCAATCACCTTTACATTTATTCCTGTATCAAAACTGTATTCCGATCGACAAACGTTTTCGGGTTGTTTTGAATCATAATCTGCTAATGAGATATATTTACATCCGCCTCTGGACAAAGTTGTGGCAATTATACTACCAACAGCGCCAATGCCTATTATTAAAATTTTCTTTTCTGTTAGTTTTTCAGAAAGCTTACCTCGTCCAAAAAAATATTTATAAGAACAGTTTTTAGTAGAGCTCCATTTGATCTGCATATTCTTGAATTGTCCAATCCAGCCAAGACCCTTACCTAAATCCCTCCCGATATTTGGGAAATTATCTGTATCTATCATCGCACACTGCCAATGAATTTCATTATCAGGGATATTGTAACCGATTAATAATGGCAGATTCTTTTCACTTCCAACTTTTAAAGGACTTTTCTTCTTTAATTGATATAAGAAGGACATAAAATCCTGTCTGACATATTTTTCTAAATCCTGCCAGTTTTCTATTATAAACCTTCCGTTGGTTACTGGAGCTTTTTCAATAAACAGATAAATACCTTCTTTGTATTCTCTTTTTAGGTAAAAAGAGCTCCAGTTACTTATAACAACGGATTTGCCAGTTAAAAAACGTGTTACATTAAATGTATCTCTGTCAGCTTCATGATCAAAGCCTCTTGCCAGAAAAGTATATTGAAATGTCCCGAAATCACCTTTTTTAAAAGTATAATTGACTTCTGTAAAAAGAAAACAATTTTTGGGTATTACATCAGTATGTTCAGTTACAACAATATGATCATAGTGTTTATCCTGGTTTCCTTCTACATAATATTTTTTAATCCATCGCTTTAAAGAATCAATATCAAAATATAATTTGCTTTTTAAATCTGGGTTATGTAAAGTATGAATACAAATGGAACCATCTGCATTAACATGATTAAATGGTAATAATTCCTTATTTACAAAACGAATGGTCTCTACATCGTGAGATTGAAAAGGATATTGAGGTTTAATTTCAGTTTCAAACTCAAGTGTAACCCCTGATTCTTCAATTCTGATTTTGCCTGAGATAAAATTCTCATTCTCTTTAAACGGCTCAGTAATTTGTACGTTTTCAAAGGATTCCAAATAGGATATTATAGATTCAAACCTATTTTCCATTTTATCCAAATCTTACACTTGGGGGTACAAAAACTCCATCCTTTTTAATTCCGTATTTATTATTATCCTTTTTATCTTCTTCGCAGGGGTGGTTAATATTGATAGGGAAGTACATTTTTATGTTATCACTGTTTTCCTCAATACGTTCAATTATATATTTCATATCATCACTGAGAATAGATTTCTCGTCATCCGTTAAAGTATCCGCTACTTGGTTTGTTGAATTGCCCGGATCAGGTAATGAAACTATTTTTACTTCATCTTTGATATATTCCAATACGACTTTTAGTCTTTCCCATAAATTGCCGGTTACATCTCTATTATCAATTGCTTTTATTGTAATTAATTCAATAAAGAATGATTTTAACTGCGGTTTCTTATGAATTTTCCAGACTTTGAGTAGACGGATAATTTTTCTAATGGTATCTTTCTCTGCATTAGCCCTGTCTTTAATGTTATCAATTTGTGCTTGAATATTTGATCTGATATAATCAGAACCAGCCTCTATTTTACCAAACTTTTGATTAACATAAAGATTGAGTTTGTTATCCTCTTCATATCGATCCACATTTAGCTCTCTGCCAGGTACAACATCAATGTTTACGATATGTCCATCAACATCGGAATAAAACTCAATTCCTATTGAAACCTTTTGGTCTTTTACTGTTGCTACTTTGCCATGATATTTCCCGTATATGAATTGGTATACACTGTCATACATATCTTTAAGGGTACCGTTTGAACCAAAAGCATTTCGTTTAAATGGAGCCATTAAATCAAAATCAAATTTGATATTAACGGCAGTGTTTTTAGCATATGAGCCGGAATTAAAAGGAGGATATAGGTTGTTACCATATTCCTCTTCTAATGCCTCTATAATCTCATTTCGCCTATCAATGTGTTTATATAACAGTTTCTCCTCATTGCTAATTTTGTGTGAGCTAAGAACACATTCCAGGTGTTTGTTTTTGTCTGTCATATTCTAACCTATTTAAAATTGTCAATAATTCTTTGCCTGTCTTCGTTTTCCTTATCATTCTTATGATACAATTCTATAAGAACTATTTTTTCTTCTATTTGAAAGTGAGCATAAACCAATCGCAAACCTGAATTAACTCCACGTCCCTTTAATGCTTTACAAGCAATCTTTTTAACTTTGATAATACATGTTTTCAATCCTAGGTTATCGATACGAAAACTGAAAGGGGGTCTTTCATCCGGTAAAATTTCGAGTACCTTTTTCACTACATCCAGATCATCGTTCAGTGTTCTGTATTTTTTTAAAAGGGTTTTCAAATCCTTTTTGAATTCCGTAAGTTCATCAAAGGTCATTGTTCTTCAATTTCGTTTCCGTAATTTCTTATTGAGAAAGGAGAGTCCCTGTAAAAGGCCAATTCATAATTTATTTCTTCACCATCTTTTGAAGCTAACCAAGGCATATCCTTATGGGAGTAATTGCTGATAGCAGCAGCCGACCAATCACTCAACTGCTCAATAACCCTGTCAATAATCTCTTTCTCGCTTGCTTTCATTTCTGTTAAACTTGCTTTTATTAAAGGCAAATAACGTGTCTGCGGAAATCCATGAAATTCTGTTTTCACTCTTTGTAACTGACCTTTTTCAATCATTTGATTAATTATTGTGTCCATATTTTGTGGAACTGGTCCAAAAGGCAACTTCCGGTATTTAGCACCGGTCAGATGTTCCTCATACATCTCGTAATAATTAAAATCTGAAAAATAAAGTAGTTTGTACAGCACAGTCTCTCCAACATTGGGTTTGCCTGCACAACGTTCCAGAATATAAAGCAATATGTTTTTAAACTTGCTTACTTTCAGAACCGGAACAGAGATGCGTTCTTCAGGTTTATCTGACTTTTTTTCTGGATCAGTAACAAATTCCTGATTAGTTATGAAATCTTTTGACATAAACTCATCGAGGGAGAACTCCAGAATAATAGACAATCTCTGCAATTCCAAAATATTTACACTCCTGTTACCAAGCTCAATTTGAGCCAATGAAGGTCTGGAGATTCTGATACTTTTAGACAGATCTTCCTGGGAAAACCCTTTCATTTTACGAAGTTCGGCAATCCTTTGACCTATTTGCTTTTGCGATAGTTTAATTATCATGTGAACTATTTGGTTAATTTTTTATAGGTACAAAGATAATAAAAAGATTTATAATCAAACAAATTAATGTTCTTAATTAAAACAAATATGCTCACTAGGTCCTCAGGAAGTTGTTAGGCTAGTTTGTAGTTCACTTATGTCCAATGGAAAACTAGCTGCTACAAAACATTTATTTTCTTGTATTTCAGGGATTATTAGTAAGATGACTTCAACATAAATCAATATAGGCAAGAGGCAAATTTGGAATTAGCCCCAATTCATAAACGAGTAATATGTGAGGTGTTATGTTATTGTATATATTATCAGCATTATACAACAGTTTAATAGTTCAAAGCTAGAACCTTCTTATTACAACATAACACATATTTATTTTCTAAGTCAACCTGCAATTTGACAATGATTCTGTAACTTTAAGATTTTAACCATGTCTGACAAATGGAGATCAACCTATTAAACTTAAGAAATTCAATTAATAAAGCATACCTGAAAGTCAAACCAAACCGGACCCAGATTGAGACTTTCAAGAAGAACATTACCAACCTCTTTGACCAGATTAAAGAATCTGAATCCGAAGAGTTTCATAAAAATATCATTTCCGAATTCCTTAAGAACACCTACTATTCACCTAACAATTACATAAATACAAAGGGCAGATCTGACCTGGTTATCCATAATGGAAAAGATTCAAACTCAACAGTTGGAGTACTATTCGAGGTAAAAAAACCAAGTAATAAATCGGAAATGCCAACGTGTAAGAACATTAACACTAAAGCATTTCATGAGCTGATTCTATACTACCTCCGAGAGAGAATCACCAATAAGAACATTGAGATTAAATACCTGGTAATAACCAACATTTTTGAGTGGTTTATTTTCAATGCAAATGATTTTGAAAAACTCTTCTCTTCTGATAAGATTCTTGTTAAACAATTCGAAGATTTTGAAAATGAGAGACTTTCCGGGACAAATACAGATTTCTTTTATAAGAGTATTGCTGAGCCATTTTGCAACAACCTGGAATCGCCAATTTCGGTAACTCACTTTGATATAAGAGATTTCGAGACAATTATTAAAAATGCCGACAGGGAAGATGACAATAAGCTGATCGCCCTATATAAAATATTTTCTCCCGAACACCTTTTGAAACTTCCCTTTGCAAATGACAGCAATAACCTGGATAAAACCTTTTACAACGAGCTTCTACATATCATTGGACTGGAAGAGACAAAAGAAGGAAGCAAGAAACTTATTGGAAGAAAAATTGAGAAAAAAAGAAATCCCGGTTCATTAATTGAGAATTCAATAACAATCTTAAAATATGAAGATTGTCTTTCTCAATTACCTAAATTACCTGATTATGGCAGTAACAAAGATGAACAACTATTCAATATTGCACTGGAGCTGGTAATAACATGGATAAACCGGATTCTGTTTCTCAAATTGCTTGAAGGACAACTTGTCAAATATAACAATGGAGATAAATCATTCCGATTTCTCGATATTGAAAGAATTCATGACTATGATGAACTTAACAAGTTATTCTTCCAGGTTCTTGCTGTAAAAGAAAGCGACCGCAGTGAAGTAATAAAACAAAAATTCGGGAACGTACCATATCTAAACAGTTCTCTCTTTGAACCAAGCGATCTGGAACACAAAACAATACGAATTAACAGTCTTGAAAATCATTCTAAACATCCGGTTCTTACCGGAACAGTTTTAAAAGATAAAACAGGTAGAAAGCTGACCGGAGAGATTGATCCGCTTCAATATCTTTTTGATTTCCTTGATTCATATGATTTTTCAAGTGAAGGTTCGGAAGATATTCAGGAAGAAAACAAAACACTCATAAATGCTTCAGTACTGGGATTAATCTTTGAAAAGATCAACGGGTATAAAGATGGTTCATTCTTTACCCCGGGCTTCATTACAATGTACATGTGTCATGAGACAATCAGGAGAGCAGTTGTACAAAAGTTTAATGATATAAAAGGATGGCAATGTGGGACAATAAGCGATGTCTATAATAAAATTGAAGATATAAAGGAAGCTGACCGAATAATTAATAGTCTCAAAATTTGCGATCCTGCAGTCGGTTCCGGTCACTTTCTTGTTTCTGCATTGAATGAGATTATTGCAATTAAATCAGAGCTTAAAATACTTTCCGACAGGGAAGGGAAAAAGCTTAAGGAGTACACAATTGAGGTAATTAACGATGAGCTTATTATAACTGACGAACAATCCAAACTATTCGAATATAATCCGAAAAGCAAGGAGAGCCAGAGAGTACAGGAAGCATTATTTCAGGAAAAACAGAAGATCATTGAAAACTGTCTTTTTGGAGTTGATATAAATCCTAACTCCGTGAAGATATGCCGACTCAGACTATGGATCGAGCTGTTGAAGAATGCCTATTACAAGCCCGGTTCAGGTTACAGGGAGCTTGAAACACTTCCAAATATTGACATAAATATAAAATGCGGTAATTCACTTATAAGCAGATATCCGCTTGATGCCGACATTAAAACGGCACTGAAATCAAGCAAGTGGAATGTGGACAACTATCGCGAAGCTGTAATGACCTATCGCAATGCTCAGTCGAAAGATGAAAAGCGAAGCATGGAACAACTTATCGGCAAGATAAAAAGTGATTTTGAAACCGAAGTGTCTAAGAGCGATAAGCGATTCCTAAAACTTAATAAACTCAACGGAGAACTTTAAAGTCTCACCGGCCAGTCTAGTCTTTTCGAACTGACCAAAACACAAAAAGATGAATGGAACAAAAAAGTAAAAAAGCTTACTGAGGAGATAAAGAAGTATGAAACAGAGA
>Ga0302206_1000437_pt1 | contig 16513 bp, 13 predicted proteins | sample II_Fen_E2_1_FD_194581 | JGI IMG/M metagenome (GOLD analysis project Ga0302206, IMG submission 194581) | Peat permafrost microbial communities from Stordalen Mire near Abisko, Sweden - II_Fen_E2_1 | ecosystem: Environmental > Terrestrial > Soil > Wetlands > Permafrost | place: Sweden: Abisko...
TTGGCAGGTTAAGCATCACTGTTTTGTTTTTAACATTCTGTGTATGATTTGCACTTATGCCGAAGTTAAATGGGGTGCCGTCCCATGATTTGGTGTAACTTACACTCGACTGCCGTGTGGTAGTAATATGATCTGCAACATTATAACTGTTGTTCTTATCATAACCACTTGAGCTCATATTTACACTGGCTGAGAATCGTGATCCGGGTGAAGCCTTCGGATCCTGGGTAAAAGTCCAGCCAAGCCTGTAGTTAGGAGATGCAAGGTAATCTGGCAATCCTTTGTGACCTGAAATATTAACAGCGTAATTGAATGATAGGCTGCCATTATATTTATACAACTTTTTATAATCAGTTTGTGCACCAGCTATCCATGAACCATTAGCATATACGCTTCCCTTAAGCTGCAGATCAAAATAATTGCTGATAGCGAAATAATATCCTCCGTCACTAAGAGAAAATCCACGTATACGTTCTTCTCCGTATCGTGGGATAATAATTCCTGAAGCTGCAGCCTTTGTCTGGATAGGGAAAAAACCAAAAGGGATTATTAGCGGCAGAGGAATCCCTTCAAGAACCAGGTTGCCTGGTCCGGAAATTATCTTCTTACCCGGGTATACTCTCGCCTTGGGAAGATTTATATAAAAATGCGGGGTATCTGCGTCGCATGTGGAGTAGGTGCTGCGTGATATATTTGAAGTACCATCTTCCAGCAACTTGGTATACTGGCTGTGCAGAAGGCCGGCATCCTGTTTTGTAACAATATTTTTAACAATAGCTTTCTTTGTTTTGAAATTATATGTGAGCTCATCAGAATCAAACACATTGCTTCCCTCTTTAAAAGAAGGCTTCCCATTTACCTTACCGGTTGTATCTTTTCTTCCAATCGCATAAAGGATATTAGTGCTCATATTTATGATAATCGAGTCAGCTTTGATCTCAAGGTCACCATAATTAATAACAGCATTCTTAACAAGGATAAATTTCTTATTGATTATATCCCTCTTAATGACATCTGCCGCTTTATAGGTAATTTTTGAATCAATGCCACTGGCAGAAGCTTTACGGACTTGTAAATTGACGGTATCAATTCTTACAGTATCATTAGGTATAGTTAATGTGTCAATCCCCTGTTTACCTTCCTGAGAGAACAGATAAAAACATTGGACCAGGAGAAGGAACAAGATAACTAACCGCTTTTCTTTAAAAAAATACAACTTAAATACTATTTTTGTATAGTTTTTGCATGATACCGGGATGCCTGCGCAAAACTAATTAAAAAACATTAACTAAAAATGAGTACAGGAATTAAAAACGGCAAACTACATACCTTTAATATATATACATCCATATTGTTTTTTCTTTTTTTCGTTCTGTCATTAATAATATCTGCAGCAATGAGCGACAAAACCGGCAAAAACTGGATAATCGTCATTGATGCCGGGCATGGTGGGAAGGATTCGGGAGCTTTGGGATCTAAAAGCCGGGAAAGCGATATTAATCTGGCAATTGCCTTAAAAACAGGAGAATATATAGAAAAGTATATAAAAAATGCAACAGTAATTTATACAAGGAGAACTGACTCAACAGTAGATTTAAGGGACCGGCCAAAAATTGCAAACAAAGCCAATGCCGATTTGTTTATATCAATCCATACGAACTCGACAAGTTCAAAGAATGTTAAAGGCGCTGAAACATGGATAATGGGAAATTCAAAAGACGAAGCTAATCTTGCTGTTGCCATGACTGAGAATTCCGTTATGCTTCTGGAGGATGACTATTCCACAAAATATGAGGACTTTGATCCTAAATCATCCGAGTCTTATATCATGTTTACAACCACCCAGAAAGTTTTTCAAAAACAAAGTGAGGATTTGGCTGTTAAAATTCAGAGACAGTTCAGGGAACGTGTAAACCGGAATGACCGTGATGTTAAACAGGCTGGATTCTGGGTACTATACAATACAAAGATGCCAAGTGTACTGGTTGAAACGGGGTTTATTACCAATCCGGATGAAGAGAAATATCTGATTTCCAAAGATGGTCAGGATTATCTTGCTTCATCTATTTACAGGGCTTGCAAAGAATATCTAGACGAGATTGACAGCAGGAGTGGTATATCATTAAAGAAAACTATTGATTCAATCCAGGTCACTGATACATCCTCCAAATTAAATCCGCCACCGAACGAAATATTTTTTATGGTTCAACTTGGTTCCTCCTTATCAAAAATTGAAATCAGGCCAGAGAATTTTAAAGGGCTGAAGGATATTTTCGAAATAGCCACACAGGACAGGTTTAAATACGCCGCGGGTAGTTTCGCCGACTTTCCTTCTGCTGTTGAGTATAAGAAAAAGATCAGAACACTATATCCCGATGCATTTGTTATCGCCGTAAGAGACAACAAAATATTACTTTTGCAAGACGCATTGGAACAGAAAAGAAAATCACAAAATAATATTAAATGAAAAGGATTTCGAATGAAGTTAAAGTTGGAGCAACAACCTTATTGACTATCATTGTTTTTATCTGGCTCTTCAATTTTCTAAAAGGCAAAGATATTTTAAAAAGCACTGCAATTTATTATACTGTCTACGATAAGGTAGGTGGTCTTGCTGAATCCAGTCCGGTAGAAGTAAACGGATTTAAAGTCGGGGTTGTCAGGTCAATAGGTTTTATTAGTCCGGCGAGCGGTAAATTACTGGTGGAATTTTCAGTAAACAAGCATTTTAAAATTCCAAAAAATACTGTAGCTGAGATAGTTCCAGTATCTCTTCTTGGAGGAATGAAAGTACAGTATGTTTATGGCAACGGACCAGGATTTTATGCTCATGGGGATACCATTCCAGGCAGGTTGGCAGAATCATTAACTGATAAAATTGATACTGAAATTTTACCTGTGAAAGAAAAAATTTCGAATCTTATAGTTGCTCTCGATACTGTAATTCATTCCGTTAATGAAATACTGAATGACGATTTCAGAAAAGGAATTACCGGAACACTGACAAACCTTAATAACACTACCAAAAGTTTTGACAGAATAGTAGGATCGAAAGAAAAGGAACTCACTGAAACACTGGAAAATATAACTAAATTCACAAAGATGTTGGCCAATAATTCAGTGAAGATGGACAAGACATTTACCAACCTTGAATCAATAAGCGATACACTTAAAGCTGCCGACATATACGGATCAGTTTTGAATCTTAAGGCAACACTTGTTAAGACATCATCTTTGGTTGAAAACATGAATAATGGCAAAGGTAGTGCCGGAAAAATTCTTACAAATGATTCACTTTACGTGAATCTGAGCAATAGTCTTGAGAGTTTAAATCTGCTTTTGAAAGATATGAAGAGTAATCCTAAGAGATATGTTCATTTTTCTGTCTTTGGGAAAAAGGCTGCTCCCTCTAAATAATTTTTCCTAAAAATCAGATAATCTTGATCTTAAAAAATCACTTAAAATCAAGGGCAAAATAGTCCGCATATTATAGGTTTAATGTTAAATTTTGAGTAACTTTCCATAAAGGATTGTAATACACATACAAACCTAAACAAAATACACTATCATCCTGATATTCAATACATTAATTAATATAAAAATATTTTCTTTTATAAGTTGCTGATGCTTAAAAACATATACTTTTTTTGACAAAGTCAAGCAAAAAAAATTTTTTTTATTAGTTTTTTTTTTACAAATATTGCTACGTGAATCGGCTTGATTCTAACCTTGAAATTTTTTAAAAACCCAACTTAAATGAATAAGTCACACAATGACGTTTGGAATAACTGTCTTCAAATAATCAGGGACATAATTCCATCCATCAGTTACAAGACGTGGTTTGAACCAATTATTCCGCTAAAGCTTGAGAACAATGTTTTGACCATTCAGGTACCAAGCCCGTTTTTTTATGAATATCTTGAAGAACAATATATTGATATTCTGAGGAAAACCCTCAGAAGAGAGATTGGAACAGATGCCAAGCTTGAATACAATGTCGTAATGGAGAATTCAAATTATTCTGACGGCAAGCCATATACTGTAAGATACCCTTCAAGAAATAAAACAGATCTGAATAATAAGCCTGTTCAGGTGCCATTTGACGTTACTCAGCCTTCAATTAAAAATCCATTCGTAATTCCCGGAATAAAAAAAGTACATTTTGACCCTAAACTTAATCCCGATTACAATTTTAACAATTATGTAGAAGGAGAATGCAACAGGCTGGCAAGGTCAGCAGGTATAGCTGTTGGCAATAATCCAGGTGGAACAGCCTTCAATCCACTTATGGTATACGGTGATTCGGGTCTCGGTAAAACACATCTCGCTCAGGCAATTGGCATTCTGGTTAAAGAGAAACATCCCGACAAAACTGTCCTTTATGTGAATGCCAATAAATTTCAGACACAGTTTGTTGAGTCAGTCAGGAACAATAATAAAAATGATTTCCTGCATTTCTACCAGATGATTGATGTACTTATACTCGATGATGTACATGAATTTGCGGGAAAAGAAAAGACTCAGGATACATTCTTCCATATCTTCAATCATCTACATCAGTCAGGAAAGCAACTTATTCTGACCTGCGACAGACCTCCGGTTGAACTTCAGGGCATGGAACAGAGGTTACTTTCAAGATTTAAATGGGGACTTCAGGCGGACCTCCAAAGACCTGATTATGAGACAAGACTTGCCATTCTCAAGAAAAAAGCCTACAATGACGGAATTGAACTGCCAGATGAAATATTTGAATTCCTGGCTGTGAATATTTCCAACAACATCAGGGAACTTGAAGCAGTATTAATTTCTCTGTATGCGCAATCAACTCTGAACAGAAAAGAAATTACACTTGATCTGGCCCGCCAGATGGTTGAAAAGCTTATCAGTACAGCAAAAAGAGAGATCACAATCGAATATATTCAGAAAATTGTCTGCGATTATTATAAGATCCCTATTGAACTTATCCAGGGAAAGACCCGTAAGAGAGAGATTGTACAGGCAAGACAGGTATCGATGTATTTCTCCAAGAGCCTCACAAAAGCCTCTCTGGCAAGCATAGGATCGCATATTGGAGGGAAAGACCATGCAACGGTCCTTCATGCCTGTAAAACCGTTAATAACCTTATTGACACGGATAAGCATTTCAGGAACCAGATAAATGAAATCGAGAAAAAGTTAAAAGTATAGAAGGGGCTATTTCAAAATAAAATAATATGTATTCCAATATCGTAAAGACAGGTCTGAGACCTGTCTTTTCCAATTTAGTACTATTTATAATTAGGTAAATACCACAATATTAACTGCCCTACTTGCGGTTGGAGGAATTTTATTTTTGTCTTTTGTCTTTAAACCTTTTACTGTCAATATCTTTCGCGCATCTGAATCCTACCGTAGGACTTCTGTCGAATCCAGGAGAAACGAGTAAAAGCATCTGGGTTTTATCGAGTGATTGCGGTCCCCCCTGAATATACCACCAGCTCGATTCAGGTTTATAATAGCTTCCTCCGCGGATAATTATGAAATAATTTGTACCGTTGAAATACAAATCATTTGTTACCTGCCAGATATTGCCAACCAGATCGAAAACACCGCAAGGACTCTGACCTATCGGAAAAGCATCAACAGGTGTTGGCCTGTCAAACGAATTATTACAGTAAGTGCCGTGAAATTCGTCACCCCATGGCCATTTGCGGAGCTCAGGACCCTGGGCTGCAAGCTGCCATTCTGCCTGGGTTGGCAATCGTTTTTGAGTCCATTTCGCATATGCCATCATATCTTCGTAGCTTATATTAACTACAGGATACCTATCTTGTCCCTGTCTGTATATTCCTGAATCCCAATGTCTTAAATATCTCGTTGTATCGGCAGGCCGGTATCCTGAACTGGTTATAAATTCATAGTACTGGGCATTTGTAACAGGATATTTATCAATGAGAAAACTATCAATCTTAGCCGTGTTTCCACTAACTTCCGGATAAGGAATGAATTCATCGTTGGCACTAACAATATAAGAAAATTGTGCACCGGGAACCAGAACCATATCTGCAATTAAACCTGAAGCTAGTGGAGTGTGTGTTATTTTGCTTATAAGCCATGGTTTTCCTCCATCGAGATTAAGGACATCCTCATCCTTCAACCTTTTATTCTCGATTACCTGCAGAACAATTTTTCCTTCATAAATTCCGAAAATATCCTTCACTCTTATAGTCGTATCTCCTGTTATTCTAAAATCCTTGTGAAATGTCTGATATGAAGGTTTTCCTTTCCAAATCAAGAGTTCCCTTTTTCCGTCATTTTTTATCTTTATGGAATCACCTTTAAGTTCAGATCTGATCAGCAATGGAAATTCTCCAATACAGTCAACAGACCCTTCATTTCTTGTACCTGAATATGAATTCTGCCAGCCTTCAGCTTTAACCGGTATAAAATATTTTCCATCGCTTTTAACAGGAACAACATTTTCATGGTTCCATAATGAAATAAAATGTCTTCCTTCAATTTTATCAACCTCGAACAGATTTCCCATAATCCCTTCAGGCTTCATATTAAGAATTGTATAAACCGTTTTTTCTCTTGAATGCCAGCGATTTACATAAACTTTATCAGTATTGGTACCTATAAGCGGTGTCCAGTCATTATCTAGAAATGCATCATTATTTTGTCGAAGAATAAAAGTTGTAGCAGCAAGATAATTGAGATCATCAGTATAGTTCCCGTCTCTCCCACCTGGTCTGAACATGTTCAGTTCAGTACCATAACCGTTGAAAAATGCAATCGCCACTTCCCGGTGTATTAGATTTTCGCCAACATCGCAAACTCTGAATATTGAGAAATCAGGTTTAATAAGTTTGTTCAGATTGAGTTCAGGACTAAGGAATATTGCATTATGTACCCTTCCTGAAATTATTGCAGGCATATCTTTTATAACCGCCATTCCCTCAGAGTACATTATAACTCCTTTCCTTACACTATCAGCTGTTCTCTGCAGCTCCAAACTCGAGCTTCCCCTTGTGTCGAGAACTACCCCGTCTGCTTCTGTTTCAGAAATCAGCTGAGCCATTCCTTCATAATGATCTTCCTGTCTGGTACTTTTATCCCATGGGTTATAAGCAATAAAAAACCTTGTGCCTGATTGTCTCGACATTCTGGCAAAATTTCTTAGTTGCAGTGTTCCACCAGGTAAATCACGATATAAATCCCATTGATTACGTTGGTCCAGACCAAGGCGGGGCCATGTAGGCCAGATCCCATACACATCAATGTTTCCGAATAATTGAATTCCTTTTTTAAGCACATCGGCGTATGTGTATTTTCCCGTAAATCTATCGTAAAAGTCTCTGTCCCAGGCCATCTGCAGAATTATCAGATAACTTTCCTTGATCCATGAGAGATCCTTCCTTTCGAACAAAGAATTATCGAACTTATCTATTTCAAATAAAAACTTGTCTCTGAATATTGTACGAAGTCCATTCTGCCATTCTCCTTTAAATATTTCAATATTCAGTGAGTAAGTTACCATTGCTTCCGGGGGAAGAATTGTCTGATATCGCTGTTTCAATCCATTTTCAATATCCCGGCGACGGACTAAAGCACAAAGTGAATATCCGTTTCCTGCAACAAATGAGGAATAACCCAACTCCCATGCGTTATCAGGCAGGATAATCCTTACAGGCTTGAACCCGGGACGGAATAAATGTGCACGGGCAAGGTCAGAAGGCCCTTTTCCTGTGATATATACCGATGAGCTATCTTCACCGAACGGTAAAACATTGCTTATTGATAATGTATCCTTTCCTGTATTCTTAAAAGTAATTATTCCTTCCAAACCGGTAGCGTTACGGTTAGTCATTTTAAATGTCACAAGCAGATTATTATTGTAAGCCTGTGAGTACAAACCATTCACTTTTGAAGCGACTGTTTCCCCTGAATTCAGGAGTGTGTTATTTAACAGGAAGCTAAACAGAGGTCTGCTGCCGGGCAGCATAATTGAAATGCTGTCAGAAATAATTATTTTATCTGCCTTCAGACCTTTATCAGTAGTTATACCAATATCATGAACTTGCTGTGAATATCCTGATAGTGAAATAAATATAAGTGCCAAATTCAAAAGCCAGGTAGATTTATTCGAAATGTACATTTGTAGAATTGTTTGATAATATAGTTTTTTACTTAATCTAAATGCCTTATGGTAACATTTTCAGGATAAATTCGTAAAAATGTTAAATTAATAATGCAATATAAACCTTACTAATCACTTAAAAAATGTTTTTATCTGATTGAACAAGAAGCAATCAGATCTGATAATAAGATCGATTGCATTCAATTAGTATAATTTGTTGTATATTTAGGGCTATTCAAAAGTTAAGGTGGTAAATGTCTAAAGCGATAAAAATATTAATTTATAGTTTTCTTCTGCTTGTCATTATTATTTTTACCACTTGTGCTCCTGCTAAAAAGAATCCCTATTATGAGAAAAGGAAGAAAAGTTCTCAGGTGAATGCATCTCAGCTTGGAAGGAACAGGTATTATTTTTCGAAAGATTACCAGAAAAAGCTAAATAAAACCTTTAAGCAGAAATAATCTATTTCTCTTAATCATCGCATTTCAGACTTAAGCCATCGAATGCAAAGATAACCCCAGCCGGTAATTCTTTAGAAACATCAGAATGAAGCCCCATCTGGTGACTTATATGGGTTATAAAGGCTTTTTTTGGAGAAATTTCCCTGATAAAATCCATAGCTTCTCTAAGACTGAAATGAGAAATATGCTTTTCCTTTCTGAGAGCGTTTATAACCAGATATTTAACCCCATATAGTTTTTCCTTGCTTTCTTCCGGAATATAGTTTGCATCAGTTATATAAGCAAAATTACCAATTCTGAAACCATATACTGGCAGTCTATAGTGGAAAACACGGATAGGCATAATCTGAAGTTTTTTTACATTAAAGCCATGCTCCGATAAAGGATTAAGTCTCATTTTAGGTATTCCTGGATACTGGTATTCAGAGAACACGTATGAGTATTCCTTTCTGAGAACCTTCTGTACCCTCTCTTCAGAATAGATGTCAATGGCATCCTGGCTCTTGTAATTAAATGCTCGTACATCATCGAGACCTGCGATATGATCTTTATGTTCATGGGTAAGAAGAATGGCATCGAGCTTTAATACGTGTTCGCTTAGCATCTGCTGGCGAAAATCGGGACCGGCATCAATAACCAGAGTAACTTCTTCTGTTTCCAGGAGTAGTGAAGTCCTGAGTCTTTTATCATGGGGATCGGCTGACATGCAGGTATTACATCCGCAAGCTATTACCGGAACCCCCTGAGATGTGCCTGTACCTAGGAATGTTATTTTCACAATAGAACTTTTTCATGACAAACCTATATTAAAAATCAATAAAAGACAACAGGAATCCCATTTTTTAAATCAGGAGGCATATGAGGTATATTTGCTATATTTGGTTAATATATTTTAAACAAGTGAAAGGCAGGATTTACCTCATACCGGTAACTTTAGGCGGAGATAATTATCAGAAAGTTATACCCGCTAAAGTTCTGGATATTACAAAAGCATTAAGATACTTTATAGTCGAAGATATCAGGAGTGCCAGACGGTATTTACGTCTGATTGACAAACAATTTCCTATTGACGACTCTGTTTTTTTTGAATTAAATGAACACACAGCTGACTCAGAGATTGAACATTATCTTAAGCCTTTATCGGGAGGATCTGATATAGGGATATTAAGTGAAGCAGGACTACCATGTATTGCTGATCCGGGAGCTAAAATTGTAGCCCTGGCTCATACAAAAGATATTATTATAACACCCCTGGCAGGACCTTCATCAATACTTCTTGCACTTATCTCATCAGGACTTAACGGACAAAACTTTACATTTAACGGATATCTTCCTGTAAAACCTTCTGATAGATCAGCCAGGTTGCGTGAACTTGAAAAGAGATCAGGCGAAGGAGTTGCGCAAATTTTCATGGAAACTCCTTACCGGAATCAAAAAATGCTTGAATCAATCTTATCGACCTGTCATAGCGATACAAAACTTTGTATAGCCATTGACATCACACTTGAGAGTGAGTACATAAGAACGAAGCGAATCTCTGTATGGAAGAAAGATGTGCCCGTACTTAATGACAAGCTTGTTGTATTTGTGATGCAGTGAACTTATTTTCCCGGACCAGCCGCTACTTTAACCAGTTCAACATCATACAGGAGTGGTGTATAACCTGGCACAGTGTAATAACCCTGAGTGCCATAAGCAAGACTTGAGGGTATAAGAAAAGTAGCTTTGCCTCCCTCTTTCATATAAGAGATTCCTTCCTCAAAACCGGGAATCATTTGTCCTTCATCAACAGGAAACACAAGTTTGGTTCCTCCAACATTTGTATCAAATACAGTCCCGTTTAAAAACTTACCGGTATAGATTACAGTAGCAGTATCATGGATAACCGGTTGACGACCAGTTCCTAAAAGTGTTTCAAGATAATACATTCCGCTGCTCTCTTTTATGAAATGCTTGGAAGTATCGCTGTTCAGGTAAGCAGTAATTGCATTTTTTTCGTCTTTTTCATACTTGGTTGCGGGGTTGCAAGCGATAAGGGATATCACTAAAACAATTGATAAAAATACCGGAACTGATTTTAAGATTTTTCTATTCATCGATCTAAATTTAAAATTTTAATACAAGTTAAACGCTCTCTCTGCTTAAATATTATTTTGCCTGCAAGATATTAACATAATAAACAATTACTGCCCTCGAAGGGATCATTTTTCTATCGCCAACGAATCCATATGCCAGAAAAGGAGGAATTATGAAAATCGCTTCCGCTCCTGGTTTCAGCAACCGGAGACCTTCATTCAATCCTTGCTCCATCACGCTCTTTCCCACAATAACTTCTTTAGGACCAAGCACGTTCGATGAATAGCATTTGGTACCGTCTAGAAGGGAACACTCAAAAGTCATAACAACTCTGTCATGATTCAGACATGATAAGATTTTTGCGTTCGATATAGTTTTTGATTCTTTCCCGGTCTTTCTGAACAAGGTACCTGTTAAGATCAGCCATTTCATTCCTGCCGGGCCTCTGATTAGAATTAAACTGATCATGCTTATTGCGGCATGAAACAATGGATAAAAAAGTAGCCAGTATCAGTATGATTTTAATCCGCATTTAAATATGTTTAACTTTCAAACCTCCACACATTTTCCCTGAGAACTTTGAGGAAATATGTGATAGTGTTCTCCAGCGTATCAACATATTCGCCGCCAGAGGCATTCCTATGGCCTCCACCCCAAAAATAAAGTGATGCAAATTCATTCGAAGGAAATTTACCTCTCGAACGGAATGAGAGCTTTATAAAACCGTCCTTCTCAATAAACAAGGCTGCAAAATCTATCCCCTTTATCGATAGCGGCATATTTACAAATCCTTCGGTATCGCCTTTAACATGGTTATATTCTTTCAGATCGCTTTTTGAGAGGTAAATATATGCTGACCTTAAATCAGGTAGTACAACCATTCTTTGATTAAGTGCAAACCCCTGCAGCCTGAGTCTATCACCCGAAAAATTATTGTAGATAAGATTGATTATATCCTCTTTTTCAATGCCTGAGTCGAGAAGGTCGGCAACGATACGGAATGTTCTGGATGAATATGAACCGTGTTCAAAATTTCCGGTATCTGTTAAAATTCCAACGTACAAAGCTTCAGCATACGGCTTGTTAATAAAGATCCCTCCATTTACCTGGCAAATGAGCTCATGTATCAGTTCTGAGGTTGAACATTTGCCGGGATCAGAGATAATCAGATCGGCGAAGTTTACAGGATCAAGATGGTGATCAATTATGATTTTTTTTGCACCCGACTTTATTACAGCTTCTTCTGCTTCCCCCAGTCTGTTAGGCTGGTTGAAATCGAGCAATATGATCAGGTCTGCTTTCTCAATCAGCATCCTGCCTTTCTTTCTGTCTTTTATAAAAATATTAATCTCTTCAGCTCCATCCATCCACTTCAGAAACTCCTGGAGGTTATTAGGAGCCAGTAAGGAAGCATTTTTACCCTGTGATTTAAAATAATGATAAAGAGCTAATTGAGCTCCCACTGAGTCACCATCTGGATTGATATGGCAGATAATTAATATATTCTCTGAAGAGGAGAAAAGATTCGATAATTCTTTTGTATATTTGGATAAATCAATCACTTCTTTCGTAGTTTATTCAAGTGGCTAAAGATAAAGAATATTCCTTATTGGAGAATCCATACTCAGAAATCAAATAAACATACTATGTCCAGCGATTTTACTTTTTCTATAATCAAACCAAATGCAGTCAGGACGGGTAAAGCAGGCCCGATACTGGCAATGATAAATGAAAGCGGATTTGAAATTGCAGCCCTGCGAATGGTGAGGCTTACAGTTCCTCAGGCTGAATTGTTTTATGCGGTTCACAAAGGGAAACCGTTCTTTGAGGGATTAATTGAATTTATGACATCCGGACCTGTTATGGTGATGATCTTAAAGCATCAAAATGCTGTTGAACAATTCAGAAAGCTCATTGGGGCTACCGATCCAACCAAAGCAGAACCAGGAACCATTAGAAAGATATATGCGGTTTCTGTTCAGATGAATGCAGTTCATGGTTCAGATAGTATTGAAAACGCAATTCAGGAAGCAAATTTCTTCTTTTCTGAGATTGAGAGGTTCTGATAGAAATATATTTAACCTGGTTTTATAATACATGGAGACAGGTCTGAGACCTGTCTTTGTATCTTATACACAGTTTCCATTGTTATTAATCCTTCAGTTTTTTTACATTTTTCTCCACAGGAACATTATATCCCGTTTTGTGTTATTAAATTTGTAGCTCATTTAATCAAAACATGGATTCAACTTTCAATACGGACTTTTCTGATAAAAAAATCTTCGAAAAGTACTCATCTGCATTTACACTTTCCGACATGGAGATTTTCATCTTCCCGGAACTGTTTTTTCCGCTTATCCTTGCGGATATTATGTCTCCTGAACTATGGAGGTGGCGTGAGGACCAATGGTTTGAGGATATTGAAAAGAAAGGCTTTACCTTTAAGGCTAACAGGATTAAACAATATATTATTCAAAATTATGTTTTCAACCTCGATCTGTCCACCTGGGGGCTTACATCAAAAACCGCTGAAATCGGAAGATTCAGCGATTTTTTTGACATGGAAATGCTCAGGCAATCGAATGCACTCTTCGGATACGAAGGAGACAAATATTATTTTGACATTGATATAAGGAAACATTTCGGCCTCGACAAGTATGATTCTGATATAATACCTTACTGGAAGACAGAAACCATTGAAGCGATGGGAGCTTTCCGGTTCAAAGACAATTTTAAATCAGGAGCAGGTGAGTGTGTTTCACTATCTGCTCTTTACGCGGCTGCAATGTTTGTAGTGGGACGAGTGCCGCTCGAAAAAATATTCCTCATTGCTACACCTTTGCATTCCCAGAATTTTATAATCGAAAAAGATGGATTGATTACCAATAACCGCAGGATAGTAACTAAAAATATGTGGTATAACGGGACCTCATTGTCTGATAAGGCACGAAGAGCAATGGAGAATGAAAAGGTCACTATTGTTTCTCATATCACTGGTTATATTCACACTATATATCCGGAGGCCACAATAGATCCGACTGCATATAACTTGTTTTCCCAGAAACTCAGAGAATTTCTTGTAACAGATCTTACCAGTCTCATTTTTATAAACTTTCTCAGGTTCAAATCAAAGTATAAATCTCTGTTTCAATACAAATGTGACTGCTCCGGCACGATAAGATATATTTCACTTGAGAAAATGTTTGAATATGAACATTCAAGTAAATTTAATGTCTCTGAAACTCGTGGCTCTCTGGTTAAAGAAATCGAAGGAGATGATTTTCACCTTAGCCCTATCCAATGGAAAATAATGCTGAATGATATTGAATCCATACTTGAAAAACATTCGGCAAAAAGCCTGAAAGAGATTGAAGTTGAATTTATTAAGAAAACCGGCACCGACTATGAAGTAGCTATAAAAGAGATGTTTAAGGATCTTAGTGAATTTATACGTATTGATCCCAGAATCCCGGACGCTGACAAAAAATATTTTGCAACCACCGTTCTGGATATATCTTCAGAGAACAGCAGGGAAGAAATCATTGATTTAATAAAGAGAAATCAGGAAAGCTCTGAAACAGCCAAGCTTGCTCTTTATGTATACAGAGACATGGATCAGATTGACTGGCAGCCTTTTATAAAAGCTGTAATAGAACGAAATCCTGTTTCTCTCACTGACCTCAATGAAAAAACAAATTATCAGGTTTACTCAATACTTAAGGAGTTGCCTATAGAGTCAATTTATGACGGAAACAGGCTTGCTCTGCCAGATGAAGTCTGGAATTTTAAAAGAGGTGACGGAGTGGAAAAAGCTTTATTACTAGCCGATTTTATTTTGCATCAGGACAGAACTTCAGAAATAAGTATTGAAATCAATCACGATAAGGTCTTTCTCAAATGTGGCGCTCATGAATTTCATTTTATTTCACATAAAAACTTTAAAAAATCCATCAGCATCAAGGGGAGTGACTATAAGATAGTCTGATTGTCGAGGAGTCAATGTCTTGTTGAACCGTGGTACGGCATGACAATTTATCTAAGTACTATATCCTTTATAACCTCACTACCTGCTTTGCCATTTAGCTTTTCCTTCAGAGCTTCCCTGAGCATCAGCAATTCATTTCTAACTACTGATGAATTCAGATGGACGTAAAGAATATGATCTTTTATGTAGATTTTTGATGTACGGGAACTTATTGCCTTTCCAACGATTTCCTCCCATGAATTGATAATAGTAACTTCGCTGAGTTTACCGCCAATATTCATCTCCCGGATATAATCATTAACTGCTTCGGCAAGCGATATCGTTTTAGACCGTCTCATCTTATTGTCTTTCCGTTCTGAATTACTTCCACACTCCCATTTACCTGTATATTGAAAAGCTTGTAATCAGTTTTATGTGAAGTCAGGATGTCCTGAAGCCTGTTCTGATGTGTATCAGTTATAAAGATCTGTCCAAACCGTTCATTACCAACCAGCCTGATAATCTGCTCAACACGATCAGCATCAAACTTATCAAAGATATCATCAAGTAATAATATCGGGGAAAAACCTGCTTTTCGTTTGATAAAATCGAATTTGGCAAGCTTTAAGGCAACAAGATAAGATTTCTGCTGTCCCTGTGATCCCAGTGCCTTGACAGAAAAATCATTCATTTCAAGTAACAGATCATCTTTATGAATACCTACAGTTGTATATTCAAGGTATTTGTCCTTTGCAAAAGAATTAATGAGAGCGTCACCAAAATCTCCTTCTGAAAGGTGAGACCGGTATTTAAGCTTAACTGATTCATTATCAGACGATATAAGAGAATAATATTCCTGAAAGACCGGGATCAACTCATTCACAAGCACATCCCTTTCATGATAAACAATTGTGCCATATTTAATCAGTTGCGCATCCCATATTGTAAGAGAATCATTATCAGTTTTACCTGAAGTTTTAAGATCCTTAAGCACCTTATTACGTTGCTGAAGTGCTTTGCTATACCGCAATACTGATTCAAGATACTCAGCACTGTACTGGCTAATTATTTTATTCATGAATTTTCTGCGATCTTCACTGCCTTCTGTAATCAGGGCACTGTCAGCAGGAGAGATCATTACAACAGGGTATCTTCCAACATGATCGGAAAGTTTCTGGTATTCTTTCCCGTTCCTTTTCAATAATTTTTGCTTTTGCTTTTGAAAAGCGCAGTAGATCTGGTCCTCGTCCCCATTCCGTACAAAGGTTCCCTGGATAATGAAATAATCTTCACTATGCCTGATACTTATGCTATCGATATTATTGAAGAAACTTTTTGTAAGTGACAGGTAATGAATGGCATCCAATATATTTGTTTTACCAACTCCATTATTCCCGACAAAACAATTTATTTTTGGTGAAAACTCAAGCTCATTCAGCTCATAGTTTTTAAAGTTGGTCAGTGCAAGTTTTTTAAGGTACATTAACTTTCAGTTATTTTCACCTGGGTACGCAATAGGCTATTTACCAATCCCAATAAATAATGTAATAATAAATGCAAAGGCTTCAAAGTTAGAAAAGTTATGGACGAATGGTACTTATTCAGTATGTGAAATTACAATTTTAATCATAAGGCACATAATAATCACATTGATTTTCAGATATATAACATTTTTTTTATACCATAGCTTATATTCATTAAATTAATTGTTTTATAATTTGATGAAAAAAATTACTTTTGCGGTGGTAAATTCGGAAGTTAAATATTAGTAACCAGTATGGCTAAGATCAAAAAGGATGTAAATCCACAGACCATTTCAAGCGTTGAGGAGACATTATCAAGAAGTGAGCATTATCTCGAAGAGAATTACAAAACCCTCCTCATCGGATTAGG
>Ga0302206_1000439_pt1 | contig 16490 bp, 14 predicted proteins | sample II_Fen_E2_1_FD_194581 | JGI IMG/M metagenome (GOLD analysis project Ga0302206, IMG submission 194581) | Peat permafrost microbial communities from Stordalen Mire near Abisko, Sweden - II_Fen_E2_1 | ecosystem: Environmental > Terrestrial > Soil > Wetlands > Permafrost | place: Sweden: Abisko...
ATCTTTAAGGAATTAGTGTACGTAGCAAGAGTTACAAATGATAAGATTGGGATTTAATTATTCTTGATACAACGCACGCTGTACCCGTAAACTTTATCATCCTGAAAATCCTTCCCTAAATTTGTAAGATAGTAATATAATGCGCGATTATTTGCTCTCGTGGAATTAATAGCAGTTGCTGACCACCAGTAACCATAGCTTCCAATATCATAAAATACTCCATCAATGTGACGGTTTCCTCCAGGCAATCCTATAAAACCACTCTCATTAGTTGCCCCGGCATTTGGTGTTCTCCAGTGAGTTGTATTAATTTCCTTAAGTTTACCTCCTGCATTAGTCCCAAGAAACGATTCAAGTTGTGACCACTCAGCATCACTTGGCAAATGCCATCCGGTTGGACAAACCCCCTGAACACCACTTGGATTTGCGGTACTGCTCGATGATCCATTCATTGCTGCTGACCATGAGTATAAAGCTCCATAAGTATCTTTATTGCTAATATCATCAGCATACCAACAGTATGCTTTGCTTGTTTCAGTAAGTGCATCCCAGATCGTTTGATTGTTTACCAATGGAATTATTGTTCCGTCAGAATATTTTGTGGTTTTCATGTTTTCAGTCATCCATATTTGTTGGCCGATATTGACTGTATTGTAAACATTACCATCAATATCTGTAACCATTATTGCAGGCGATAGTGTAGTAAATAATGTACTACTACCGTAAGAGGTTCCTAAGCTACTCGTAGCATAAGCTCTTACGTAATATGTTGCACCTGCTGTTAATCCGGTTACTGAACTTATAAATACACCTGTGCCAGTGCCATCTGTTGTTTTAGTACTTAATAAAATTGTAGGATTTCCCGTTATATTCCAGCAAACTCCTCTTGAAGTGACAGGAGAACCTCCATCGCTGGTAATATTCCCACCAATTGTTGCTGATGTCTGTGTTACTAATGTAACTGTTTCATTTGTTGCAATTACAGGCAAAGATGCTGTAGCAGTTCCTCCAATCATATTTGTCCAGACGGTACCGTTATAAACCTGGAGTTCCCCGGAATTTCCGCAGTTGCTGCACCATACTACAAGTCCTGCAACCGGAGATGCAATGGCTGATTTCTGTACATATGTCATACGTGGTGGTAAAAATCCCTGTGAAGTAGAACTTACATCCAGCACAGCAGATGTTTCAGGGGTAGCTGTTCCAACTGAAGTATTTCCCATAACGCTTAATCTGTCAGATAGTGTTTTATTGCCGGCAATTGTTTGATCTCCTGTGATAGTCACTGCATCTGTAATTCCATATCCTGCTATAGTTGACGGTTTCCCGGTAAGGCTCGTCCAGGTGCCATTAAATATTATGGGTTTGTTGAGGAGATCGTTGTAACTACCAGTTGAAGCCACTGTTGCATAAGTTGGTTTACCTGTAAGGCTTGCCCATGCACCGCTGAATATTACAGGCTTGTTAGTCAGATCATTATAACTTCCGCTGGTTGAAACGGTTGCAAAAACAGGTTTTCCTGTCAGACTTGCCCATGTCCCGTCAAACAGAAGTGGTTTTGCTGTAAGATCATTGTAACTACCACTAAATCCGTTACCTGCAGATTTTGCATATAAAGCATAAGGAACACTAAGTAATTGGTTTGTCCCCATTTCTATTCCGTCAACAGTAACTTTTATAAAATACGGACCTGCACTCCAATCAATACCCATTATTGAACCAATGGTTGATGTCCCTTTACCTATTTCGAGATTAATCAGTCCATAACTGTCTGTAGTAACATTATGAGTTTCGCCATAAATCTTAATACCTGAGGTACTTCCCTGAAGAATGTCGATGATAATAGCTACTTCAGTATTTGCTTTAGTATTTCCACGGGCATCACGAAGCACTGCCTGATATTTAAAACCCGACGGAGCCTGTGCCGAAACAGTTGCAGAAAATAAAAGAAATATAATAATCGCGTAGAATTGTTTCATGTTGAATATTATTAGGGGATTATGATCTAATGTTTGATAATCTTGAAAGTTTTCAACTCTTTCTGCCCTTCCTGAACCTTTAGTATATAGAATCCCTTTATTAATTTGTCAACAGGAATGATTGTTTCATCGTTTTCCAGGTTCTTCCGGAAAAGTAATTTTCCATTAATGTCAAATAACAGGAATTGCATACCAGTCATGTCCACCTTGTTTAACTTCAGAATTAAGATATTTTCTGCAGGATTTGGAAAAGCTGATATACTGAATTCCAGGTCATTCATTTCACTTACCATAGAGACAGATATATTTGTCTGATGAAATCCCTGGGTTACTGTTTTGTCGCTTTTAATAAGTGTGTTCGCGACACTTTCCCCAATCGTGAATGAGATACTTCCATTGATATTATTAAGAGTGCTTCCCGCTGAAGCAATAACCTCCTGTGCTAATAATCCGGGACAAACTGATAAAAGAAGGAATATTACTAATGGTCTCATGCTATTTCTTTTTTGCTGTAACCGATATGCTGATAGCCAGGCTGTTATAGGTTTCGATATAAGAAAAAGTCAATAATGTATCCTTTATGGTTCCAGAACCCGTTATTGCTTTTAAATTTGTGAGAGTTTGCTGGGGAATGGCCAGAATCTCCCCACTAATTGTTGCTTCGGCAGTAACACCGGCGCCATAGTCGGCAAAATTATTCAGAAGAATCATATCATCTTGCTGAGACGATTTTTCAACAGCCATGTTGAAAGGAGGTTTGGTTACGGTTTTACCGTTCTCTGTCCATGTTTCAGTTACAGTATAATTTGCAACAAAAGCGTCCCTGACATCTGCGTTATTAGCTTTATTGCAGCTTGTCCCCGCAATTATTTCAACCAGGATTAATAAAAGGAAGGTTATGTTTCGCATATTTGAATTATTGTTTGGATAAAGAAATTTTCAGGTTTGAATCAAGTCAAATAAAACAAATGGTTCTGCTTTAAATGATGGAAGGAACTTTTTTCGGGCTGTTACCAAAAAAGAAGATATATGATTAATAATTTGTTTCCAGGCTTCGATTAAAATAATTTCTGCTGACAACTATATTGTCAGCGACATTATAAAAAGGTGAAAATCATCTGAAAAAATCATTCTGAAGATCAGAAAATGAATTTCTCTTGTTTATAGAGCTTTTCTTTAATATCGCTTCATGCCTGCATTCCTCAGAACATAAACACACTGCATTCTCTAACGACTCATTAAGTATAACAGAATCATTTAAACAGATTTTTTCTCCGCAGTTATTACATGCATTTTTAAAATCCGGTAAAGCACCCTTCATATTCATAATGCGCTTCAAAGAAAATTATCTAAAAAATTCACTACTATTGGATAAGATCAGGTTCAGATATCAGACTTTTCTGATGTATCCATATTTTATAAAAGTCCTGAAAAAAAAATCAATTACTTCAACATATTATTTTAAGTATGTAACAATTTATTTATCACCGCAGAAAATTATTTTATCGCATAAAAAATCAAAAATAAATAATTGAACTTTAGCTGGTTAAAATAACTATATAACAGATGAATGGAATAATTAATGAATTAGTTAGTACTTTCATGTTTTTGAACTAATTTTCTGGCATTCAGAATGACCCCTATGAAAATCCGAGCTATAATCGTAGATGATGAAAAAGATGCCCGTGAATCTCTTCATCTGATGATTGAAAAATTCTACAGTGAAGAAATTGATATAATCGATAGTGTCTCTTCAGTAAAAGAAGCAGTAAAATCTATCGGATTACATAATCCCGATCTTATATTCCTCGATATAGAAATGCCAAATGAGAATGGCCTCCAGCTTTTCGATTATTTCAGGGAAAACTACGACTTTGAAGTCGTCTTTATAACGGCATTTCAAAAATATGCACTTAGAGCTTTCAGATATGCCGCCCTTGACTATCTGCTTAAACCTTTAGATTACAGGCAGCTGGGTGAAACAATCGAGCGATTCAGAAAACGGACAACAAATTATATCAGGATCAAGATGGATACATATTTCAATAATATGAACAGCCTGATGGAGACAAACAAAAAGATTCTTTTCCCCTCAAATAACGGATATAATATTGTTAAAATATCGAGCATTGTTTATTGTCAGGCTGAAGTTAATTATTCTACTGCCTATACTGCTGAAAATAAGTCCTATACAATTTCCCATTCACTTAAATATCTTGAGGAGATGCTGCCGGCATCAATTTTTTTCAGAACTCATAAATCTTTTCTTGTAAATATGAACTTTATTAAGTCATTCGACAGGAAACGTGGAGTCGCTATCCTTGAGAACAACAAAACAATTGAGGTAGCCAGCCGAAGGACTGAAGATTTCCTTAAGACCTTGAAAGAAAGATAACATAATGAGGGCCTTTTCCGAAAAAATATCACTTGCAGTTTTATTACTTGTACTGACATTTTTCAATTTCCCCAGTCTTCTTTCACAAAGCTTCCACACAAGAAACATTAATATAGACAACGGATTGCCTTCAAACTCAATTCAGGCTATTTTCAGGGATTCAAGAGGCTTTATCTGGATAGGAACTGAAGCAGGTCTTTGCAGGTACGACGGAACAGATTTCAAAATATATACTACCAGTGATGGCCTCCCGGGAAACAGGATATGGTCTATAACCGAGGATGACAGGGGTGACCTTTGGCTTGCATGTTATGGTAATGGAATTTCAAGATTTGACGGTACTGCTTTTCATAATTATTCCACCGCCGACGGCCTTGTTAATGACAATGTAAGAAAGATTACCTATTCAAAAAAAAGCAAAGGATTGTTAATAGGAACTGTCTTCGGATTCTCCTATTTCAAGGATTCTGTTTTTACGTCTTTCAAAGACACAACCATTACTAAAAGAGATCTCCTTCAGGTTACAGATTTTATTGATTGTGACAGTACAGTTTATCTACTTACCTATTATGATAATAAAAGGTTCATTGAATTTAAACCCTATTCAGGTAGATTCAGATATCTTCCTGATAATCATAGATTTCATTTAAGATCGACATTCTCCACAAGATCTTTTATCACCTCCGGGCATGATACTATAATTTCTGACTGGCGCAATGGCATTAAAATCTATTCAGCCGGTTCTGTAAGATTCATCGATTGCATCGGCCAGGTTTTTGATGTGGCTGAAGACAGGAAACAAAATATATGGCTTGCAAGCTGGAATGATGGAGCCATGACTAATATGAAAGGTAAGGGCGGTATTTATTTAATAAATGGAAATGCAGCAATCGACTACAGTAACAGACTAGGAATCACCACAGAGAAGTGCTGGTGCCTTTATTATGACAAGAATGAAAATCTTTTATGGATCGGCACACTGGATAATGGTATCTATCTGTTTCCAATGTCCGGTGCAGATTATTTCAATGCAACTGACATTAATCCTGAGCATCCGCAACTTAATGATATCATGGTTGACCATAATAAAAACATCTGGATCATTGCAGGTGACAAACTGATCCGGAAAGGCCTAGATTCAGCAATTCTTAAACCAGTAATATTCCAGAGACCCTTTGAAAATTATATTAAGAAGAGTTTTTCATATTATATTGAACCAAAAGGCAGTTTTGAATTTTACCAGAGAAAAATAAAAAATGGACAGGCAGAACCTCCAAATCCATATGGTGAAAAGGAAAAAATTCTTCCTTCAGGTTCACTTTATAAACCTGAATTATACAGGGAGCTGATAAGGAATAAAATAACCGGATTTGAGAAGCTCTTTGAAGACTTTGGTGGTAAAATATGGATAAAAACAAACCTTGGAATCTTCAAAATAGTTAAGACTATATCTGATAATTTCTTTTTCTTCAATACAATGGCTTCTGGTAATCCCTTTTTCGTTAGCAGCGACAGCTCAGTCAGTGTGCTTCTGCCATATGAGCTATTTACTGTCAAAAAAAAATCTATTGAGATGATTCGTCTTAGGAAAAATGCAACCTACTCCTCTTACTGCAATTTCTTTCAGCAAAAAAAAGTTTTCTGGATATACAACAATACTGATGGAGTTGTTAAATATAAAAATAGAACTCTCACAAGGTTTGATTATCTAAAAGGTAAGGCAGATCTGTCGTTCACATCAGTAACATCTGATAATAAAGAGAATCTCATTGTCTCCACAAATTCAGGAAAGGTCTATTTCTTCAGAACAAATAATGACTCGTTGAATTTAACCGGAACTATATCAGAGAAAGATGGAATTATCGGGAATGATATCAGGTGGATTCTGGTTGATAATTCAGACCGCCTCTGGATACTCACCAACAGGGGACTGAATATGGCTAATCTTAAAACTTTTTATGATAATGGAAGATCTGAGATAACTTTTTTTAATGAGGAGAATGGATTCAACAATATGAAATCCACAAAAGCCATAATCGGCCCGGAAGGCAAAATATACTCTATTTCAGAAAGCAGACTGACCCGATTTGATCCGGATGAGCTTATAGCTAGTGTGAACAAAAACTGCAGGCTTATGATTGAGAAAATGGAAGTGAACTTCAATGAGTATAACACGTCGGCACTTTTATTAACTGACAAATGGAGCAGATTGCCTGAAAATGAATTAGTACTTCCTTACGATAAAAATACCCTGACCTTTCATTTTCATCTCCTACAATTCAGCGAACCATCGAAGACAACCTTCAGCTATAAACTGAATGGTGTGCAGGAGAGCTGGACCAGCTTCTCAGCCGATAACAAAGCTGTTTATACAAAACTTAAACCGGGGAAATACACTTTAAAATTCAGAAGTATGATAAAGTCATCCCCTGGGAATCTGTTTGAATCTGAATTCTCGTTCCAAATCAATCCTCCATGGTACCGGGAATGGTGGTTCATTTTTATAGTGCTATCGTCTATAATTTTCTTTGCATATCTTATTCTCCGAATGAGGTTTCGCCAGATCAGAAGAAATGCAGAGATTGACAGAAAGATTGAGGTATTTAGGCTTGAAGCACTGAAATCACAGATGAATCCTCATTTCATATTCAATGCCTTTAACTCCATTCAGAAATATATCCTGAATCAGGATATCAAAGCAGCACTGAATTATATGTCTGATTTTGCTGGACTTATCAGGAAAACACTCGATAATTCAACGAAGGAAAGAATCTGTCTTGCCGATGAAATAAGTTATCTGAAATCTTACATAGAGCTTGAAAAACGTCGTGTTCCAAACCTGAATTATACGATTGAATGCGAAAATTATATTGACTGTGAAGGGATTTTTATCCCTCCAATGATGATCCAACCTGTGGTTGAGAACTCAATTCTTCATGGGATAAGACACAAGGAGGGTGAAGGGATGATCAGAATAAACTTCACTGTTTCTGTAGAAACCGGAGGGTTGATATGCAAAGTCGAAGATAATGGCATAGGCAGGGAACGATCTATTGAGCTTTACAGGTTGCAGGGGAAATCTTATTCCTCAAAAGGATCACAGATCATAAAGCAAAGGGCCGACCTATGTGGAGTAGAAATAATTATCACAGATCTGAATCAGGAGGATTCATCTTCAGGTACACTTACTGAATTCAGATTTTAGCATTTTGTTATTCTCGTAAACTAAATTTCCCCTTGCACTCATTTCTAATTTTCCAGCGATAAATAAATCCCAAAGTCAGATATTTTATTTTTCACCAACTTGGAAAGTTATTGAATAGTGTGATACCATTATTCATCTGGTTTTTTCCGGTGGACCTATTTTCCCCATTCCCCTTCCTCCGGATTATTTCAACCCCCCAAATTCATACAGGAAAATTTGAATTAAACCGGGGGGTTGTATCTTTTACTATATGACCCATCCCCTGTTCGACTGTCTTTGATTTAGAATGAATAAAAACCGTTGGACGGACGTTTCGTGCAACCTCCATCCTTTTTTATTTCAAATTAAAGATCAATGGAAATCCAAATACCACAAAAAGTATCCAAATCAGATAGACAGGTACGTATTTTGCTATGGTTAAATCAATATCCCTGATCAAAGCTTTTTTAAAATTTACTTTGTACAAATCAACGATTAACAAAGCTAAATTAACTAAGATCAGGATATTTGAACCAAGAACAGCTAACCTGTTTGGCGTTATGCCGAAGGTGCTCAGGCGATAAAAAATTGCAGATAAGGCAATTAAATCAATAATTACGGTTAAAACAGACAGGATAAACAAGATCATTTCACTGAATTTCTGTCTCCCGTTTGTTGATGTTTCAGTAATTGAAAAGACAATTACGGCCATCACTCCTAAAAGCATTATATTAAATAGCAGTAAAAATTCACGATCACTGTATGGGTCTTTCCCGGAGATTGACAGAGCCACAAGAAAAACTACTGCTGTAAGCAAAACAAGCGGACTGAAAATATTGGCTATTATTGGTGCAATCTTATTAGTTAATACTGTATAATTCTTTAAAATATATGTCGCAACAATTGGTACTGAAACTGCACCTATGATTACAACATTTTTCATATAAAAGTTTTCAATATTAATTCCTATAGCCTGAAACAAACCAACGGTAATTCCTGTCAGAATACCTCCTGCAATAACAATGATCGCCATAAGAATTGCCAGATCCCCGTTATGTCTGATAAACTCAATACGTTTTATTTTATCAGGCAGATTAAAATCTATAAAAACAAATCCAAAAACAGACCATACAAAAATTGGCAAATGGATGTAAATGAGATTAATCGTGTCGCTGCCAGTGACTGATGGCAAAAGATTTACATAAACAGTAAGCAACAGAAAAGTGAAAAGGACGGGTAATAGCCTTTTTAGCTCAAGGACTTTGTTAGTCCAGAAAGTATATAGAGTCAGACCGAAGAAGACAATTATCCCCGCATTCTTTTCGTAAAAAATTTCAGCAAGACGTACTTTGAATATATCCGGAATCTTAATCAGAAATCCGGTTAAAAGACAGGCTGCAATCAAAATTAAAATATCCGTCAGATTTGACTTTTTTAACTTTTCCGGCAATTTATTATAATCGAGTCTGATCAACCAGAATTTCGACAGTTCTGATTTTTCAATCTCAGGATAGACTTCCCTAAATCCTGATTCAAAATCGCTTTTGTCATCATGATATAATTGTTCCAGTTTCTCAGGATTGTTAATGAATTCTTTAATTATCTCTTTCATAATTATATGCTTTATATTCTTGTTTAGCGAATTTTATTCTGTTCAGTATTTACTTTTGAAAAGTACTTTTAATTACAAAGTAAAAACAAAAAAAATTATTGCTCCTGTATCAGGTTCTCCAGAGCTTTTAAATGTTGCCTGAACTCTGCTGTACCTGTTTCGGTAGCAGAGTAGCTTGTATTAGGTTTCCGGCCGATGAATTGCTTATTTACTCTTATCATGCCCTTTTGCTCCAAAGCTTTCAAATGACTGGCAAGATTCCCGTCAGTCACATCCAGAGTCTCTTTCAGACTGTTAAAATCATAGGTTTCGTTTACCATAAGGACTGACATAATCCCTAACCTGACCCTACTTTCAAAAACTTTGTTTATATTCGAAATAAAATCTTTCATACCTCGTATTTTCTGTACAGTAACAGTCCGTAGATAATATGAAGGATGCCAAAACCTATTATCCAGAAAAGCAGGTCGCGGCCCGGCACAAAAGCGGAAACAAGACCCGTAATTATTTCGAGTACACCCAGGTAATAAACTTCACCAAAGGTGAATTTCCCTGCATTCACCAGCGCCAGACCGTAAAAAATAAGAAAACACGGGACTATCAACTGTATATAGTTATGAATTAGGAGCATAATAACAAATATTCCGCCGGTAGCCAGGGGAATCATAAGATTTAAAAGCAGCCTTTTTGAAATGGGAGTCAGGACATTCTTTCCGTCCCTCCTTGCCTTTTTCAATGAAAAATATAAAGAAAAAAGCACAGAAAGCACAAGCACAATAGAAGCATCTGCAATAAGCTGCCATCTGATAGCCAGAGGCTCTTTAATGCTTCCGCTGTTGAGAATAAAAAAATACGCAACAAGAGCTCCCGCTATTGCAGTCACCCCTGCATATATTCCCGAAAGACCGCTAAGAGAAAGAAATCTGGAAGATTCTTCCATTATTTTCCTGATTGCCTTTATATCCTCGATGGATTTTGAATCGTTTTTCATATTTTAAAAGTACTTTGATATACAAAGTAAAATATAAATTTTATACCTTCCAAATTATTTTAGAAAATATTCCATTCGTCAAAAAGGATCTAATGTCTTGCTTTTCCCTATGGGCTACCTTAATTCTTACTTTGTGATCCCTGTCCGACCGGTTGACCTGATTTAGTTAAGTTACTGTCGTCCGGACGGGCTTTGTGGTTCAATGAATTGTATTTTACCACAAAGGGAAACGAAGGTCCCGATGGCTATCGGGATCTTAATGTACTAGTTAGGACATATATTTTCTCAAACTATACCATGCCCCTCCGTTATAAACCTGTTCGAATCCACTTGATTCCAATAACTTTTTGGCAGAGGCACTTCTTGAACCTGAAGCGCAGCAGGTAATTATTGGCTTGTTTTTATTAAGCTTTTTTAAATTTTGCTGCAATTTGTCTACAGGTATATTTATGGAGTTTTTAAGATGCCCAGACTGATATTCGCCTTTTGTCCGTACATCTAAAATAATGGCACCGTTTGAGATAACTTCCTGAAGATTAACTTTTTTGCCGAAAATCAGTTCTAGAAAACTCATAATGTCTCGTTTCTTAATCGATGTCGATCTTTAAAGTCCAAATATAATAGATAAAAAATCAATGGACGTATAATTCAGCTTTCTGTATGAAAATTCCGAATCTGTATTCCCAAAGAAAATTGGATTTAATTTTTACGTGGTGTAACTTTAATAATAAATAAGAAACTTTAAATCCAGTGCAAAATGAAAATCCTGAAAAAAATTCTTAAAGCTGTTCTGATAATAATAACCATTCTGGGCGTAGGCTTTATCGGGCTGATTGTCTATGCAATGATTTCCGATTACAAACCGAAAGAAAAAGAGATGATTTCGCAGTCAGACAGTCCTTCAATATTGAAAGATTCACACACTTTTTCATTATTAACCTGGAACATCGGTTATGCAGGACTGGACAAGGATATGGATTTTTTCATGGATGGCGGAACAAAAGTAATTACATCTGAAAACAGTTGTCTGGAAAACATTTCAGGTATTGGCGATTTCTTAAGGAAAAACGACACAATCGACTTTATCCTTATTCAGGAGATTGACCGTAACAGCAAGAGAAGTTACCGGATTGATCAATATGAAAAAATAGCAGGTATACTCTCCGTCCATCATGCATTCTTTGCAAAAAACTATAATGTTTTTTTTGTCCCCGTTCCACCTGCAAATCCTATGGGAAAGGTTTTATCTGGTATTGCCATATATTCGAAATTCATCCCTGAATCAGCAACAAGATATTCTCTTCCGGGGCATTACGGATTCCTCACACAACTCTTCCAATTGGACAGATGTTTTATGGTCAACAGGTATAAGATTGAGAATGGAAATGAACTGGTACTGATCAACACCCATAACGAAGCATTTGACAAAAGTGGCTATATTAGAAAGGCACAGATGGAACGGCTGAGGGAATTTGTTTTAAATGAATATAATTCCGGTAACTATGTAATAACTGGAGGTGATTGGAACCAGTACCCTCCTGATTTTAAGCCTGCTTTTACCGCGAATAAGTCATTCACTGGGCAGATCGGAAATTTTAATCTGATGGGTATAGAATCAGATTACATGCCCCGCGAATGGAAATGGATATATGATCCTGCAGCACCTTCATTCCGAACAGTCATGGCAGCATATGACCCTGCCACTACACCAACCAGCGTTTGTGATATCTTCCTTATTTCGCCAAATATAGAATCTGTTTCTGTAAAATGTCATCATCTTGGTTTTACCAACTCAGATCACAATCCGGTCATAATTCAGATAAAGCTCCTTTCTGGCACGCTTAAATAAAATGAACAAATGTATAATAGGTTTACTTGATCATCTTCTCTTCAATCTTCTGACATGCCATTTAGGATTAAACTGTATTTTTGCATTAGGGATTACTAATTCTTATAATTTAATATAAAATAAGATGATACAACCCTACAGGTATATTTTTAAGAATATACTTATTATGACAGGATTCGGAATCTTAGCAATTATTCTTAGCTATATCCGGTTTGTAATTCCATCGATGGAAGGTGCTGGCAGCGATATGAGGGAAATAGGTATATTGCTTAGCATATTATTTCTTCCAAACTGGATATACATCCTTGGTGTCTCATTGATTGCATCTCTGAGCTTTCCTCTGAATAATCTTGAAGTATCAACCATTCTTATGCATTGTACTGCCAGCCTTTTCGCCTGGTTTTTCTTTAAATATATTAAAAGCAAGAGCAGAAATGTGTATTTACAAGGCATCCTTTGGGCTTTAATGGTTGTTGCTTATTATGTAATCTTCTTAATTCCTACATTGATAATTGTTTTTTATTTTTTTAAAGCAATTAAGGGAAGTGAAATATTCAACAACTATAAAAATGTGCTTTATGCTTATCGGTTTGAGCTGTTTACCTCTGCCACAGTGACTTCCCTGTTTTTAGTGCTTTATAAGACCGCCAAAATACTTGAAATCAGGAATAAAGAACTTGAACAGGCATTAATTAAATCTGAAGAAAGCGATAGATTAAAAACCGCTTTTATAAACAACATAAACCACGAGATCCGAACACCACTAAATGGAATAATCGGTTTCACCAATCTTATTGTTGACCCTGATTTAGATATTGAGAAACGTTATGATTATAGCAAGCTGATTGTTTCGAGCAGCTATCAGCTTCTGTCTGTAATCTCAAATATTATAGAGTTCAGTAAAATTAAAACAGACCAGGTAAAATTAAAAAACGAACCTATCTTAATCAATGAATTGTTCGATGGTATTTACCAACATTATTCAATATTAGCTAAAGAGAAGAACCTGCTTTTTAAAATTGATCTTACAGAGATGGGTGCTGACAATCAGATTATTACTGATAAAAACTGTCTGATGCAAATTCTGGGAAACCTGCTAAATAATGCATTCAAATTCACTAATAAAGGTTCCGTCACTGTGAAATATATGAAAAAAGAAGATCTGGCAACTTTTTATGTGAAGGACACAGGTTCTGGAATAGACCCGTATTCTCAAAAGAAAATCTTTGAATATTTTTCCAAGATTGAAAATAAAGGTGATAAGTTCCAGCCTGGTACCGGGCTTGGGTTATCAATATCAAAAGCACTGGTAGAACTTCTTGGAGGGAATATTTTTGTTGAATCCGATCGCGGTAAAGGATCTGTTTTCTCGTTTAGAATCCCTTGCAAACCAATTTAATAGTTTATAGTCTGCCTTCAAAATTTTAAATTCGTCAAAGAGTCTATTCCCAATTGTTGATTATATAATCCAGGAGGGCACGCTACAAAGAAAAACGCCCTAAAAAGGATCATGGGCGAAGAGAGCAATGCTTTTTTCATTTACCTCTCCCATTGGCCACTCCACCAGTAGCCAGGCGGAATAAATTTATTTTTTAAGCGGGTCCTTGATGCAGCGGACAGCAATGCCTTCATAGACACCCGTAGTGTTGCGATTTATCTGGGAAGAATTATTATCCAGCTGCCTTATCCAGGCGTAATCACCTCTGATTGAGGACGACCAGAAACGGGTAGCAGTTCCCATATTTCTGAAAATGCCTGCCCCATCACGATATCCTGATGGCAGTGCCCCGAAACCACTTTCATTGGTTGCTCCTGTGTTAGGACTTTCCCATAAGTTTACTCCTTCACTTTTCATCTTGCCACCTTCAGTTTCACCACGCCATTTCTCTCCATCAGCTTGCGCCTGGCTCATGCCAAGGAACATCTCTAGCTCTTTCCATTCAGTGTCACTTGGCAGATGCCACCCGTCAGGACAAACACCCTGTACCATTCCCGTTTTGACTTCACTCGATGAACTAATATTCATAGCTGCCGGCCATGTGTAAAGATTGCCATATGTAGCAGCAAGGGTACTGAAATTTTCATACCAGCAGTATGCGTTGTTATACCATGGCATGTAAAACCATATATAAGGGTCTTCGATCCTGGTAATTATCGAACCATCAGGATAATGAGATACTTTCAGATTAGAGTTCATCCATATCTGATTACCAATCTGTACAGGGTAGTAGATATTTTTGTCAACATCAATTATTGGACGTACTAAATCATCCGGTGTTGTAAAAGATTTCTCATCACCATAATACGTATTTGAACTGCTTAATGCAAATGCTTTGACATAATAGGTTGTTCCAGGCAAAACATCATAAACTGTACTACTGAAACTTCTTGTTGAGCTTATTGGTCCTAACTGGATTAAGGTACCCCCTATTTCAGGATTTATTGATTCAGACCAATAGAATCCATGTTCGTTGATCTTTTCCTTTCCAATACTGGTAAGGGTACCGTTGAAGGTATAAATTCCTTCTGAATAGATCTCAATATCATCTGTTGTAATGGCAAGGATTTTTTCAGGTTCAATTTTTTTACAGGCGCCTATCCAAAAGATAATTATAACAATACCGATTTGTACTTTTACATTAATAGTATTCATCTTTCAAAATTTTTCCTTTATTCTTAAGACCCTTTAATCTGGCAGAACCCTACTAAAAAAAAACCATCCTCGGTCTAAAAATAGAGTAGAGACGTTGCATGCAACGTCTCTACAATATTTAATATAACAGATTGAAATAATCTAAGAAACAGCAGAATTATATAGATATTATTTCCATTTTTTTGCCTTCCGTCTGTTCATATAGCTGTTTTGCTAACTCGGCCTTTTCATGGCTCATCGAAGGATCCATGGAATAAGCTATCATATAAGATTCATATGCCTTATCGTATTTTTTAATAGACATAAAGAAATCTCCCTTTGAGTCGTACACATTTGGATTCTTCGGTTCCAGCTCAATGTATTTATTAAAAGCTTCCTCGGCTTTATCGTTCTGTTTTAGGGTCAGGTATGCATATCCGAGCTGATTGTAAAATGGTGCAGGTTTTGTAGCGATTTTAATTGCTTTATTTAAAGTTTCAACTATGCCTGTGGAATCGCCTGCCAGCGATTGAAAGGAAACCAGATTATTATACGAATTGGGATCATTTGGATACATATCAACAAGCTTTTTACCAAGGTCAATAGAGTTCATCCGACCCTGTTGCAACCGAACCAGAACATCCTTCAGAAGCTCCTCAGCGTCACTGAGTTTTGTTTTGCTGTTTATTGCATCATCAGCAAACTTATTAAAACTATCCATATCCCGATTCAGAAGGCAAAACATTGACAACTGATAATTAGCCATGAAAAAATCTTTGTCCTGATTTAGAGCTTTTTTAAAGGTTTCCAGTCCTTCTTTCAGTTTAACATCATCAAAGTACCTCATGGCCTGACTATAATACGACAATGCTGTTTTGGAATCTGTAGTAACCGGTATAAGGTTTCCTTTCACTGACTGGGAAAATAAAGGTATGACTGTAAAAAGCAATACCATCAACAAAAACAATTTTTTCATTTTTCTCAATTTTATATTTTTAAGCTTCATTATACCTATGAAATTTTATGCCATATTAAATTCAGCTGCAAATTTAGTGTATAACAAATAAAAACGCGATCCGGTTGTCCAAAAGATACTGATCTCGTTAAAAATGCCCAACCAACGGTTGTTGAAAAAGACTTTTTAATCTTAAAGTAAAAATGGAATTAAAGCTCTTCTTTCCTTATCATATTCATGAAATTCCTTAATGTACCATCTGTGATGATCAAGAGCTCTAGTGCTAAGATTTATTATAGTCCAGATTAAAAAAGAAAGTGCAGGCAGATTAAAAGCAACCAGGGCAAAACCTGTCCACGAAATAATTTCACCAAAAAAATTTGGACAGGAGACATATTTAAAAAGCCCGCCGTAGGGAATTTTATATCCGTCGCCAGATGCCGGACGGAGTTTAATTAATATGGCATCGTGATATTTGTTGATAGCAAAACCTGAAAAAAATATAATTACACCTGCAATTAAGCGTAGATTAATTAATACGTCTGATCTGTAATCATTTGCAAATTGCACAAACCAATAGCCATTCAGAAAACCATTAATTACATTAAATATGAAAGCAAGGAGTACAATTAATAATGGTATTTTTTTTCTGGCTGTCCTTATTTGAAGTGGGAAAATCAGGACACGGTGAATATAATGCACCATCCATAAAAAAGCGGGCAGCAGAATAAGTATATTTAACAAATCTGCTTTGAAACCCAGAAAATATCCAAAAATAACTAAAGAAGGTGACTCCATTATAAACCAACCAAACCGGTTATTAATCATGGGCCCAAAATTGTTTTTCGAATGTCTGCCGTAGGGTTGGGTGACCTTCAGGAGTATTGGGAAAA
>Ga0302206_1000441_pt1 | contig 16389 bp, 16 predicted proteins | sample II_Fen_E2_1_FD_194581 | JGI IMG/M metagenome (GOLD analysis project Ga0302206, IMG submission 194581) | Peat permafrost microbial communities from Stordalen Mire near Abisko, Sweden - II_Fen_E2_1 | ecosystem: Environmental > Terrestrial > Soil > Wetlands > Permafrost | place: Sweden: Abisko...
CACTTAAATTACTCGTTAATTCAGAAAGGATACCCCCTTCTATTTACTACTTTTAAATTATTATTTCAAAATATTTTATATGCCTGTTTTTAATACACTTACCTCCTTAGCTTGACGGCTATGCTCCAAAGGAGGGGAGAAAGAGTGGGTTGAACGTGAGTTTGTGAAATTAAACAAAACTTTTAAATCGTATTTATAAAACAACTCATCTGTCCCAACATTCCCCTCCTTTGGAGGGGTTAGGGGAGGTCGGGTTCCTTTTATTGTAAAACGTATCCGGTTACTGACAAATAGTAAATAGTAAATGAATAAATAGTAAATGTATAGTTCTTTTAATTGTAAAACGTATCCTGTTACTGACAAATAGTAAATAGTAAATGAATAAATAGTAAATGTATTTATGGTTCAAACGTCCACACATCCGATTTACGTACTGTATCATCCTCTCCGCCCACAACATATCCTTTTCCGTTGATTGTAAACACCACCATGTTCTGCCGGGCACCTCCGGGGAAATCACCACACCGGCTCCAGGTATTGGTTGTCGGATTGTATTCCACCACATCCTTCAGCAGTTTACCGCCATCCAGGCTTCCATTCCAGTACCGCCCCAGCATGACGTAGCCTTTTCCGTTGATGGATATCCCTTTCGACAGGATACGGGCTTCCGGCAGGTCAGCTACACGACTCCAGGTGCCGTTCAATGTATGGAAGCAGTAAAAGTCTTTGTAGTTGGCCGTATAATACCCCGAGCCCACATAAATATCGGAGCCAATGCTAAATCCGGCTGTACTGCTTCGTCTCACCGGACAATCGGCCAACCGGGTCCAGGTATTTGTTTTCGGGCTGTATTTATAGGTATTGTTATTAAAAATTGTACTTGCAAAACCCTCTGTAACATACAGGCAACTGTCTACCACAGCGCAAAACAAATCGTTTTTTGCGACTCCGGGGAACGGGGCCAACAGCTTCCAGGTATCTGTGGTATTGCTATATTCCCAGAAATCGCTAAACTGGTTTCCATCATACGGTGCAATCGCCCCCAACCCCACATACGCTTTATCGCCTATTACCCCCGCAATGGCTTTTACCCGTGCTTTTCCGGGGAAATCCGTTTTCCGTATCCAGGTATTCAGGGTACTGTCATACTCCCACATATCCTTCAGGAAGCCCGTTTTCGCTCCCGATCTTCCCAGACCAATGTAGGCTTTCCCGCCAATCACAAAAGCACTCGCCGAAGCGCGTGGTGTTCCCGGGAAATCAGTCAGTTGCATCCAGCTGTTTATTGGTGTAAGTTCATATTCCGTACAGGCACTCATGACCAGTACGAACATGATAAACCCAATTTGTTTCAGCTTTAATCCCATCTTTAAAATAATTAAAAATAAACAATTAATAATGTCCGGCACCCTGAAATGCAGGATTTTACAGACTAGCAAATAGTTCATTAAATATAAACATTTTCTTAATCTCCGTATAAGTCTTTTATTCCGACTCTACTTTCTTTAATTCTGTTTTTTCATCTTCAAATTTCCAAATCTCTTCATCTCCAAATCTTTTAATTTTCAAATCATCACATCTTCACATCATCAAATCATCAAATCATCTTATTTTTCTTTTCTTACTCTCCGCAATTTATCCCGATGTATCGGGAGGGGCTGGGGGTTCTTTTATTATCTCAATAAAAAATCTCTCAAGTTAACATGTTCAATTCCTTTAAAATTTCCTCCGGCAGTTTCATCCATACTTACAACATATTTTGGACAATTATCCTGAATCGAAAGTAAATTACCAAACTCACGTTCATGTGTTTTTTCATCTACAATCAGATAAGCTACCTGAATATATATTTTATCTCCGTTTTTCTCTGCCACAAAATCAATTTCTTTATTACCTTGTTTTCCAACATAAACCTGATAACCGCTAGCTTTCAAATGATGATACATTATGTTTTCAAGCACTTTACCAATATCTTTTTGTTGAAAGGGAATAAGGGAATGACGCATTCCAAGATCTTCAAAATAAAATTTATCTCCTACTTCGAAAATTTTTCTTCCCTCAATTTCCGAACGTTTTACACGATCAACAAAATATACAGATTCAAAATACGTAAGATATTCTAACACTAATTTTGGTGTCAGGTTGATTTGTTGTGATTTCAAATAGTCACTAATCCTTTTTGCTGACACAACGCTGCCTGTAATATCGGCAAGATAGAGCATTAAATCCTGTAGAAAATGAATATTTCTCACTTTAAATCTTGTTACTATATCACGTAGAACTATAGTATCTTTAATATTCCGAAGGTATTCATATATAATTCTGTCTTCCTGCGGTAAATTTATTAAGTGAGGCATTCCACCATAGCGGATATATTTAAGAAATGCTTCTTCACTGTTAATCAAGGAATGAAACTTCAAAAATTCAGCATAAGTGAGCGAATAGATTCTAATTTGAATGTACCTGCCACTTAAATAAGTAGCCAGATCACCCGAAAGTAAACTTGCATTACTACCGCTACAATAAATGTCCCAACCATTCACAGACAGTAAACTTCGCAATGCAATCTCAAAGTCTTTTATTTCTTGAATTTCATCTATGAATAAATAATATTTTTCTGTATTTGTAGAAATGGAGTGAAGATATTCCATCAAATGAATGTGAGTCTTGATGGTTTCAAATTGATAATCTTCTTTGTTTATATAGATGATATGGGCATCTGGATTGCGTTTCAAAATTTCGTCCATTACTTGCTTCAAAATGAAACTTTTTCCAACACGACGTTGGCCTGTTAGAAATTTTATTAACCCTGAGTCAATAAAAGGTTCTATTTGATTGAAATACAATTCACGGGGGATGTAATTGTTCTTAATCATTGTATGTTGTATAAGTAAAACATCTTGCAAATATACAAATTGTTTGTCTTATAAGTAAAACATTTGAATTCATATTATAAATGATATTCGATCTGTTTCTTCTTAACCAGTATACTCTAGATTCTAAGCAACTTAAGAAGCTACGTGATCTTACTTTCTTTCTTCTTTTCCTCCCCCTTAGTGACAGGGAATCCCACAATCAGAGCAGAGAACGATAATAAAAAAACTATTTCCCCCTTTTCTTTGCAAAAAAGAAAATAAGGTTAGATTCAGGGGGTGTTCAGTTTTCTACTAAGTCCCCCACGATCAGAGATCGAACATCATGACAGATAACTATGAAGTGCTGAAAAAAAGGCTATTTGCTAATCATTGATTAGCAACACTTTGCAAAGAGTTATATAGTAGCTTATAAAAAAAAGAAAAATAAGGTTTTTAAAATAAAATCAAAAAAATGTAACTAGAGTATATTTAATTGATATCATCTTCACACCTCTTCATCTCCAAATCTCTTCATCTTCACATCATCACATCATCTTATCATCTCATCATCACATCTTTCTTCTCTTCCTCCCCGCAATTTATCCCGATGTAGCGGGAGGGGCATTCTTCTCATCATCACCGGGTTTCAGGGGTTCTTTAGCCTTGAATACAAAAACAGGCATATAAAGGTACAGATTTTACATTGTTCTCAAACCCAAAATTCTTTTTTGAAATACGAATAGCAAAATCGGGATGATACTTCATCACATATTGTTGCAAACTCTTGGATCGAACATTTTCGGACGATTTTACTTCGACTGGAATGCATTCTCCGTTTTTGGTTTGATAAACAAAATCAACTTCTGCTTTTCCTTCCGACTCCCAATAGAAACTATCTAATCCATTCGTCGCAAACACATTTTCAACATAATTTTCTGTTAATGCACCTTTAATATGATTCAAATAATCATTTTCAGTCAATAGCAGTTGTGCTGAAATGCCGAGCTTTGATCGTAATAAGCCAACATCCCCCATATAAATTTTATAATACGAAGGATCTGAAAAGGCGGATAATGGATAGTTACCTTGTGTTACTTTTGTGCATTTATGAACAATGCCGGAAGCACACAGCCAATCAATTGCCATTTCATATTGATTACTACGGGCACCTGATTTTATGATTTTGTATTGAAATTTTTTATTCTCTTTGGCTAATTGTGCCGGTATCGAATTATAGGCGGCCATAATTTTAACCGTATCCGTTGGTTGTGAGTATTTTGCCATATCTGCTATGTAAGAGTCTACAATGAATCGTTGGATCATAGCAATATTATCAAAATCCTTTTCCTGTAAATAAGACTTAACAACCTGTGGCATCCCTCCTAAACACAAATAGAGTTTATATTGATCCATAAAATGAGCATGTAACGAACAGGCAGTATTCGTTTCAAAACATTCCCTAATGATTTCTGATGCATCTTTCTGACCTATTGCCCATAAGAATTCTTCAAAATCCAATGGATAAAGAGTTTTCAGAGTCACTTTTCCTACCGGAAATGAGTGTTTTTCCCGGTTTATTGCAACTCCTAACAAACTTCCTGCTGCAATAATATGAAAATCCGGTGCGTTTTCAGCAAAATACTTCAAGGAAGTCAAAGCACGCTCACAGGCCTGTATTTCATCAAAAAAAAGCAACGTAGTTTCAGGTTCTATTGAAGTACCCATCAATACCGACAATTCCCTTAAAATTCGCTCCGGCATTAAATCACGCGAAAAGATTTCCTGGAGTTGAGGATTTGATTCAAAATTAAGAGAAACAAAATTACGATAGTGTTCTCTACCAAATTCCGTAATCGTATAAGTTTTCCCTACTTGCCTGGCTCCATGCAAAATAAAGGGCAATCGCATAGTTGAATGTTTCCATTCCAGCAATTCTTTCTTGATCTTTCGTTCCATATAATGTCATTTTAGCACACAATTGGTTCTTTGTAGTGTAAAATTACCACATTAATTGGAATATACAACTCTGTGATCTAATAAATTTAGAAGTTAGACTGTTATCTTCAAATCTTCACAACAACACATCATCACATCATCATATCATCACATCTTTCTTCTCTTCCTCCCCACATTTATCCCAATCTTTCGGGGGGCGTTTGGATTCAGAAGTTTATTTTTATTTCTTTTACTGCATTCATTGTGCAATTATAACATTATATTTAAACCATTTGCAATTTTAAACTGAAAAAATAATTTGATATTTTACTTTTTTCAATCACTCCTAAAATACTTTGTAAAATAATACACGCACAGATTTTCTACTTATCCTGACATTCATCCTCCTTATACAAAATCTACTCAACACATCTTCAAATCTCTTCATCTTCAAATCTTCAAATTTCTTCATCTTCAAATTTCTTCATTTTCAAATCTCTTCATCATCACATCATCACATCAGTCTTCTCTTCCTCCCCGCAATTTATCCCGATGTATCGGGAGGGGCCGGGGGTTCTTGGCTTAATATTTTTCATTAATCTCCCAATACCCTCCTTTATCCGGTCCAATACGTTTAACTTTACTTTTTTGTTTAAGTTTTCCGATATCACGTAGTATTGTTCGTCTCGTTACATTAAATTCATCTGCAAGTTGATCAATTGAAATATAATTATTACTCTTTATTTTATAATAGATATGATCTATTCTTTTATCAGTGACATCATCAGTGACATTATCAGTGACATTATCAGTGACATTCAATTTTTCTTTATATAAAACGACCTGAAAGCCCTGAGAGATTTCTTTAAATACGGGATCTATTACGTTATATTGCTGACAAATTTTGCGAATTCGCATGATACCCGAACCGTAACGTTCAATTAACCCAGCTTCTTTAAATGCTCTGGCGATTAATTTATTACGTGTTTTAGAGGTGTAATTTCCAGAGAGTAAATCTTCAATGGTAATACCTCCATATAATTTCCCCGGATTATAAAATTCAATCCGATCATCAAAAATTTTTATAATACTTCCGGAACTTTCTCTATAGTCCCTGTGAACAATCATATTAATCACAATTTCCCGAATAGCATCTAAGGGATAATCGAATCGTTCTGTACGTTGAGCTTCACCCGTAATAATAAATTCAACCATCAAGTGTTTTTTTATAAAAGCCAAAATTTCATCAGTTTCGGTAAACAAATCCGTATTAAGCGAAACCGAATCAATAATAGTAATTTCGCTTTTAAATCGACCAACTTGAACATCACTGATATAACAAACGTCTTTTACAAATAATAAATATCCACCAAAAGTAAGTTGGTTTTCACGAACAATCTCTAGTTTCTCAAGAAAATCAATTCCAAAAAGGTCAATATTACTTTGTGCATTTTGCTCTATAATCTTATGAAATCGGGATATTTTTTCTAACGAAATATCTTTTAACCCATGAATTGGATCTGGATAATAATCCCAACTGCTATTGATGGTTTTAAGATGTTCATTCGCAATTTCATCAATACTCATTAAATGATTTGCATTGACTGTCCGCTTATAATATCTTCCCCGAACAGAAACGGGTTTTATCGGATATTCCATGACAGACAAGGCAACAACCGATTTATTGTCAATATGAAGGATTTCAACATCCGGTATAATTTGTGGTGCTGTCTTATTTTTTACTTCATTTACCCACTTCTGAATAGTTTCATTACCCAATTGAACCCCTTTAATTTCTCTCTTATCAGAAATGCCTATATACACCGTACCGCCCTTCGCGTTTGAAAAAGCGACGATGGTTTCTATAACATCCTCATTGAAGGAGGTCTTAAACTCTATTGTTATACTTTCGGTTGTGGGAATGTTGGCAGATTGCATAGAGTATTTCCAATGTTTTTGACTCAACTGTTTATGTATGTACCATTTTAGTTTAAACTTTCCTTTCATCAAATTCCCCACAATCAGAGCATAGAACTATAATAGAAACAACTAAGTAATTGCAGATATTTAATGATCTATTTGCTAATTCACAAAAGCCTACATCTTATCTTTCTTCTCTTCCACCCCTTTAGGGGCCGGGGGTTCTAAGGTTAGATTCAGGGGGTGTTCGGTTTTCTACTAAGCTTATAAAAAAAAGAAAAATAAGGTTTTTAATATAAAATCAAAAAAATGTAACTAGAGTATATTTAATTGATGTCATCTTCAAATCTCTTCATCTTCAAATATTAAAATATTAAACTATAATTTTATCAAGAACATACGTATAAAACCATTGTGGCACTTTGTCAGGCTCTTCAATTTCAATTTCTGAAGCTACATATTTTGCAAAGAATACAGACTTGCTACCACTATTATCGAAAAAGTATGCTTGATCTACAATTCTTAATGCATCAAACAGTAAATCCATAGTTCTATAATAACGTGAGACAATTTTATCTTCAGGGACATTATGACCTTTCAATTCAACCCGTGCACGTACTCTTTCTTTGTTTAGTTCCGGATCTTCAAGTGACACAAAATACAAATATGTTTTATATCCTGACTCAACTGCTTTTCTCATAAATTCTATTTTTGAAGAATGAGACATAACAGTTTCAAAAGTAAACTTTACACAGTTACCAAGTAGTTTATTTCGTATGAAATCTGCAACAAAAGTTGAAATAAAATCAAAATATTGTTTTTGAAAACAGTGAAGTTTGTTGTTATCTACAACAATAGCACTTAGAATTTCATAATTTTTTTTAATATCATAAAAGGTTGAACTTTTTAATTCAGCCTTTAATTCTTTATCCTGAATCAATAAACCGAATAACTCAAAGTTTAAAAAATTACTTTTCTCAAACTCTTTCTTAATTTCATCTGCATTTACATAAACTCCTATATCAATACCATGTTCTTTCACAATATTGATAATTGTTGACTTCCCTGAACCATTTGGACCAGCAAATATTCTCAACCGTTTTTGTTGACTCATTTCAATCTAATTCGAGTGGGCAAAACTTTTTTATTTGTTTTAGATATTTTTCCAACTGTCTCTTTCTTTCCATCCGGATGTACCCGTTGTATTTTATCTCCGTTTAAAACGGTTACAGTTACTCCATGGTTTAAAGCCGCATGATAAGCATTTTCACCCGATGTTTTAATAGCATGCCTTAATACTTCTGCTTCCGACCTTACTTTTAGTATTTTTTTCATACGAATATATTTTCGCTAATTCTAATTTATAGTCCAACAAATATAGTAATAATTATGTTGATACTTTGCATTAATTTATCGATGAAAGCATTATTCAAAAAAAATCAGTATCTAAAAAATATGCTTAATTACTAAACTTTAAACACCTATAATTCATACTTTAAGCAAGTAAATAAGAAATTGATGAAGCACTTTTTAGTTGATAAATCAGTTGATTTTTATTTTTTTTAAAGACACCCTCTATAACGGCTGATCGTTAATAACTAATCACTCTTCCTCCCCGCAATTTATCCAGATGTATCGGGAGGGGCCGGGGGTTCTTTCATCATCATCACATCTCTTCATCTTCAATTCAAATAATTCTCCACAACCCTCCTGATTCCTTCTTCCAATGAAATGGTAGGTTTCCAACCCAGGCTATTGAGTTTCGAAACATCCAACAGTTTACGGGGTGTACCGTCGGGTTTTTCCGAATCCCAGATCACATTGCCTTCATAGCCGACTGTTTTTCTTACTATTTCCGACAGGTCTTTTATGGAAATATCCTCACCACAACCTGCGTTCACATGCGAAGGTGTAGTATCGGGGGCATCATAATTCAACAACAGGAATACGCTGGCATCAGCCATATCGTCTACATGCAAAAACTCACGCAAGGGTGAACCTGTTCCCCAGAGTGTGATGGAGACTTCTGCATTATCCGCAGTAATTCCGTATTTTTGCAATACGTTCAATATCTCTTCCTGACTAAAAGTACCATCAACGCCTTCTATCGGACTATTATTTAAATCCGCACGCAGCGTTGTCCAATCTTGTGCCATCAAACTTTTACCCAACACCATTTTACGAATCAAAGCAGGCAACACATGCGATTTTTCCAAATCATAATTGTCGTTTTGTCCGTATAAATTCGTGGGCATGATAGAAATGTAATTACAACCGTATTGTGCATGATAGGCTTCACACATTTTAATGCCGGCAATTTTTGCAATAGCATACGGTTCATTGGTCGTTTCCAGAAGTCCGGTAAGTAAGGCATCTTCGTGCATCGGCTGTGCGGCCATTCGTGGATAAATACACGATGAACCGAGAAATAAAAGCTTCTTGACACCTTTCAGGTAACTTTGATGGATGACATGATTTTGAATCATCAGGTTTTCATAGATAAATTGACCCCGATACCTCAAATTGGCAACAATTCCGCCCACTTTTGCGGCAGCCAACACCACATAGTCTGGTTTTTCTACTTCAAAGAAGTGAGCAACATCTTGTTCGTTTAACAAATTGAGTTGTTCTTTCGAGCGGGTTACAATATTCGTAAATCCCTTGGCTTCCAGGTTACGTTTAATAGCCGAACCAACCATACCATTATGGCCGGCAATATATATTTTTGAATTCTTTTTCATTGAAAAAATAAATTACACTAATTTTAATACGAATTACTCGAATTAAGTAAATGGAACATTATAATGTCTTGTTTTATTTCGTCAACTAATAGGACCTCTCCCCCTGCCCTCTCCCAAGTAGAAGGTGATAGAGCCAAGGGTTAATGAAGTTTTATTTAATTGAATAGGACATTATTTATTTCCTACTACTTAAATTATTACGATTAACGAAGTGTGTAAAAACGATGAAGCTGAATAAATTACATGCGAATTGAAAGTTACCCTGTTTATTTAATAAGGTAAATAAGGTTGGGGGTGGTGGGTGATCGGTTTTCTACTGAGGTTTAACACCAGAAAATAAGGTTTTTAAAGAATAATACCTTATTCCCGGTTAGTCCATCTCAGTACAAAAGAATCCTCTCTATTTCTAGACCTTATACCCATATCGTTAATCACTAATGGAGCTTGCGACATCCCGTATTTTCGGGACCGTTAATCACTAATCACTAATTGATCGTTAATCACTATCCGTTAATCATTAACAGAATTACTGCCAAACTACCTCCGACCAACTACGAGCTTAATCATATAAGAGATTTTATAAAATTAGCTATACTATCACAAGTTAGGAAAAGTGATAACAATCCTGATAGAATCGCTGCTAAAATCCATATTGCTAATTTAAACAGTCTATTGAAAGAGAATCTTACTTTCAACCAGTTTATTTCACCTGTTTTATCGTCAATTTTATTTTCAAGATCGCAATACTGATTATACGCTAATTGATAAAATTCCAGAGATTTAATGATATTCATCGACTCCAAATTTTTGGCCTGCCGAACTGAAATTACTGCATCTTTTTTTAGTTTACAAAAGGTGGGGAAAAATTGACCATTATCAAGAACAGTCAAATCAATATTTCTTGTTCTTTTCTCAAAGTTCCTGATCTTTTCATACAGGAAAACATCTAAATATTTAAAACAATCAAGTGTTATGCGTGAAATATGTCCTTCAGCTTTTTCCAGTTCTGTTATTATCTTCTCATTAGCAATTTTTGGTAAATAACATCGGGCAATATGATCATTAAATGCTCTAATTTCATTAAATAATGGGGTGGGAAAACTTTCTTCTCTTGCTTCGATTTCCGATATAAGAGGTCGAATCACTCTATTATATGAATCATATAAAGCTTCGACTTTTTCTTGATTATCAATAGATAACAAAATATTAAATTTTAGAAAGTTTACGATTAATTTCTTTCTTACCAATCAAACGATTTAAATAAAGATAAACTGAACCTCTGTTTATAAATTGACCGAATTTATTCCGAATTCTAAAGCGTTTGCCTAATCTATGTTGAATATAGTTATCAATATCCTCTGCACTCATCTCAACCAATTGTTGATAATCCAAACCTGTAGTTTTTTTGAGTGAAGTCTTTGTATTGTTATTTAATTTAAATGCATACATAACGAGTGGGTTGATTGGTTATTTTTTTAATACATATTTTAGGATAATTACAATTGATAATTGTTTCTTTATTAAGATGAAAAGCAGTTACTTCACAGCAAAATAACTAATTCATTTACAAAATCAAAAATTATATTGAATTTTGACTTCTGTAATCTAATTTGTAATATGTTATTATTTAAGAACTTTAATAAATATTTATCTATCAATGCCGTTAGTTAATGTTTTCTTTTCCAATGAATCGGAATCTACGATGTGAAACTTAGTTTTTGTGCCTATGTGGCTAATATTATCTTCCCTACCTTGCCACAAATGGAACATAAGTCACAATCCGTCAGCTGACGGACACAAACAGAGTCTCTAATCAAAATCCTTAACTAAACAACATTGATTTATCTATTTATTTCACACTGCAAATATAGTATTTTTTTTAAAATGGAACAAAACACGATTTTTTTTATTGCAATTGAATAGATCCATTTTTGTTGAATTCATTTTAAAATGTTAGATCTATTCCATTTGTATTGTCCTGAAATTTGATTACACGAACCACTAATCACTAACCACTAATCACTAATCGTTAATCACTAACCGTTAATCACTCATCACTAATTTATAATTCCATCGAAAGAAAATCCCGTAAATAAATATGTTGAATACCATTCCGGGTATTTCCCATAAATTCATCCATCGAAATAACCATTTTTGGATAATTATCTTTTATCTTTTCCAGGTTTCCAAATTCACGGTCGATAGTCGATGGTTCCTGAAGCAAATAACAAACCTGGACATACAGTATCTCTCCCCTTCTTTTAGCAACAAAATCTATTTCATTTTGGCCAATCTGTCCTATAGTCAATTCATAATCATTATAAAGCAAATGATTACAAACTGCATTTTCTATAATTTTCGAAATGTCAGATTATTTATATTCAAAAATAGTGTTTCTTAATCCTAAATCTTCAAAGTAATACTTTTCGCCTATTTCAAAAACTTTTTTACCGGTTATATCCATTCTCTTCAGCCTGTGGATTAAATAGGCATTCGATAAATGATTCAGGTATCCAATTATTTGTGAGGTAGCTATATTTGTTTGTTGGGATTTTAAATAATCACTAATTTTTATCGCTGAAAAAAGCTGACCGATATTATCAGCTAAGTAGACTACCAGATTCTCTAAAAATGCACTATTACGTACTTCATTTCGCATGATCACATCGCGATAGATAACAGTGTTGTACACCCCTTTCAAATAATCATATACGATTTCATCTTCCAGTTCAAGGTGTATCAGAAATGGCAAACCACCATATTTAAGGTATTTGTTTAATGAACCATTTGAATTTTCTAATGTGTGAAATGTAAGAAATTCAAGATAGGAAAGAGTGTAAACCGGAATTTCAATATACCGCCCACTCAGATAAGTGGAAAGTTCGCCGGACAAAAGATTTGCATTACTACCGGTGCAATATAAATCATATTTCGAATCAAGCAATAAACTTCTCAATGCTTTCTCAAATTCAACGATCTCCTGGATCTCATCTATGAATATGTAATTTTTTACTCCTTCTTTTGAGTTACTTTGAACATAATCATTTAAATCGTTCGCATTTTTTATTGAATCAAACTTCAGGTTTTCCTTGTTAATATAGAGAATGTTCGCTGAGGGTTCCTCATGTTCAATCTGCTGAATTAGTTGCTTTAGAATAGTACTCTTCCCTACCCGACGTTGTCCTGTCAATACCTTTATAAGTTGTTTCCCTTGAAAAGGTACTATCTTATCGGTATATTTTTTCGTATGATAAGTTCATCTTCCATATTTTCTTAGTTTATAAGCTACAAACACCTGTAAAAATACAAATATATTAGTTATGAACTACACTTTTGCGAATTTATTTATTTTTTGCAGGTATAAACTACAAAAGTCCTCAACAGAATATTTCTTCTCTTCCTCCCCTTCAGGGGCTAGGGGTTCTTTTCTTCTCTTCCTCCCCAGGGGCCGGGGGTTCTTTTCTTCTCTTCCTCCCCTTCAGGGGCCGGGGGTTCTTTTCTTCTCTTCCTCCCCAGGGGCTGGGGGTTCTTTTCTTCTCTTCCTCCCCAGGGGCCGGGGGTTCTTTTTCTTCTCTTCCTACCTGCAATTTATCCCGATGTATCGGGAGGGGCCGGGGGTTCTTCTCTTATTATCATCTTCAAATCATCTAATCATCACATCTTTCTTCTTTTCTTCCTTTTTTCGGGCTGTGGGCTCTTTTATATTTTTTCTTTTTTGTTTATCCAACTTAATAAAATTACTAATCATCGTTTGCTCTTCTTTAGTAAGTTGCCTTGGATCAACAAATAAATCAATTTCTTCCGAATTAATACTTGTTTTTCTCATACGATTATTTTTTAAAATATTTGTCAATTAGTTTTAATGCTGATTTTGTATTGATAACCATTAGCTGTCCTCCGACGTTGATTGCACCTAATGTGTTCACATAATGTTCAATTAATTGCGATTTTGCAACAAAAGAAACATATCCTTCACATCCTCTGTGAAATGAAACTTTACATGCGAATGCAACCAGATTTCCGGGTATTCCAAGATAAACCTTATTTATTCCACGGTTAAATGGAGCACTTTCAATTAAATGCATATAAACATGATCTGATTTTTCAGAAAGACTCATTAATCCTTGTATAACAGATAAATTACCCGTTATAGTCAATTTATATACATCTCTGTCGGGCAACTCGAATTCAGCTTTCCAATTAAATAACCAACCTGTTTTTTTTGTTATCTGTTTTAAATCAGATTTATCCAAAATCACAATTTCAGTAGGGAAACTGTCTTTTGTAATCCTATTTTCAATTGAATTTGTCAATTTATCTATTTCTACATCAATAGCTTGATTCATTTTATATGTTTTTTGTGATTTTATAAAACAAATGTCAAGAAAATTTATTTAGTTTCTGATTAATAGTTTTGGTAATTTATTTATCCGGATTTTCAATTCCTCCTATTTTCGTGATCACTATGATCACTAATCACTTATAATTTAAAAATCTTAAATGTAATTTTTGATAAGTTCTTCAATTTCTTTATCAGAAATACTATCTTTAGTACCTTTGCTGTAGATAGAAAATAATAGAACCGTTGTTTCTGAAACTTTTACAAACGACATAACCCTTGACCCACCACTTTTCCCTTTTCCTTTAGAGGAAATGGCCAGGCGTATTTTATAAATATCATTTCCAAGTGGAGTCCCTTTAGTTGGATGATCTTGCAATTCTTCAAATAGTTCTTCAAGTTCCTTTTTAAGTGAAGCATACTTTTTAATCAGTTTTTTCGCTTCTTTCGTAAAGTTTTCAGTTAATTGTATGTATATTATAACTCATTCAGAAAATCTTTACTGTTTGTAGTTGCTAATTTACCTTCCTTATAAAGCTTCACTTCTTTTAAACCGTCTTTTAGATTGTCGACAATTTCTTCTTTAGTCGGTTCTTCATCTGTTTCTATTTTTAATACATAACTAAGATTTTTAGCCAGTTCTATAAAATGATTGTATTCATTGTCGTTTAAATATACTGTTATATGTCTCATAATGAATTCGGATGAATAAATTCAATTTTATATAATGAATTTATGATTATTTTAAATTGCCAACTTTTACTTTGCAAATTTAATCAATTCAACAAAATAATTTACTTCATGATTTGTTTCCTCAAATTATAGATAAAACAACATCTTTCAATATTAGTTGATTATTTTTCATCTTTGAAACGATAATGACATTCAAATTTTAAAAAAATCTTTCTTTCTTATCTTCCTCCCCATATTTTATCCCAATCTTTCGGGGCGTTAGGATTCACTGGCTTCTCTTCCACCCCGTTAGGGGCCGGGGGTTCTTCTATTTTCTTTACTAGCAAGAAAATAAGGTTAGATTCAGGGGGTGTTCGGTTTTCTACAAAGCGAATAAAAAAAAGAAAAATAAGGTTTTTAATATAAATTCAAAAAACTTCAACTATAGTATATTTAATTGTTATCATCTTCACATCTCTTCATCTTCAAATCTTCATATCATTATATCAATTCTTTATTGATCATTTGTTCCATATAATGTCATTTTAGAACATAATTGGTTCTTTATTGTGTAGCATTACCACATTAATTGGAACGAACAATACTAATTTGATAAAAAATTAAAATGATTACACGCAAAACGTCCAATTCCTTAAAAAATAGATTTTCGTACTTCAGGAAAGTCTATATGTTCAATTACACCCTACTACATAACTCTTTGCAAAGTGTTGCTAATCAGAGATTAGCAAATAACCTTTTTCAGCACTTCAAAGTTATCTATCTTGATGTTCGATCTCTGATCGTGGGGGACTTTCTACCAAAATGTCGGAGCTAAAGCTCCTTGTATCATTTTACAATTTAAAATCTACTTTATTCATTGTCATTGAAAATAATCAATCTGAATAATCTGTGGTAATCTGTGTAATCTGTGGACAATCTCTTTATTAATTTCTTTCATTAAAAATTATCTGTGTAAATCTGTGTATTTCAAAAAGCTTAATTTTAGCATTTTGCGACCAGATTAATTTGCGTTTAGCCATTTTTCAAACTCTTTATTAAGTTCCTGCTGCTCTGTATAATTGCCTTTTTCAATTTCCGTCTTAGAGCGAATAATTTCTTCCTGTTGCTCATTTGTAAGACGAATAATGCTCGATTGAGCTTTCGATTCTAAAATGGTTTTCAAAGCGTTTAAGAACGAAATATCTTCAATCTCAGCTATTTGGCGTATTAAGGCTTTCTTTAATTGAATTGTTGTCATAGCTTTTTTATTTTAATCGTATTTAGTGGTTTAATAAAGCATCCGTATCCCCCAAATGAACTTGAAGATCATTTACCATTTTTACCAAAGTCGACTTCCCCGAACCATTTGGACCAGCAAATATTTTCAATCTTTTAATGGGTATCATTTCAACCTGAAAGTCTTTTGCAAAATTTTTACTATCGACTTATTCATCTTACCCACAATAGAGACTGCACCATTTGGCTCAATTCTACAAATATTTTCACCTCTTAGAACGGTGGTGGGAACTCCATTTGCCAAAGTAGCATTATACCCATTGCTCCCAAATTTACGGATTCCCTCTAAGAGAATATCCTTCTCCGATTTTTAAACGTTTACCTTTGCCTTCATAATACGAATTTTATTACTATACAAATAGAGTTATTATTTTGTTCATTGTGCCCCTACATTTCTCCTTATTTTTATCGGGAAAGGTTAGCACTTTTCCTTTTCTTCTCTTCCTCCCCATAACAATCCCGATCTTTTGGGAAAGTTCAGGGGTTTTTTCATCTATCATAATACAATGTCGTTAAGTTAGTGTTTTGCTATAATCTCTTGTAATTCATCGAATAAAGTTTTTTCGGTCGATGCTTTCTTTCATTTGACCTACCTGGCCTAATAATTTCTCTGGTTTTCGAGACAACAGCA
>Ga0302206_1000445_pt1 | contig 16327 bp, 9 predicted proteins | sample II_Fen_E2_1_FD_194581 | JGI IMG/M metagenome (GOLD analysis project Ga0302206, IMG submission 194581) | Peat permafrost microbial communities from Stordalen Mire near Abisko, Sweden - II_Fen_E2_1 | ecosystem: Environmental > Terrestrial > Soil > Wetlands > Permafrost | place: Sweden: Abisko...
TGAAAACCTCATTGATATGGCACTGATAAAATCAATTTCAGGTATCCGGGGAACTATAGGTGGAAAACCCGGAGAAAACCTGACTCCAATCGACGTTGTAAAATTTGCGGCCGCTTACGGTATATGGGCTCAGCTGAGACATAAAAAGACCCGGCTTAAAGTTGTGGTCGGTCGTGATGCCCGCAAATCGGGAATAATGGTAAATAACCTGGTGACTACTACTTTACGAAGCCTGGGTATAAATGTTATTGATCTGGGAATGGCAACAACCCCCACTGTGGAGCTGGCAGTAACCGGAACATACGCTGATGGAGGAATTATTATTACTGCAAGCCATAATCCTGCAGAGTGGAATGCTTTAAAATTGCTTAATGAGAAGGGAGAATTTTTATCAGCCCTGGATGGGATGAAAGTTCTGGAAATAGCTGCCAGTGAAGATTTTGATTTTATTTCGAATGATTTTACCGGATCGCTTGAGCAGGATGACACATGGGGGAAGAAGCATATTGATCTGATTCTTGCCCTTAATCTTGTTGACATAAAAGCTATTAAAAATGCAGAATTTACTGTTGCCATAGATTGTGTCAATTCAGTTGGAGGAATAATTCTGCCACAACTGCTAAGATCTCTCGGAGTGGGGAAAGTCATTGAACTTAATACAATTCCCGATGGTAATTTTGCACATAATCCAGAACCATTGCCTGAAAACCTTAAGGATATTTCAGAGTTTGTGGTTAAGGGGAAAGCTGATATCGGTTTTGTTGTTGACCCCGATGTTGACCGTCTGGCGATAGTATGTGAAGATGGGACTATGTTTGGAGAAGAATATACACTTGTCGCGGTTTCAGATTATATTCTTAAAAATACTCCGGGAAATACTGTCTCTAATCTTTCTTCAACTAAAGCTCTTAAAGATATAACTTCGGGCTACGGCTGCAAGCACTTCTCAGCCTCTGTGGGTGAAGTAAACGTTGTGGAAGAGATGAAAAAAAGAGGTGCTGTAATTGGAGGTGAAGGTAATGGCGGGGTTATTTACCCTGAACTACATTACGGTCGCGATGCCCTGGCAGGGATTGCTCTCTTCCTCTCACATCTGGCAAAAAGTAACCTGAGCTGTTCTTCACTGCGGAAATTATATCCTCAGTATGTAATCGCCAAGAAAAAGCTTACACTTGATCCTGCAATGGAATTTAACAAGATCATTGACGCAGTGAAAGATCATTTTAACGGTCATCTGATTGATGAGAGAGATGGATTATGGATTGAAAATAACAACGGATGGGTTCAGATAAGGAAATCTAATACTGAACCGATAATGCGTATTTATGCCGAAGGAAGAAATGATCATGAGGCTGATGATCTTGCCAACACTGTTATAGGAATTATTAAGAAAAAGTGAGCTCATTCTTATTTTATCAGCTTTCATGAAATATTTTAACTGAAAGCATTGTCTTAAAGCCATAAGGCCTGTTATTTATTCATGTTAAAAATTGTTAATGGTAGAAAAGGGAGAACCCTTTTTAATACTTTTGTGACTGATTTTGTAAATCTACGATTTGTTTTAATTTCAGAGAAGCAGGGCATGTTTTATTATGAATAGCTTTCGGGTAAAATATTTTTAAACATGCGAGCTGCACTATACCAGGAAAATCAAGTAAATTATGAATAAAAGAACGCTTATCATCACAGCCATTATTGTAGTTGTTGCAATTATAATTCTGATCGTTATCAGCAAAGTGACCTCCAAGAAAGATATAGCGAATCTATACGCCGAATCGCAAAAAGGGCAGTTCGATATAGTTGTAACTACAACCGGTGAATTACAAGCTAGAAAGTCTACCGATATCATTGGTCCGGAGTTTACACAAAGCAGGAATATCAGGGCAATGGACATTAAAATAACTGATATGGTCCCTGAAGGCACTGAGGTAAAAGGAGGAGATTATGTAGCGACTCTCGACAGAACATCATTTGATAATAGTCTGAAGGATGAACTGGAGAGGCTTACTACCTATGAAACAAACCTTGAGATGAAGATTCTTGACACTGCAGTAACTCTCAGCAACTTAAGGGATAACATTAAAAATCTAAGATTTTCTGTCGAAGAAGCCGCGATAACTCTTCAACAATCAAAGTATGAACCACCTACAACTATCCGTCAGGCAGAAATATCGCTTGATAAAACGAACCGGTCACTCGATCAGGCTATAAGAGGTTATTCCCTCAGAGTCGAACAGGCTAAATCGGATATGCACACCGCGAAGACGAATCTTTCAGAACAACGCGTAAGAGTCGGTGATCTTCAGACAGTTTTATCCAGGTTTTTAATTACAGCTCCGTCTTCAGGTATGATTATTTATAAACGCGACAGGATGGGAGCTAAAAGAAAAGTGGGCTCTTCTATTAGTCCATGGGATAATGTGGTTGCTACCCTTCCCGATATGTCTTCAATGCTGTCAAAAACATATGTAAATGAAATTGACGTGAGTAAAGTAAAGGCAGGACAGCATGTGGAGATTATGGTTGACGCTTTTCCTGAAAAATCTTACACCGGAACAGTTACGAGTGTGGCTAATATCGGGGAGCAGCTGCCGAATGCCGATGCAAAAGTGTTTGAAGTTCAGATTGAAGTAGACGGAACCGATCCTATCCTAAGACCTTCAATGACAACCGGCAATAAGATTATTACTAAAACAATAAGTGATGTCATTTTTATTCCTCTGGAAAGTGTACAGGCAGGAGTTGACAGTATACCTTTTGTTTATATGAAAAACGGGACCCGACAGGTAGTTGTTCTTGGCGAATCAAATGAAAATAATGTTGTTATTGATAAGGGTATACAACCAGGGTCTCAGATTTATCTGAGTACGCCTGCAAAAGCTGAAAATTTTAAATTGGTGGGTGAAGAGTTAATCTCAGTTATAAAAGATCGGGAAAAGGAAAAAAAAGCAGAAGAATTACGCTTAAGGCAGGAGGCTGAAAAAGCGAAAGAAGAAGGAAACGGAATGATGGGAAGACCCGGAATGAATATTACTCCCGAAATGATGAAACGGTTTCAGAACATGAGAGGGAATCAGGGTGGAGGACCACAGGGGGGTGTTAAAAAATAATTACCTAAACTTGAAATAATATGTTCAAATTTATACTACGATATTTCCACGATATTGAAATTGCTGTCGAATCCATTGTCTCGAATAAACTGAAATCAATGCTTACCGCGCTTGGAATAATTTTTGGTGTGGCAGCTGTTATTGCCATGCTTGCTATTGGAAAGGGAGCTAAACAGGAGATAATGGAACAGATGAAGATGGTGGGAGTGAACAATATCCTCATCAACCCTGTGATCCCCGACAAGACTTCATCAACTTCGGAGGGGGAAAAGCAACAAAAGAAATTTTCGAGGGGCTTAAATCTTCTTGATGTTGAAGCTATTAAGCAAACTCTTCCTTCAGTAAAGAGAATCAGCCCTGAGATTTCTTTTAACTCAACAGCTATGCTTAACGGAGTAAAATACACCGCCAAGCTGGTTGGAGTATCAAATGATTATTTCTACCTCTATAATCTGCCACTTGTGGGTGGAGCCTTTTTCAACTCATTTCAGGAAAATAATGGTATTCAGGTTTGCATTATCGGCGCCAACATCAGGGCAAAATTCTTCAGTAAGATAGACCCTTTGGGACAATATATAAAATTCAATGGAATATGGCTGAAGGTTATCGGAGTTCTTCAGAAAACCAATGTCAGCCTTACAGGATTTGAAGAAAAAGGAGTGAATGTGTATAATGATAACATTTATATTCCAATCCAGACAATGTTATTAAGATACCAGAACAGGGCCCTTTTGAATACAAAACTGGTTTCAGAAGCCACTTCAATGCAATTTTTTGGCGGGGGTGGCGGACCAGGTGGCGGCATGGCAAGAGTTGTTGTAAGTAGTTCTGATGCTTCGAGCGATACAGAAACAAATTATAATCAGCTCGATAGGATAGTTGTTCAGGTAACTGAAACAGAGCAGCTTCAACCAACCACTGAAATTCTCAGTCGTATGCTTACCAGGAGACATACCGGTGTAAAAGACTTCGAAATAACTGTCCCGGAATTACTTCTTAAGCAGCAACAACGGACAAAAGATATTTTTAATATCGTTCTTGGAGCGATAGCAAGTATCTCGCTTATTGTTGGTGGAATTGGTATTATGAACATCATGTTTGCATCAGTTATGGAAAGGATTAAGGAAATCGGTACCAGAATGGCTATTGGTGCCAAGAAAATGGATATTGTTGTCCAGTTTCTCTCTGAAGCAGTACTGATTAGCGTATCCGGCGGTTTTATCGGTGTTTTCTTTGGAGTTATTATGGCCAAACTCATACAGCAGATAGCCGGGATAATGACAATTGTCTCCTTCTTTTCAGTGTTTATTGCCTTCGGAGTATCTGCAGCTGTCGGAGTAATTTTTGGCTATTCACCTGCAAAAAGAGCATCAGAAAAAGATCCGATTGAATCATTGAGGTATGAATAATTACTTCTGCCTTACAAGTTCAGCATCTTCCCCCTTGGGGCAGGAAAGATGGAATCAATTATTAAAATATTAAAATGAAGAAATTACTTTTATTTTCGCTCATAGCTTTGCTTATTCTTTCTTCAAAGGAAATAATGGCGCAGGAAGTTAAAAAGCTGACTTTTGAGGAAGTTATTAGAATCGCGGAGGAGCAATCACCGAATGCTTTAATAGCAAAACATCGTTTCCGCGCCAGTTATTGGGAATACAGATCATACCGGGCACAGTATTTGCCATCACTTACGTTGTCGGGTACAACCCCTGATTTCAATAACGGACTTACAAAAGTTTACGATTCAGGTACAGATCAGTATATCTACACTCCGAAAAACACAATAAGCACTCTGGGTACAATGTCTCTGTCTCAGAATATCGGGTTGACAGGTACAGTGATTTCATTAAGCTCAGACCTCACTCTTTACAAAGATATAGCTTTAAAGCTTCCGGTTAATTACATTTCTGATCCCGCCTACATTCGTATTACACAACCTATAAGGCAATATAATTCATTAAAATGGCAGAAGAAGATTGAGCCTGTAAAATATAATGCTGCAAAGAAGACCTATCTTTCAAATATTGAAGGAGTTCATGTCAGCGCTGTGATGAATTTCTTTTCATTGGCTCTTGCGCAGATAAATAAACAGATATCGGAAATGAACTATTCCAATGCCGATACCTTGTTCAGAATTGCGAAAGGAAGGTACCAGCTGGGAACAATTGCGGAGGACGAACTTCTGCAAATGCAACTTTCGTGGCTTAATGCCGAAACTGCAAGAAAGCAGGCAGATATGAATCTGCGTGACAAGGAGATCAGGCTTCGTTCATTTCTTGGATACAATGAAAATGTAAGGATTGAGTTGAGCCTGCCAAATGAGATACCTAACTTACAGGTTGATCTGAAGGAAGTTCTTGACCTGGCCCTTCAAAATAACCCTGATATTCTCAGTCAGCAGATCAATGTTCTAAATGCTCAAAGTAATGAAGCTCAGGCAAAAGCTTCTAAAGGACTCAATGCGAGCCTGTCGGCATCTCTGGGTTACTCTCAGCAGGCAGAAACTTTCGACGCGGCATATAACCATCTAAGCAATTCGCAGGTGGTAAGCATGCACTTTACTTTGCCCATCCTTGACTGGGGACTTGGTAAAGGGAGATACCAAATGGCAAAATCGAGCCTTGAACTGGCCCAGGTTCAGGCTAATCAGGCATTAGTGGATTTCCAGCAGAATCTTTTTCTCGACGTTGAGCAATTCAATCTTCAGAAAAACCAGGTTAATATCGCGGCAAAATCAGATACTGTAGCCATGAAAAGATATGAAGTGACAAAACAGCGGTTTCTTATTGGTAAGATTGCAGTACTCGATCTTAATGATGCTGACAGCAGAAAAGACCAGAACAAAAGAGCTTACGTTCAGGCTTTACAGGATTACTGGAGTTTTTTCTATAATATCAGAAGTATTACCCTGTTCGATTTTATTAACAGGAAACCACTCGAGACAGATTATGAAAAGCTGCTTCAATAATAAATTATACCCCCAACCCATTAAATAGGGGAGTGAATGCGTTTTGTACCTTCAAAATTTAACTTAAAAAGTGAATTTTCCTCCCGCTTGGGTGAGATGTCGAGTAGCGACAGAGGGGTTTCACATGCAGAGCAGAATTACATCAGGCAGTTTCTACCAATCCAAAACCCCCCTTTAATTCCCCCCAAAGGGGGAAAAATACTTTCATTATAGTATAATTCTCACTGTTTTTCTAAAATTTTAATATCTTTGCGCCTCAATCGAAGAAGATTAAAGAAAAACTCGTAAATAATTCCAAAAGACTAGACAAATGCAGAATAAAGCAGCTATCATCGTTCTGGCAATTGCATTAGGGTTGGTATCAATTTATCAGCTTTCATTTACAGGCGCAACTTACAAGGTTAAGAAAGCAGCAAGCGTATATGCAAATGGAGACCTGGAAAAAGAGACTAAATACCTCGATTCAATTTCCGCTTTACCAAAAGAAAAATGGAGTTTCCTGGGTAACACATTCAAAGAGTGTCAGAAAAAAGAACTGAACCTTGGTCTCGACCTTAAAGGTGGGATGAACGTTATCCTTGAAGTATCTGTTGAGGATATTTTGAAAGCTCTTTCAAACTATAATCCGGATAAAACATTCAATGCTGCTCTGGCACGTGCAAAAGTGCTTCAGAAATCGAGCCAGTCAGATTATCTTACTTTATTTGGCAGAGCTTTTCAGGAAGTTGATCCCAATGCCAAACTTGCTTCAGTATTTGGTACTGTTGAACTAAAGGAAAAGATAAATTTTAACTCGACTAACGATCAGGTTCTTAAAGTACTCGATAGCGAAGTAACCGGTGCTATAACCAATGCATTTAATATTCTTCGTACCAGGATTGACCGTTTCGGAGTTGTACAGCCAAATATTACTCAGCTGGCGACAAAAGGACAAATTCTTATTGAACTTCCCGGGCAAAATAACCCAAAACGTGTTCGTGAATTGCTGCAGGGAACTGCCAATCTTGAATTCTGGGAAACTTACGAAAACAGCGAGATAATCACTGCCCTGTCAAAGGCCAATAACCTTTTAAAAGATATTCAGGTTAATGCTGAAAAGGCCAAAACCAACTCGAGTGAACAGACTATTAAAAGCGCAGTTTCCGATACAACAAAAAAGGATCAGTCGCTTCTTGACCTGATAAACAAAGATACTACTAAAGCATCTGCAGCTTCTGCTACACGTGAGGGTTTTACCATCCAGAACCCGCTATTCGGGATTCTTATTCCAAGAGTAACAGCTCAGGGCCAGGCATTACCATCATGTATGATCGGTCTGGCAAATTTCAAAGACACCGCAAAGATTGATGCTTATCTGAAAATGAATCAGATTAAAGTCTTGTTCCCAAGAGACCTTAAGCTTTTGTGGAGTCAGAATCCTTATAAACAGGACCCCACAAAATCAATGTACGAATTACACGCAATAAAAATAACTACACGCGATGGTCGCCCGCCTCTTGGTGGAGATGTTATTACCTCAGCCAGAACCTCAACGGGCGTTAGTGGTGATGTAAAGGTTGATATGTCGATGAATTCTGAAGGTTCAAAGACCTGGGCAAGAATGACACGTGAAAATATTGGCCGCTGTCTTGTTGTGGTACTTGATGGTTACGTACGTTCATATCCAAGAGTTCAGAATGAAATCACAGGAGGAAGCACAGAAATAACCGGTGATTTTACAATTGAAGAAGCTGATGACCTTTCTAATATCTTAAAATCAGGCAAATTGCCGGCGCCAACACATATCATTTCAGATACAATCGTTGGGCCAACACTTGGTAAGGAAGCAATCAATTCAGGTTTCATTTCTTTCTTTGTGGCATTCGCTCTCGTTCTGGGATTCATGATATTCTATTACAGCAAGAGTGCAGGAACAATTGCTGATATTGCTCTTTTTGCCAACCTGTTTCTCCTTTTCGGGGTACTGGCTTCATTGAATGCAGTTCTGTCTCTTCCTGGTATTGCCGGTATAGTACTTACAATGGGTATGGACGTGGATGCTAACATACTTATATTTGAACGAACCAGGGAAGAGCTGAGAGGAGGTAAAGGAATAAAACTTGCTTTGGCCGACGGCTACAAACGAGCTTATCCTGCAATTATCGATTCAAAGGTCACCACACTTCTTACCGGTATTGTACTTTATGTATTCGGAACCGGCCCGATAAGAAGTTTTGCAACTACTCTTATCATAGGGATTATGACCTCCGTATTTGCATCTATTTTCCTTACAAGACTTATTTACGAAGCTCTTCTTAAAAGAAATGTAAACCTTCACTTCTCAATTAACATCACTGCCAATGTCTTCAAACATACAAAGATAGATTTTATAGGTATCAGAAAATATTTTTATATCGCTTCCGGTATAATCATTGGCTCTGGTATTATTTCCCTGTTTGTCAGAGGTCTAAATCCGGGTATCGACTTTGCCGGAGGAAGGACCTTTGTCATAAGGTTTGAAAAACCAGTAATAACTGAAGATATCGCGTCTAAACTTAACATAGCATTCGGCGATCTGCCTCAGGTGGTCACTTATGGAAAACAGAACCAGGTAAAAATCACCACAAAGTATAAGATCAACGAAAACGGCGTGGAGGACGAAGTAGATACCAAACTGTACGAAGGATTAAAAGGATTTCTTCCACCTGATGTAACAAAAGAAGTCTTTCTTTCGGACAAATACAGGGTTAGTTCAGAGACTGTTGGTCCTGTCGTTGCTGCAGACATCAAGATCAATGCTTTCTATGCAGTTGGTATTGCTCTGGTTCTCATTTTCTTGTACATCTTCATGAGATACCGTTACTGGCAATATGGGTTTGGAGCTGTGGCATCTTTATTCCATGATGTGCTCCTGGTACTGGGGGTTTATTCATTGCTATGGGGTCATATGCCTTTTTCTATGGAGATTGACCAGTCATTTATAGCGGCCATACTCACCGTAATCGGGTTCTCCGTGAGCGATACGGTAATCGTTTTCGACAGGGTCAGAGAGTATCTTCCTTTATACCGTAAACGTCCTTTTAAAGAGGTTCTAAATATGGCTTTGAACGCAACCCTTAGCAGAACTATAAACACTACTTTTGCTGTGATTCTGACAATTCTTGCAATGTTTATCTTTGGTGGTGCGGTAATCCGTGGATTCATGTTCGCTCTGTTAGTCGGGATTGGAACAGGAGTTTATTCATCTGTGTTCGTTGCAACAGCCTTAATGTACGACACATCTTCCAAATCAAAGGAGATTCCGGAAGAATCAAAAATAAAAGTTAAATCCTCGATTTAGAAGTTCATTTAGTAGAGTATAGATTCAATTACAGGGACATGCCACGGTGTGTCCCTATTTTATTTATATAGAAATTTAATCAATGGGAAAATCATTAAACTTTTCTAACTTTGGCTTTTCAAAAAAGGGAGAAACATTTATTATAAATTGTTATGAGCGGACCGGAAATATTTGTTATCATCATTGTTGCACTTCTTCTTTTTGGCGCTGAGAAACTACCAGATATAGCAAAAACTATTGGAAAAGGAATGCGTGATTTCAGAAAAGCAACGGATGAAATAAGGAGGGAGATTGAGACAAGCACAAGTGATTTTCGTAAAGATCTGACCGATGTTACTGATACTATAAAAAAAGATGTGACTACTTATTCGGAGAAAATAAAGAGCGATATGACTGATGTCTCTGAATCCATTAAGAATGATATGAATAATGTCACTTCGGAAGCCCGTCAGAGTATGAATGAAATGAGTACCAGTATTCATAATGATATGAATGATATAAGGGAAAACATTCAGAAAAATGCAGAGGCATCAAAAGACAATATAAGCAAAGAACCGGATGTATCAAAAGATAATGTGGTGAAAGAGACTGAGGTACAAAAAGATGATATTGGGAAAGAGACAAAAGATGTATCTGAGGGATTTTATAAAGAGGTAAAAGACTAAGTCGGAAGAACAATATATCATATATATAATTACCCCCTTTCTTATTTCCCCCTTGGGGAAATGTATGAGGCAAAATTATGATTATAACTACCGGAATAACCAAAGCATACGGAAACCTTAAGGTTCTAAAGGGTATTGATATCCGGATAATGGATAAAGAAGTAGTTTCAATAGTAGGTGCCAGCGGTGCTGGTAAGACAACTCTGTTACAGATAATAGGAACACTCGATCGACCCGATGGAGGTACAATTTATTATAATGATTCTGATGTAAGCCGTCTAAAAGGAAAAGCTCTCGCAGCTTTCCGTAATAGTAATATCGGATTTGTTTTTCAGTTTCATCAGCTGCTTCCTGAATTCACCGCACTCGAAAATGTTTGTATCCCTGCATATATAGCCGGGAAAAGTAAGGCTGAGGCTGAAACCAGAGCCTCCGAGCTTCTGGGATTCCTTAACCTTGCTGACAGGCTCGATCATAAGCCTTCTGAGCTGAGCGGGGGCGAACAGCAGCGTGTTGCAGTCGCCCGGGCACTCGTAAATAATCCTTCTGTCATTCTGGCTGATGAACCTTCAGGAAATCTCGATACTGAAAACAAAAATGAGCTGCATAAGCTTTTCTTTAAACTCAGGGATACTTTTGGACAGACTATAGTAATTGTGACTCACGATCGTCAGCTTGCTGCCATGTCGGACAGAATACTTCAGATTAAAGACGGACTTATTGTAAATGAGTCTTAAACTATCATATAACGGCATTCCTTCCAGTGAAATAAAGGCCTTCCTCGAAGAAAAATACCTTCAGTATAATAATCCGTCCTTTATCGAATGTGATCCTATCTCTATACCACATAGTTTCAGTGATGCGCGCGACAGGGAGATATCAGGCTTTCTTATTGCTGCTATTGCGTGGGGACGCAGGGACCTTATCCTTAGAAGCGGACGGTTAATGCTGGAACTAATGGATAACTCCCCCTCTGAGTTTATTTTATACGCAAACGAAAATGAACTTTCAAGATTTACAAGGTTTGTTCACAGGACATTTAATGGAACTGATTGTATTTACTTTATAAAAGGTCTCAGGTATATATATTCCAGCTTTGGAAGTATGGAAGATGTTATACTTCAGGGTATGAATGACTCTGGGTCAGTTAAGGAGGGATTATCATACCTCCGTTCATTATTTTTCTCCCTTCCTCATGCAACTAGAAACGAAAAACATTTTGCCGACGTGACGGGAGGAGCTGCAGGAAAAAGATTGAACATGTTTCTCAGATGGATGGTCCGAAAGGATAATTTCGGAGTGGATTTCGGTATCTGGAAAAAGATTGATCCAGCTATGTTGTATATACCTCTTGACCTGCATTCTGGTAATACCGCCCGGAGGCTGGGCCTTTTAACAAGAAAGATGAATGACTGGAAGGCCGTGGAAGAATTGACAGGAATCCTAAAAGAATTTGATCCTGCGGACCCTGTGAAGTATGATTTCGCACTTTTTGGTCTCGGAGTGAACGAAAAGTTCTGAAAAATGGCCAATGATTATTTCAGTTTTAAGCATTTCACAATTTATCAGCACAGATCAGCCTTTAAAGTAGGTACAGATGGGGTACTGCTTGGAGCCTGTGCCGATATCAGCGGTGTACGAAGTATCCTTGATATTGGTTCAGGCACCGGCCTTATTTCAATGATGCTGGCACAGCGATGCGATGCGCAGATTACAGCTATAGAACCTGATTATGAATCATTTAAACAAACTTGTGAAAATATCAGTCGTTGCGATTGGCATAACAGGATAACGGTAGAACATTCTGATCTTCAGAATTTTAATTCAAAGCATGAAAAGTTTGACCTGATCGTGACCAATCCGCCGTACTTTAGTGATTCCCTGAAAAGCCCTGATTCGCGAAGGTCAGCTGCACGTCACAACGATTCATTAACTACAGTTGAGATACTCGAAGGTGTTTTAAAGTTACTGAACGATGATGGTCGTCTTCAACTGATAATGCCTTATGTTGAGGGTAATGTATTTATTGCTGAAGCTAACAAATACGGGCTTTATTGTAATAATATACTGAAAATAAAGCCATTACCAAATGCAGAAATCAGGAGGTTAATATTAACCTTCAGCAGATTTCAGAAGAAGCCGATTGAAAAATTATTAACGATCGAACGCGGAAGCAGGCATGAATTCACGGAAGAATATATAAACCTTACAAAGGATTTTTACCTGAAGTTCTGAGTTTTTGCCCCCCATCCCCCCTAAAGGAGGGCTCGCCCTCGTGTTTTAAGAAAATTTCGTTCATGTTTGAATCCGAATCCCCTTTTAGGGGGGCAGGGGGGCCTACTCAAAGAGAAACAAGTTATGGTATCATTTCATTCTCCGGCAATCCGTACTCTTCCTTCATCTCCACCCCAAGTGACTTTAATTCATCGAGCACAGGAGTGTAAATCTGAGGTATAACCGGCCTATGGACACCAATTACGTCTATCTTTTTATCAAGTATCATTTTAACTGCTATGGCAGCCGGTAATGCAACTGTCCGTGCAATAGATGTATTCGTCGATGGAGATCCGAAATCAAGCATCGATGACTTTATGACCTCCCTTATTCCGTCGGGGTAAGAAGCAAGAAAGATGTGTTGTAAGACGACCATATCGCGCTCATTAACAGATATCATCATTCTTTTTATCATCTTGTCGGAGGTGATTTCAAAAGGGGTTGTCTCTTTATATTGAAGTTTTTCGTCACTGAAGAAGCCAAGAAAATCAAATGATTGAATAGCCGCTGATTTCACGGAAACTTTGAGTCTTTTTGCCAGATTCGTCTTAAGATCCTGAACTGCTAATCCGCTTCTTTCTGCAAGGAATTCAGAATAACTCATACCATGATAATCAATTACAGAATCATCGAGCATATTCAGGCTCTTCATTGCATCCAGCGTTTCACACCACCCTTTGTATCTGAATGTGCCCCGATACATAGTTTGTGTTTCCGGTATTCCGTATATATCAATATAGCTTACAGAGTCCCGGTTCGGATATACATCAAGATCACCTATTCCAGGATAACTATAGTTGAAGATGTCTTTAAACAGACTGGCGGGTTCTATATAGATTCTTCTTCCTTTTTTCAGATAAAGCGCACTGTTCCTGCTTGCGAGAATGACACCCTTTGGACTCCAGGTGAATTTGTATTTAAGAGGATTGTCCGCAAACTCAGGAGCCGGCAGAGCACCACAAAGTGAATAGAATTCTTCCACCCTGCCTCCTTTATTATGAATATGATCAATAACCCTCATTGCAGTCATATGATCAATTCCCGGATCGAGGCCAATCTCATTCAGTAACAGTACACCGGCTTTTTTAGCAGATTCATCAAGGTCCATCATACCAGGCTGAATATACGATGTGGTTACAAGTGACTTTCCGTGAGAAAGGCAAACCTTTGCAACATCAGTGTGATATTTATAAGGCAGAAGACTTACCGTAATATCATAATCACCAACCAGCTTTTCGAGCAAAGCAGGATCATCCATTGACCAGTCGAGTGAAGATCCGAGTGGATTGGAATTTATCATTTCATCGGCTCTCTCTTTCATCGGAGACGCAATCATCAACGCGAAATTATTCTTAAGCAGGTATTCCACCATCGGTTTGACTACCAAGCCTGCTCCGAGTATTAAGACCTTTTTCATATTAATCACCTTATAAAATACACAATTTTGTCTTAGCAAGGTATAAAAACACATTGAATGATTCTATGAGATTTATTATGATATTCAATTAATCTTTGATACGACTTACTTTAAGAAATTCAATTCAGTTCTCTGTGGCTCTCTGTATAACAAAAAGAAGAACTGTCACAGAGAACCACAGAGGATGCACAGAGTTACACAGAGGTAAACATCACATAATTTTCTTTTTATGAGATTATAATATCAAAAACTATTTCATTAATATTGGCAGCAATGTATCTTTGTCAGGAACAAGCTGACCAGGGAGAAACATTTTAAATCGCTACATTCCAGATGTCTGATTTTCAGAAGTATGTAGAAACACCGCTGATGAAGCAGTATTATAACATCAAGACTAAACACCCTGATGCAATACTTCTGTTCAGGGTAGGTGATTTTTACGAGACTTTTGGAGAAGATGCTATCAGGACTTCTGAAATCCTTGGGATCACTCTTACCCGCCGGGCAAACGGTTCAGCTTCGTTTGTTGAACTTGCCGGGTTTCCCTATCATGCCCTCGACACATACCTTCCACGTCTTGTAAGAGCGGGTCAGAGAGTGGCTATATGTGAACAGCTCGAAGACCCGAAGCTCACCAAAAAAATAGTAAAAAGAGGGATTATTGAAATGGTGACCCCCGGGGTCTTACTTAATGAAAATGTTTTAATTCATAAAGAGAATAACTTCCTTGCTGCAGTCCATATTGATAAAAAAATTGCAGGAGTGGCATTTCTGGATATATCCACTGGGGAGTTTCTTACTTCTGAAGGCACGATTGAATATATTGATCAGATGCTCAATAATTTCCAGCCCAAGGAGGTATTGTTTGAAAAAGGGAAAAAGGATCTTTTTCTTGAATATTTTGGACCTAAGTTTTATACTTTTAAACTTGATGACTGGATCTTTACACAGGAAGCAGCAAATGACAGGTTACTTAAACAATTTGAAACCAGTTCATTAAAAGGATTCGGAATTCAGAATCTCAATTTCGGGATTATTGCAGCAGGTGCAATATTATACTATCTCGATATTACCCAGCATGAACAGCTGGGTCATATTACCAGTCTGGCCAGGATTGAAGAGAACAGGTATGTCTGGCTTGATAAATTCACAATAAAAAACCTCGAGTTATTTCACTCTCCATATGAAGGAGCAAAAACTCTTATTGATGTTATGGACCGTACCATATCTCCGATGGGAGGAAGGTTGTTAAAAAGATGGATTTCTTTACCACTGAAGGATATTCAACCGGTCAATGAGCGGCTTGATGTTGTCCAGTATTTTGTTGAAAATGTTGAAGTGAAAGATGAAATTGCGGGATTGATCCGTCAGATAGGTGATCTTGAGAGACTAATCTCAAAAGTTGCAGTTAACAGGATAAATCCAAGAGAAGTTGTTCAATTAAAGAGAGCGCTGAAAGCTATTGACCCTCTTCAGGGAATATGCAATAAAAGCGGGTGTCTTCCTCTTACTCAAATTGCAGAGCAGTTGAATCCATGCAAATCTATAGCCGATAAAATTGACAAAGAGCTAAATAATGATCCTCCGGTGCAGCTTATTAAAGGAAGTGTTATTGCCATTGGTATATCAGAAGAGCTTGATGAACTTCGAAAAATTCTTTACCATGGAAAAGATTACCTTGCAGAACTTCAGACACGTGAAAGCGAACGTACCGGTATATCTTCCCTCAAAGTCAGTTTTAATAACGTTTTTGGCTATTATATTGAAGTAAGAAATACTCATAAGGATAAGGTTCCGCCTGAATGGATAAGAAAACAAACCCTGGTTAGCGCTGAACGGTATATAACAGAGGAGCTAAAGGAATATGAAAGCAAGATACTTGGTGCAGAAGAGAAAATAATATCACTTGAGACAAAACTTTTTACTGACCTCGTGCTTGCAATCCTGGAATATATCCCGCCGATACAGTTAGATTCAGTTCTGATTGCCCGACTCGACTGCCTTCAGTCGTTTGCTGTTATCTCCACCGAAAACAATTATAGCAGGCCCGTTTTGAATGACTCAAGAATTCTTGAGGTGACTGAAGGACGCCATCCTGTTATCGAAAAACAATTACCGGTTGGTGAGTCATATGTGCCGAATGACATGATGCTTGATACTGAAGATCAGCAGATTATTATACTAACCGGACCAAATATGTCGGGTAAGTCAGCACTATTGCGACAGACAGCTTTGATTGTCCTTATGGCACAAACCGGTTGTTTTGTTCCGGCAAAAGCAGCAAAAATCGGAATGGTCGACAAAATATTTACAAGGGTAGGAGCCTCTGATAACATAAGCCTTGGGGAATCAACATTTATGGTTGAAATGAATGAAACTGCAAGTATTCTTAACAATCTCTCTGACCGCAGCCTTGTGCTACTCGATGAAATCGGACGGGGCACAAGTACTTATGACGGCATTTCAATAGCATGGGCTATGGTTGAGTATCTTCATGAGAATAAACTCAGGGCTAAGACATTATTTGCCACTCATTATCATGAACTTAATGAAATGGAGAATTCGTTCTCAAGG
>Ga0302206_1000449_pt1 | contig 16212 bp, 14 predicted proteins | sample II_Fen_E2_1_FD_194581 | JGI IMG/M metagenome (GOLD analysis project Ga0302206, IMG submission 194581) | Peat permafrost microbial communities from Stordalen Mire near Abisko, Sweden - II_Fen_E2_1 | ecosystem: Environmental > Terrestrial > Soil > Wetlands > Permafrost | place: Sweden: Abisko...
ACATACAAAGGTAACAAGGTATCCAAGAATGCCAGAGCGGAAAGAAGAGTCATCTGCAAGAATATTTTTTACTATATCAGAAGGGTTGGCACCTACTACAAGTTTATGACCAACGATAAATTCTGCATAGGGAGCAGAAATTGCAATGACAAGCAGTGCAAAACCGGCTATTAAAGCGAATCTGCCGGGCGAAGTCATCTTAAAATGATTTGTCATTTTCTTCAGTTTAGGTTATCTCTGGTTATATTGCTGGCGGTTATACGGCCAGAATTAAGATAAGGTTACATTTTTATGAGATATTAAGATGATCAGGATCCAAATCGTAACCTTTTGAACCTTTTTCTTAAGAAAATATTCGACAATAAGCTCTGTATATTATATATAGTTCATAATATTTTGTTATTTATTTCACGGCGATAATCGCAGATCATTAAAAACAGTGAGTGAAAATTATCTTTATCAATTTGATGATCCCTATTATTTACCCATTGTGTATTTTGTACTATCCTTTGTAACCTGGGTGGATAAATTCTTGTTTACAACATATGAACACCAGGGTAACACCAAGTAGCACTAAGGATTCAAAAAGAGAATCCTTAAACAATTACCAGATTAATATTGTTAAATTCTATCCTAAAACTTTATCGAAGGGGCCTTTGAAGTATTCGGATCATTATTGAGGCCATGCTTATAATTGATCACCTCAATAGATTTTGGTACAATTTTAATCAGTACAAATATATTTTGCCAGTTTGGAATGCCATTCCAGTAATCGCGTTTCATTTTTACCAGCAAATCTTTGTCATCAATGACTTCAGCGGTACCGTTTATATCGACATAGCCTTTGGCATTAACATGATCTGCGAAATAAACACATACTTTAGGGTTATTTTTTATTTCCCTAACCTTCCGGCTGGTACGTGAAGTCGCAAACCAGGTGATCAGATTGTCATTAGCCGGAAAAGGATTCATTGTGCGAATCTGTGGTTGTCCGGTTGAATCAATTGTAACCAGACCGCAATAATGGGTGGCATCAATTATCTCCCGGGCAGCAACAATCAGTGTATCTCTGTTGACATTAGTTTGAGCATTTAATTTCAGTGGATTGATCAGAATTAAAAATGCAAAAACGGAAACAGTTAAAAAAATGAATTTCTTTTTCATGGATTTAATTTTATGGTTAAGGTATAATTTGTTTGATATAAGATCGACAAAAAGCAATTTACCCTATGCTGTTCAATAGGAAATTATCAACACTATTTGGATTGTTAAGAAATATGCAATCAGACAGGATTTCATATCCGCATTACCTGATCCTTTTATAATATTTTGTGGTTATGAGATCATCATATCCCCCTGTTGAGAAAGTTGTAATCAGGGTATCAATATGCGGATTAAAAATCAGATATATATAGGGCTGGGGCGTTTTTATGGCATCGGGATAAAAGTTCACAAACAAATAACCAAGCGAATGGCTGACGGTATCAATTGTTCCTTTTTCAATTATTTCTCCCAGCATTCTCTGGTCATAATTACCGAAGGGCGTTATACTCAGGTAAGGCTCATTTTTATTAGTCTTAGTCGAGATACCTGCATATCCGCCTCTTTCCCAGGTATACAAATATTGCCAGTTTCCATAAATTAGAGTATCAGCACCGAAGAATATTTCCGAATTGTGATTGATATATTCGGTTTTTTCTTTTTTGCATGATCCAAATACAAGAAAAAGTAATAAGAAGATCAGGTTAATTTTCATTATCAGGAATAATTTGTGGTTATCATTCTATTTGACAGGTATTTACTACAAAAAATGTACCAAATACGTATTACACCCAGACGCAAATAAAATATTAAATATAATATGCAATATTAGAAGCAAGAATAAAAGGATCTTACACAACTTGTAAAACGATAATGGTAGACCAATAACCGGAAACACAGCAACTCAGTAACATGCAGGAGCATGATGTATTTAATTATTCTTCTTCAGGTTTGGCCCAGAAGAGTTCCGGATTGGTGGTACATTTAGGCTTATTCATTCTGGTTCTTGGTATAATACCCTTATATTCAACAGGTAGCAGAAGGTTCGATTTGCTTTCCCCACCTCCATCTGTAAAGCATTGAAAAGCATATAGATTCTTTGCCATATATTCATATAGATAATCCTTTTTAGTCCTGGAATTCACTCTGTTAATATTAGCATCCGGATTAAGTATAAGAGGTTTATTGTTGATTAAACGATCCCTAACCTCAGCAATGCTTAATAAATCGCCTCTTTCATTCATAACATAAGCGTTATTTGTAGGATCCATCCATAACCATTTATTAAGAGTTTTTGAATAAACCGTATTTATTGAATGACAATCAAAATCTGTGGAATCTTTAGGCAAACAAACAACTTGCCTTGATTTCAAACCCATTGACAGGTAACAAACGTTTAATACTCCTGCAAGAGCCCCACAATACATCGTATTTTTGCTTTTGTAGCATTTGGTCATTAAGTCAGCTAAACCATCATATACAGGCAATTCATTCTGTCCGTTAAAAGTAAATGAATCATGTACCCAATGTAATAAATTTAAAATTCTTGAAACTTCATCACCACCACCTGATATTGAATCTAATTTAAATTTATCCCTAATCTCCCTCAGGTACTGAGTTTGTTCCGGATCATACATAAACCTCAGAAGTGCCCTGCTATCATATTGATTATATTTATTGCCTTTTTTCAGAACAGCCAGATAAGAGGGTTCTTTTTTTTCAGCCTGGTATTTAATTTGTGTATAAGCGGAATCCTTTCCGTTTAAAAGAATTATGAAGTTGTATACTTTATTGCGTCTTATGTTGAATGAAATAGAATCCAGACCGGTATAAAATGTTACTTTTTTGCCCGTTGTTGTATATAAATCAGGTTTTGCTTCAGGAACAATTGTCCAGGCGGCTTTTTTAAAAGTATTCCCGTCTCTTATATCAATTTTTTTTACGTTTGATTTTATTACTGGAAGTTTTTGCTGGCCGGATAATGCTAATCCAAGCATAGCCAGAACAAAAATAAGGTTTACTTTTCGGGTCATGATATCGCAATTTTAGCTACTATATAGAGTAAAAATTAAATGTTTCGGATGATCTGACATTTTTCAGAATGCAGCAGATTATAAAGATACCAATATATTGTTTCTTCTTCAGGTAGAATTGCCAAAAAATTTAAGCTATTGTTTGTAAAGCCATAGGTTAAAATCTAAGGAACAAAGACGTATAAGGTTATTTCAAAGGCCTTAATCGGGTGGTCAGTTCCTGATCTATTAATTATCGAAACCTGCTATAAATATATAAATTTATTGAACAACATTTGATATTTATTGTTTATCGATAAATATTTATTTATATTTGCGTCGTTAATAATTATTAACTCTAAACACTAAGAACATGGCATACAAAACTAAAACGAGAACAGAACAAATTCTCAAAATCCTGAACATCCTTGCTTGGTTGGCTTTCACAGGTTTTATGATAGAAGCCGGATCTATTGTGGTTTCTTATATTGTTAGCATTATAAATCCGATGGCCGCACAGAAAATGTACAAAGCACTTAATCTGGAAAGTCTTAAACAGTTCAGCTTAATGCACTATACTATTCATGTCTCCTTTATGGTCCTTTTGCCCTTACTAAAATCACTTGTGTGGTTCATGGCAATTAAGGCGATATCAAAGCTAAATATGAAGAATCCATTTAAAATGGAGGTAGCGCTTCAGCTGGAAGCCATCAGTTATGTTCTGCTGGGAACATGGATTATTGTAATGTTAAACACTGCACACACAGAATGGCTGATAAAAAATACGGGTGAAAAACTTGTAAATGGGGACTCAGGTGAATTTATATTTGCAGCAGGACTCGTATTTATCATTTCGCAGGTATTCAAGAGGGGCGTAGAGATCCAGAGAGAAAACGAACTAACTGTATAAGCTATGCCGATAGTAATAAATCTTGATGTAATGATGGCAAGGCGAAAAATGTCGCTGAATGAACTTTCAGGAAAAGTGGATATGGCGCTTGCTAACCTCAGTATACTCAAAACCGGAAAAGCAAAAGCAATAAGATTCAGTACGCTGGAAGCTCTCTGCAAAGCCCTTGAATGTCAGCCGGGGGATTTATTAGAGTACACGGACAGTTAGTAAACTGTAGGTTAAATAAGCTAAACCAGTAATAAAGTCGCATAATTGTTTTGTGTTGTTTTTATGACTATTTACCAAGCTCTTTAGGAGAAACAGCCCTTTTAAACAAAGGATATTCCGGCTCCCAAACGAACCCCTGACCAGTTTGCCCGGGCCAGCCTGTTATCTGAAAGCTGAAGGTGGATCTTACTATTATCTGATTTGGATAAATTTTCTTCTGATAAGTCAATATGGTAGCCCAAAACCAGGTCAAATCTGAAAGCTGCTAAAGGGTATTTAATTTTTAATGCCGGCTCATAATATACATTGACCGACTTGAAGATGTCATTTGTCTTTTCAATTTGCGTCCCAATCCTTAGTAATTCATTAAAGTCAGCAGTTGAGGATTCAATGCCAACTTCATTGCTGAATGCTATTCTGAAAACTGTTACAGGATATGAAAATTCCGCAATCACAGCAGGGGAGGAGGACCGTATTCTTGTGTCAAAAGCATACTCGCCCGAATAATCAACCAGCGATATCCTGGATCCTGTTGAATGATACGACCATGCTATACCAAGTGATATAGCGGAAGAAATAGAAAACATAAGTGATGGTTTGTAATAATAGTAGAGTGGAAAATTGTCAGTAACCCTGGCATCAAAGGGCAATGAATTCAGATTATTATCATTTATCTCCTTCAGATCCTGCATCTTGTAAGAACCCAACCCAAATTCAAACCCAAGATTTAATTCCTGAGAAAATAATTTAGCAGTTATACTAAGAAGCAGGAAGAATAAAATTGTTGTTCTTTTCATATCTCAGAATCATTTATTGCTCCTCAGAATAAATTTATAATCGCATCTGAATATAGTATTATTATTAAGCAGGGTATAGTTTCGATCACCACTCATTCCGACAACGGATTGAACAAGGTTTCCGGTATAAAAATCATAGATATTGAAGGTAGTGGCATTACTTGCAGTGAGTATTTTATGCGTTGTGAAGTCGATATTAAACAGCCATGGACTGAGCTGCATATTTCTGACTATTGAAAGGTCCCTGGAAGACATCACAAGCAGATTAGGGCTCTCATATAAGTAGATATAATCAGGCTGATCGGGACAGAAATCATAGTCCTCGTCCCAGATAGCGCCGTTTGGTTTTTTATGGCCCGCCAGAAATGTTATCGAATTAGAATTTATCTGATAGACCAGAAGTGAATCATACCTTGTTATGCAGAAATATTTTCCATCAGCTGAAATTTTTAATTTAGCAGGATCCATTCTCTTAAATGAGATTTGCTTATTGTTGAGCAAGTCGTAAGCGTAAAGTGTATAATTGGCGTTCAAAACACAAATACCATTATCAGAAACTTTCGGAGAACCAGTTGATTCAAAATATTGTGACAACTGCTTCAGGTTGATTGACTTTACTATTGTATAGTTTCCTGTTTCATAGAGATCAAGCATGGAATCACGCGGTACCAACATGTAGTTTCCATTCGGTGAAAAACTGGTACAAAAGACATGATTCATGATTGACACAACCTTATCAGTTCCTGTTTGATATTTATAAAGGATTTCTTTCCCGGTAACTTGATTATAGCTTTCGAAATAGAATCCTGAGGCGCTCAGTCCTTCCCAGTTTATAAAGTACGGGCCGGGTAAAACAATTTTTACATACTCAAGATAAGACCTGAATGGTGAGGTATCCGTGATATAGGATGCGTTTCCCGGCACGCAATACATGTAATAGCTTCTCAGCGGACCGAATGAATTTGGCAGAAGTGGAATAACAAGCGATGTGTCGTTGACTGACAGAGTGGCTATTAATTTGTACGATGTCATTATATCGCTTTCAAAAATCTGATATTCAGCAATTTTGTCCTTAAAAATGCTTTTATTCCAGGTGAGGATAACATTATTATTTATGCTCCCGATCTTTAATGCGGGAAGACTTTTGTTCAGAGTGCATCGGCCCCATAAGTGTTCGGTACCGGCATTATCGACTACATATAAGTTACAATCACCGCTTTCCCCCACATAGGACGATAGAATAAATGATGTTGTTGTAAAATCATATGTATTGCCGCTCGAGACTTCTCTGAACCTGTAATTCTGGTAATCGGGACCGTCATAGACAGGCCAGGAAAATTCAAGCTGATTATTAACAATTTTCGCGGTCAGATTTTTACTTATGTATGTTTGTTTTCCGACCAGAGTCCAAACCCGGGATTCAAATTTATACCCTTCAGCATTAAGCTTATCCGCAAGACTGCCGGTGCCTGAATTAATGAAAATAGTGAATCTGAATTTATGTATTTCTGGCTTGTTAAAGCTTAGGAGGACGGAGTATTTGCCGCCTGTATGAGTACCCGTAATTTCATTTTCATCGAGATAATACTTCACATACAGCACCTTAAGCTTTCCAGGGTCGATTATCATGTTGAGGGAGCTTGACCAATAATAATTTATTGTATCGGTCATCAGGTTCAGTTCTATATTAACAGGCGCATCTCCCGCAGGTTTTTCCACTGTGTCAAAATATTTCCCGACCGGTTCAAATTCGCATGAAGAGAGCATCAGAATACCAAGCAAAAAAGATGCTGCCAGACAGAGCTTAGCACATAAAATTGGTAGTTTCATAACATGAGGATCTTCTAATTCTACAACAGGTTCAGGTCGTATCACAGGTAAACAGGTCAAAGATATAAATTCAGTTCTTTTCTATGAAGGACTAGTCATTTCTTTTACTTCTATACGAACAAATAATAAATTTGTTATTATTTTCTTTTATAGAATGTTTCTAACCTTTTACAAATTACAAACCTTTTGAGGGAAAACACATGATAGCGCTTAGTGAGCCATATACTTAAAATTTGATGCCCAAGATTACCACGGCGTTTTTTAACGGATAAAACAAAATCAACTGCATGTTGTTTTTACCATTGAATTTAAGGCGCGTTCCTCTAATGGCCAGGAGATCGGTTTCTCAATCCGAAGATAGCAGTTCGATTCTGCTAAGCGCTACTAATTTCCCGGATTAATGTATAAATTACAATTATTTTAATTGTGTTTCAGTAACATGTTTCTCTTTGTAGGGGAATCCTTTTTCAAAAGCTTCAAGTTCTTCATTTTCAATTTCAAAGACTTTATCTTCATAGAACTTCCCTTTTATTCCGGTAAGGCTGTTCCGGTTCATTTCCAGTGCCATGAAGGCATCAAAATTATACCCGGCGGATGTTGTAATTTGGTATTCCCCGGCATTTTCAAATCCAAATCTTAAATAATACTTTGGATTCCCATAAATAATTACAGCTTTATATCCCAGGTCTCTGGCTGCCTGCAACGTTTTCTCCATCAATTGAGAGCCAATGCCCTTATGTTGATACTGTGGCAATACGCCAAGGGGTCCCATACACAATACCTCATAACTCAGATTTTGATCGTTAACAATTTTAGCTCTCGAATAAATTATATTGCCAACAATTAAATCGCCGTAACATGCAACATAGCTTAACTCTCTTACAAAAGCTGGTACCTTCCTGATTTTATGGACCAATAAATGTTCGTTGCATCCTGGTTTATAAAGATCCCAGAAAGCTTCCCTCGTAAGATTTTCTACTTCTTTAAAATCACTCTCTTGTTCAAGTCTGATTAAAATTTCCATTTTAATAATTTATTTTCTTTCATTATATATTTCGTACTGGACCACAGCTCATCGGATAAAAATCAATAAGATGATTTGATAAGCTATCATTCCGGTAACTCCTAATACTACTGAAGCCGAAGAACTTGTATTGTGAACTGATTTAACCCCTTTAATAAACAAAATCATTAATCCTGCCAGATAGAAAAAAGCGAGTGTCCACCATAAGGATCGCCAGAAAGTTGGAGTGTTTAGTGCTATTTCAAATTCGTGCATATCAATGACATGAATGTAACTCAGAAAAGCATCGGTTAAGTCGTGCAGGAGAGTGGCACAAGTTGCAATCGCCGAACCAAAGGAAAAGACAATAAATGTCTCCTCAAATGTGCCGGATCCCTTAAAGAAATGAGATAAGAGTTGAACCATACCCGCAGCAATAACTAAACTTATCAGGATTCCCGGAATTGACAGGAATATATCATATCTGAAATATTCTTCAATTGGCAGTGCAAGCCATGGCTTGAAAGTTGAGGGGGCACCTCCTGCATTGTATGCCAGGTAATAAAAAACGGAGTATCCGATTGCCGGTATAAGAAAAGCAAAGAATCCGTATTTTAATCGGTGTTCATTTTTAAGGATAAGATTAAAGGTCCGTGATGGCCTGATAATAGTTTTAAAGTAAAGAGACCAAAAGTGATTGTTACTGACAGTCATAGATCGGTTTGGAAAATTATTTAAAATAATGTTCAAGATCCCAAATCTATAATTTTTTATCGAAAAACTTAACAGTGTTTTGTATCTTAATCCTGGGTTAATTGTTCATTGTTATTTGCTCATTAAAGATCTGCTCAATCCCTTGTTTATAAGTTGTAACTGTAAAATCAGGAAATCTTTGTTTGAATTTCGACGAGTCAAATATATTATTATGTTCGTAGCGTGGTAACAATTCCCGGATTTCCTTTAATTGTTTGTTGAAAATACTCCCGATTTTTAATGTCAGTTCATTCAAAACATTATACTGAAATTGCTGACCATATACTTCAGATATTAATGCTATAAAGTGCCTGTAAGTCAGTCTGTTGTCATCGCATGGCAGGTGCCATGTCTGTCCAAATGCGTCTGGGGTATTCCCAAGTAATGCCGTTGCTTTGCTGGCATCCGGAGACCAAATTAGAGTTCTTAATGTGTCTGCATTTAAAAGCACTTTAAGACTTTTACTTTTCCTTATATTGACAAATATCAATGAATTTGTAATACTTTGAGTTTTTCCGGGTCCATAGAATTCGGGTGCACGACAAATTAATGCCTCAATATTTTTTGATTTTATTTCTTCCAGGATCATCGTAGCAATGGACGCACGAACTTTTCCTTTCATTCCAACCGGGGCAAATGCTGTTTGTTCGGTAAGAGTATTATCATTTTGAGGATACATATAAGTATTGTCAAAATAGACCAGTTTTGCTTTGTGCTTTTTACATGCATCTATCACATTTTGAACTATCACAGGAAACTGATTTATCCATGTTTCTGTATCAACTGGCAGTCCAACCGTGAAATAAACGATTCCACTGCCCTTAATAGCTTCATCAGCTTTTTCCGCATACATTAAGTTTGCAGGAAAAAGCATATCAGTGTCATTAACCTTTTCAGGATTTCTGCTGACAAGCCTGATGTCCTGGGTATATCTACGTCTTAGTTCCCGTGCTAATTCTATTGCAATTTGTCCATTAGCTCCAAGTATAGTCTGCATCAGTATAAATTATTTATTGCAAGCATATTTTCAGAATATTGTTCGTCAGAATCATTTATCCTGGTATTTGCAAGACCCTTCAGGTGTTCATTAAAATATGTACTCAAACAAGGAGAGATAACTTCGATCCCGTGTCTGCGACCAACTGGAATTTTCTTCACTTTCGGCTAAGTCTGTTTTCGATTTTTAATTGTTTAACTCGCTGAACATTCGATGCCATCTACCTTCTTAAAATCTTCTCCATTGTCTTCCCTTTAGCCAATTCGTCAATCATCTTATCTAAATAGCGAATCTTTTGCATCAGCTGGTCTTCGATTTCTTCCACACGATATCCACAAATTACGCCGGTAATTTTTGAAGCATTTTGATTTATTTGTGGTGCATGTGAAAAGAAAGATTCGAAATCAATGTTATTGTCGATTTGTTGCTGCAATAATTGTTGACTATATCCGGTTAACCAACAAATGATAGCATCAACTTCTTCTTTTGTGCGGCCTTTTTTCTCAGCTTTTTGAATATAAAGAGGATAGACATTTGCAAAAGGAGTTTGAAATATTCTTGGCTTATCCATAATTCTCTGTTTAGATTCGTTAAGGGCATTGTCCAAATGTATTCAATTTTCTATATCAAAAGAAACCAGCCCTGGTTTTCGCGAATATTGTTGACAGTAAGATAAATGTTACATTATTTCTTAGGTAACCGGGTGCTTGAATTTTGACAAATATTCTGTTAATCTAATAGATAATCATCGAATTAGCCTGCCTGTCTGACAGTTTAGTTAGCCTTGATGGTAGATAGGTAACGAAACAGTCCGTCCTTTTTTTATTGTCTTTAACTTACTTTTTTAGTTATTGTGCACAAATTACCATGGGCTTGGCTGAACTTTCCCTGTCGTTATCAGCTTTTGTAAATTACCGTTTACAAGCAATCCCCATCCATTGGAGCAATCGTCATAACATTCGTTAGCCTGAGTCAATCCAATGTGAGTGAAGCGGACCTCTGTTTTGTTTCCATTATTAACAATTTCAAAAACAATGTCAGTGTCTTTCCATTCACTCTTATCCTTTACAAAGCTAAGTGAGGCGTCTAGCACATGCCACACGATTTTTTTGCCAGGAATGAATTCAGTTATCTTTTGTCTGGAAAGATGAATATCCGGAACACGGTATGTGAATTCGGCGCCTGCCTTGTCTGTTTCACCTTCGATTTCTCCTGACCACCATCCACGAACATTATTGATGGCAGCAAATACTTCAATTGGGTTTTGTCCTACTAAAAAGGAAGTCGTAAAATTTTCACTTTGCATTAGCTAAATCAATTTTAATAGATATAATGAGTGACACATTTTTTACAACAAATGTATTATCAAAATGTTTTACCCACCCGCAATTGGCATTATCTAATAATATTCGGTTTACGCGTGTCTGTTTAATCAGATTTGGCGAAGTTGGAAGTCAAAAGCTGGAGGCAATTAACTAAACCGTAAGAGTTAACTGCGGTGGGATTTTCTTATCTTCTGATTTTGTATTGATTCTCTAAATAATTAAACTTTTTTTTATATGATGTGTTTTACCCTTAGTCGATAATTAAATTATAGGAGAGTGAATATGTCAAACACTATTGATTTTGAAAAAGTATCTGTAATTGGGCTCGAGTCTTCACCCGTTTCAGAAGCGCTTGCCGGTTTGCGTGCTAATGAAACCAGATACTTTAAGAACAAGTATAATCATGATTTTAGTGTCACTGCCGCAAAGGAAAGCCAGGGAACCCTGGACTATGTAACCCGAATTCTAAAAGAAGAACGTGGGATAGAGATTAACTCAAAACCTCTTGAGACTTCTTCGTTTCAGGTAGAGAATTTCAAATTTTCTTACGTATTCTATGAGAGTGGGCTGGCTATCAACGTGATGTACTCTATTGCTGATCCCAAAAAGAGAGCAGTAGGTTTTAAACTTTCAGAAGGGATGGAGGAACCAAAGGAGTTGTCAAAATTTAAGTTTGCAAAACAGAAGTCTAAACTTGCAGGAACAATTCGAGGTTCATTTTTTGTGATTAAAGGAGAATATTAGGATAATCCCTGACTTTTCAGAGTTCATGAAAATAGTATTTTCTATTTAGCTAGGTATTATACACTTACAGCTAATTGGCTCTTTAGGATCATTCAATTTCTTTTCAAAATTAAGCTCTCATGGCCGATTTTCATGGCAGCAGAGGCAACAGGCAATTAATTAAATCGTCAGAGTTAGGTTATGTTACAATTTTAAATTGTTCAGGGTTTCAACAATTGATTACCAAATATATAGCTGCATGATTATTTATCAGGAATCTTTGCTAAGTTAAATGACATATTACGACTTGCCTTAAATACGAATGGTAAATATGAGATACTTCCAGGATTATGGACTGAATCCGGGTTCCAAATAAGATTGTAAAATATTTTTCCTGATTCATTCACCAACCCAAATCTTAAACTTTGAAAATATTTCTGAAATCAAGATGATTGATTACAAGTCAGGATTGTTAATTATAGATCAGTTGAAGTTTTTCAGAAGATTGATTCTTCAAGTGATTTTATTTTTTAGTCTCCGGCGCCTTAAAGTTTTTCAGGTAGATTAAAATTGCCCTTTTAGCAAGTGGATGACCGAATGAATCTGCTTTTACCAGATCAGAATATGCCTCATTTAATTTATTCAGCTTTATGTTGATCAGTCCACGGGTATATAAAGCTGTCACATCATTCTTCCTGATAGCAATTGCAGATGTGAAGTCGGCTTTTGCCTGGACAAAATCCTCTTTGCAGTAATAGCATAATCCCCTGTAAATAAGGGCTTCAACATGCTCAGGATTGAATCGGATAACTTTATTGAAATCAACAATCGCAGAATCATATTTTGTATAGTAGAGATTGATTGAGCCCCGCAGTACATGACATTCTTCGTTCAGAAAATGGAGTCGCCCGTATATTTCATTTAAAAAGTTGTATGTGCCTAGTGTGTCTCCAGATGAGTATTTGCATTCTGCCATAAATGAGATTGTCTCTGTGTTTAATGGTTTGTATTTCAGGATATGCTCACAGTCCTTAATTGCATCGGCAAATCTTTCCAGTTTTTTAAAGCAAAAAGCACGATCTAACCAGATATCAAATTCGGTTGAGTCGTGTTTTATCAGTTTTGTCAGCTCGAAAATGGAAGAATCATATTTTTCGCTGTTTATATATGCACTTGCCAGGCTACGGTGTCCCAGCCTGGAACTGTCGTTATTATTGATGAATAATTTGAGTGTACTTATTGCATCTTTGTTCCTCCCTAGAAAATTCAAGGCAATACCCTTTCTCAGGTAAGCCTCAGCAGGGAATTGCTTTTGCCTGACGGCATTACCGTAACTCTCGATTGACAAATCAGCTTTCTGCAAATATTCAAGATTAAACCCGCGCAGATAGTAAATAAGTCCGGGAGCTGAATAGGAATTTACCATGTCTGCGTAGATATCCTCTGCATTTTTAAATTTACCAAGAAAGAAGAAACAGATTGCATTAATTATTTCACCCCGCTCTTGTTTTGAAAGCTGTTCTGAATATTTATTAAATGTTACTATCTGACTGGCAAAATCATTTGATCTCTTTTCGATGGGTGATTGTTCATAATAGGTGAAAAGGTCCTTAGAGCCTATCCCCGTAATGGTTTTTGAGATCTCGTAAAACCCGGTTTCATAATTCCTGTTAAGAATATTTAAGACGCCGAGCGATACACGATACATATTATTATCAGGATCGAGCTCAACTGCTTTTTTCCAATCCTTAAATGTTGCGGATATCTCGTTAAAATCCTTCTCCAAATGACCTCTTACATAATAAGCAGGGGCAAACTCAGGTGTTAATTCTATAGTTTTATTAAGGTTTTTTATGGCATTCGCATGGTTGTTGAACGAATACATAATTGCCATATTAAAATAAGCCAGTGAAAAGTCCGGTTTAAGTTTAATAACCTTTTTATAATACGCTTCAGCCTTGTCAAAAGGGTATCTCATTGCATAAAGATTTGCCAGTCCAAAATATGCATCGACGAATTTATCATCCATTCTGATCGCTATGTTGTACAACGAATCAGCCTTGTTGAAGATCCTCTGATTCGCATAAATCTCAGCCAGATAATAATAATTATATATGTTTGTGTCTTTGAGATCTATGGATTTTTTGAAACACGATTCAGCTGATTTAATAGAATCGGATTTCAACATTATGAATCCCTTTAAAAAATAACTATGACCTATTGCCGAATCAATTTGTATAGTACTGTTAACGTCTGAAAGAGCCTCTTTAAGATAACCTAATTCAATCTTTTTCGATGCACGGGTTAGATATCCTGAAGGGTCATTGATGCTGATGTCTTTTGACTTGATCCATATTTCCTTAAAATAGTAATTATCACTGTCCTTTCTGAATGATTTGTACTGGTCAAATTTGGGGAGAAATTCCTGGGCGTAAGTACGGCCTGAAATAAGCAAACAAATAAAAAGATTTAAGCAGATCCAGAATCTCAGAGATTGTCTGTTCATTTTATTTTTTCTGTAAGATAGTAATCTGCTATAAAAATAAAAATGAGATAAGTTTTCCTGAGTTAGTTTCCTCAATGTATTGCTTGAGACGATCCGTCATTTAGAAAGCTCTTTTTAACAGCTAAACTCGCGGATTCTTAGCAAAATACGCGTAGTTAACTTAAGATTTAAAAAGAGAAGATTGTAGGCGTCTCCAAAATTATTTCTCCTGTTATCACATCAAAATAGACCAGATAATAGACTGGGCCGGGAATATTAATTTCCCAGCAAACATGTAATTCAATTTTATTTTTGATCTCCTGTGGAAGGATCTTCAAACGAGTGGTGCTTTTGTCAATATCTGCCTGTTTAATGGTAATGTCTGATATTTGTCCGGCAATTGAGGAGTGTGATACAACATCACCAATAAGACTTTTTTTAGCTTTTTCAATGCTATAATTAAAATCTGAAGGAATGTATATATCCGGGAACCAGTTGCCAAGACAGAAAGTAACTGATCCATTGATGACCTGGAATGAAAAGGACGAATTCAATACTTCAATTGTGTCAATCTTCTGATTGTAGGTATTGAAATACCATCCAGCAATACCATCTTGGGCAGGACTTTCAAATGCCTGATTGAAAGAGAGGGCATCGGGGTTTTTCACACCAGTCTCCAGCCCATTGCTTTTCACAAATGATCTGATAATTCCTTCAGCCTCTGTCTGGCTGGTTTGTCCCTGGTATGGTGGTATGCCGACACCTAGTGGATCACCGTTGTAACCGGTAAAGCCATAATCAGTTAATGAGCTTGTCACAAAGGGGTTTCTGGATTCATAAGAAGACCGCATTCGGGTGAGTATACCGGAGCTTAATTTGCTGTAAGTGGCAGGATAACCTTCAGGTATATTGTTAACCGGAATTGTGTTCTTTTCACAACTTGGCAGGAAAATTGAGAATGTAACAAGAATTTGAAGAAGCCGTTTCATATAACAGGTGGTTTGATAGCTACTAACAAAAATTGTTCCAAAATCTAAAACCCGAAGACTGAAATCCATTGACCCCTGGCTTCACCTCAACGTGCAATCGATGGTCATGCTGTTTTACACCATGAGTCTGGAATGGGCTTCCAGTATCATAAAATTGCAGTTATATTCGCTTCAATAACAATGAGTTATTTAGTTCAGAATCTATCGGGGATATTTTTATTTTGTCTGTAAGGTTTGCATGCCATAATTTGTCGCGCCACATTCCTTCAAACTGCGGACCACAGAAATTGCTGGTGCCAATACCTGCCCACCGACCTGTTTTTGCAGCTTCCGTTGCTCCATATTCACATAATTCCTTGATCCAGTCCCACTTTAATAAAGGCCAGTCCTTGTAATCGACCACTCCCCAGCACTCAGTTGTTATGAGAGGCATATTGAGTTTTCTTGACCATTCTGCCGCGAGTTTGATTTGCTTTAACAATCCGGCTTTCCAGTAGGCTTCATTTTCACGGTACAGTTTTTCTCCTTTAAGTGCCAGGTTATCATATCCTTCATAAGAAAATCGCTCATAATGATAACCGACTTTCTTATAGAACTCCTGGTCATTCATGCTTACCATCCAGATATGTGGTTCCAGGAAATCAAGCATTGAGAGATCGCCCTTTGACAAGGTTTGTTCTGTTATTTCTCCTGTAAATGAGAATGTATAAGGTACCTGGGGATATTTTGAGCGGAGGATCTTAATTGATTCTCTCATCCAACGGATGGATTCGGGTGTACTCCAGTCACTGATATCCGGCTTAAACGGAGTCCATACGCTGAGGGGCCATTCATTGCTCAGATCAACATATACAATTTGATCCAGCAGTTTCTGATCCTTTAACAGATCCAGGACAGACAGCCAGGCCTCTGCAAGCTTTTCAGGTGAGGTAATAAAGTTGTAAGATTTATCTTCGTCTTCACGCCACCAGGTAGACAGACCGATCTTAATTTCATATTCCCTGCATCTTTTGATGAAATCTGTAAAGTAGGGTTGCACTTTTACCCTGTTTATTGCCGGACTGCCCCAGTCCTGAACGCTCCATGCAGGTTTAAGAAGATATTCTCTCTCCGGGTCTCTGTGTATCAGATGCGGAA
>Ga0302206_1000450_pt1 | contig 16205 bp, 10 predicted proteins | sample II_Fen_E2_1_FD_194581 | JGI IMG/M metagenome (GOLD analysis project Ga0302206, IMG submission 194581) | Peat permafrost microbial communities from Stordalen Mire near Abisko, Sweden - II_Fen_E2_1 | ecosystem: Environmental > Terrestrial > Soil > Wetlands > Permafrost | place: Sweden: Abisko...
CTTCAAAAACTGCCTGTTGGCTGTTGTCCAGAATAATTTTCCCTTTTTCTGCCTGAAATAATGACATTATCAGAGATCTTGGACTGGTAAGGCCTGGTAAAGTTTTTTGTTGTGGAGCTACACTGTTCGCAACTCTCTTGTTCAAACCTTTTGCAGCAACGGTTTTTGTGAATTTTTCATAAGTATCATTTGTACCTGCAAACTGACTAGCTTCACTATACGCTTTCTGGTTTGTAAGAGAACCTGGCATAATTTTTCTGTCAATGTAACCTATATTATATTTCCTGGTGTCTTTTGACTGTGCCAGAATTTCAATAATATGAATACCAAAAGTTGTTTCGGCAGTTTTTATCTCACCTTTTTTCCCTGAAAAACAGGCATTGTTAAATGGAACTACCATTTTCCCTTCAGGAAACCAGCCAAGATCACCACCTATTTTAGCAGAACCCTGATCGTCAGAATTTGCCATGGCCAGTGTTTCAAAAGAGGTTCCTGACTTAATTAGTTTTATAAGACTGTCAGCCTCGTGTTTTGCTGTTTCGATAGTTCTCTTATTGCCTGTTGACAAAAGTATATGACGAACATGTACAGAATCGGGTCTGTCAGCTACCGCGATTAATTTGGCTAATTTATAGGAACCATCCTCAATATAAGGGCCGAAAATACCGGTCAGATCCTCTCTTTTTACATAATCCTTAAGTTTTTCAGGAACACTGCTCATAGGAATGTAAAAGCCTACATATCTCGAGTCGGCACTCAGATTAATAAACTGTACCGGATCAGGAGCAGATGCAAAGTCTTCTTTTGTTTTATTGATCCATTGTTCAGTTACTTTTATATCCTCTTCAGATGGAATCACATCAAATGTCACATATTCGACATCTCTTAACGCAGTTCTTTTATAGTTCTGTTTATGTTTAGCATAGTAAGCTTCCAGATCACTCTGGTAGATTTTAATCGAAGAATCAGGTACTGATCCATAATTTTTAAGAACATAGCTAAAATCAACTGTATTGCTGTTTAGATTTTTTTCGTACTCTTCCTGTTTTGATGTAACAAATAATCCTTTTGAAACAAGATTATTGTATTTTGTATTAGTTCTGTCATTAACGATCTCGTTTTCGAAGAACAACCAGTATTTTTTTGCTGTCTCATCAACTTCTGTCTGTTTCAGGAAGTTCACAAGAAAAGATTTATTAAAGGTTCCGGTCTGCTGATCGGTAAACAATTGCTGGACAATCTGGTGAGGTTTATTTCCAAGAACCAATTCGTCTACCTCTTCGGTACTGACTCCAAGGCCAAGTCTTTTATACTGTGGATCAAGAATTTTTTCTCTTACCATCTGCTGCCAGGTCTGTTCTCTCAATGACTCATTAGTGGCTTCATCTACATTTGATCTTCCTGATAATTTATAAATCTCTAACAGGTTCTGAAGTTTTAATTCATAATCCTGATATGAAATATATTCTCCACCGATCTGTCCGATTTCATAATATTTTTTCTGTTTCAGTCTCTGGCCTCTTCCCTTTCCGAAGAAATCACTTACGACAAACAGGAAAAGTGAAAAACCAATTAATCCTGCAACAAATACTCCTGCTCTCTCGCGTAAAAATTGAAGTGCTGACATCTAATATGTTCTTTAATAATTAATAGAAATATACCTTTTTTAATACAGGCGACAAATATAACAAATTTTCATTAAAACTCTGACCTGCCAATAAATTGTTACTTGGTCCTAAATCTGGAGATTCAGATATGGCAATTTTGCCTGGATTTATGACAGGTCAACATTCGATTCGAAAATAAAAATTATATCCTAAATCGCATGAAAAAATAGAAATACTATCAAAAAAAGGGGGTGTGTTGAAAAAAAAGTGCAAAAAAAAGTAAAAAACATACAAAAAAGAGGATGAATATTAAAAAAACGTATATTTTTGTATAAAAAAATTAAAGAAATGGCAGAACTTAGATTTAGTGCTTTAAGAGAAGTATTCAGCAGGGGACCTGTTGAAGTTACTACACCGTCGAAAATTGTATCCGAGTATTACGGAGAAAATGTATTTGATCTTCCTAAAATGGAGCGCTTCCTTTCTAAAGAGGCTTACAAAGTAGTGAAACGTGCTATTGAAGAAGGAAAATCCTTAACCCGACAGGAAGCTGATCAGGTTGCAATGGGCCTCAAAGCATGGGCGACCGGGAAAGGTGCAACTCATTACACTCACTGGTTTCACCCACTTACTGACGGAACCGCAGAAAAACATGATGGATTCATTGAGATTGTAGAAAACGGACAAGTTGTTGAGAAATTCTCAGGCGAAGTTCTGGTACAGTCTGAACCGGATGCCTCAAGTTTTCCAAGCGGAGGTCTCCGTAATACCTTTGAGGCAAGAGGATACACCGCATGGGATGTTTCTTCACCCGTGTTTATTGTCGGAACTACTCTCTGTATACCAACAATATTTGTTTCATGGACAGGCGAAGCCCTTGATTATAAAGCACCTCTTCTGAAAGCTCTTTCAGAGCTTGACAGGGCTGCAACTGATGTCTGCCAGTATTTTGATAAAGATGTTACCAAAGTAATTGGTACTCTTGGATGTGAACAGGAATATTTTTTAATTGATGATGCCTTGTATTATGCAAGACCCGACATTGTTCTGGCAGAAAGAACTCTCATGGGACACCAGTCATCTAAAGATCAGCAGCTTTCCGATCATTATTTTGGTTCTATCTCGGAAAGGGTAATGGCTTTTATTGAAGATTTCGAATGTGAGGCTTATAAACTCGGAATTCCTGTTAAGACCCGTCATAATGAAGTGGCTCCAAATCAGTTCGAAAGTGCTCCGATCTTCGAGGAAGTAAACCTCGCCGTTGATCACAACCTGCTGCTGATGGATATTATGAGAAGGGTTGCCCGGAAACATAAATTCAGAGTCTTATTTCATGAAAAACCATTTGCAGGAATTAATGGTTCAGGGAAACATAATAACTGGTCGATGTCCACTAATACCGGAGTCAATCTTTTATCTCCGGGAAAAAATCCAAAAACCAACTTACAGTTTCTTACTTTCCTGGTAAATGTCATCAAAGCTGTGAATGACAGCAATGACGTTCTCAGAGCATCTGTTATGAACGAAACAAATTCTTACCGCCTTGGAGGTCACGAAGCTCCCCCGGCAATTATTTCAGTATTTCTCGGTACTTACCTTATCAATATGCTTGAGAATATAGCACGGAAAGTAACTGATAAGAAGATGACCCCCGCCCAAAAAACCGAACTTAAACTTGGAATTGGCAAAATACCTGAAATACTGCTCGATAATACTGACAGAAACAGAACATCGCCATTCGCATTTACAGGAAATAAGTTCGAGTTCAGAGCTGTAGGATCTTCAGCAAATTGCAGTCCTGCAATGATTGTTCTAAATGCTGCAGTTGCTTATCAGCTGACTCAGTTTAAGAAAGATGTAGATGTGATTATTAAAAAGGGAATAAACAAGGATGAAGCTATTTTTCAGGTTTTGAAGAAGTATATTCTCGAATCTGAGAGAGTATTATTTGAAGGTGATAATTATAGTAAGGAATGGCATAAGGAAGCTAAGAAAAGAGGCTTATGTAATCTCACCAGCGTACCTGAGTCTATCAGCCTTTATCTGACCAAGCAATCCAGGGAAGTTCTTGTTGGATCAGGCGTTTTTACAGATAAAGAGCTTGAAAGCCGCGTAGAGGTTGAGTATGAAAAGTTCGCTAAAAAGGTGCAGATAGAATCAAGGGTACTGGGCGATCTTGCAATTAATCATATCGTCCCTATTGCAATAAAATATATGACCTCCCTTATCGAAAATGTGCAGGGACTCAAAGATATCTTTAGCGATACAGAGTTTGAAAGACTCGCAGGGGCACGTAAAGAGGTGATAATCACCATATCTGACCACATATCCTCCATTAAGAAACTGGTCAATGAGATGGTTGATGAACGCAGAAAAGCTAATATAATTGAGGACAATTATAAGAAGGCAATTGCTTATGAAAGTAAAGTCAAGCCTTTTCTGGATGAGATACGCAGTCATATCGACAAATTAGAACTTGTGGTTGATAATGAAATGTGGCCACTTCCAAAATACAGAGAATTGCTTTTCACAAGATAAAAGTTGGTTAGTTTTATTTCATGTTCGGTTAAAAGGACTCCTTAAGGGGTCCTTTTTTGTTTCTCTTATCCATTAGATCAATTGAGTAAATAGACTTCGCTTTTATTCATAATAATTACTTATTCCCCACGTTAATTATTATTACCAATATTCCCTAAATTGATTACTTTTATGGTCAAATTGACGGCAGAATCATGAAACAATTAGTACTCTTATCTATATTATTGATTTTTGTGACTTCTTTCGAAGTTGCAGCACAGAAGAGAAAGTCAGAAAGAGCATATACCTCATTCGCTGCCGGTGAATATTATGATGCTATAGATCTTTTCAAAGATGCATATTCCAAAACAAAGAAAGCGGACAAAAATACCAGGACAGAACTGGTATTTATGATTGCTGAATGTTACAGGCTTACCAATGATCCAAAAAATGCAGAGACATGGTATAAACTCGCTGTAAAATCGTCTTTCTCCAAACCCGATGCTCAATTCTGGTTGGCGGAATCACTTAAGAAGAACGGAAAATATCCACTGGCGGTCGATGAATTTAAAAAATACAAACAGGTTGCACCATCCGATGCGAGAGCAGAACAGGAAATACGATCATGTGAACTGTCTATTGAGTGGTTAAGGAATCCAGAATCTTATAAGGTTGATGAACTAAAGGACATAAACTCAAAAGAATCGGATTTTAGTCCGGCTTACGGACGTGATGATTTTGGGATGATTTATTTTACATCCTCCCGCGATGGGGTTACCGGTAAAAAGACACATGGTGCTACTGGTCAGAATTTCACTGATATTTTTGAAAGCAGGGTTGACAAAAAAGCGAAGTGGAGCACACCTGTTCCTGTCGAAGGGATAAACAGCGAGTTTGAGGAAGGAACACCTTCATTTTCATCTGATTATAAAGAGCTCTATTTTACGCGTTGTGAAGTAGGGAAACGTGAAAAGAAGGGCTGTAAAATTATGTATTCAAAAAGGACCGGAGATAAATGGAGTGATCCGAAGAATATTGCAATTTTACCCGATTCACTTGTTGCTGCCCATCCTTCATTATCGAAAGATGGCCTGACATTATATTTTGTGTCTGACCTGGCTGGCGGCTTTGGTAAAAAGGATATATGGAAAGTCACCAGGCTCAGGACAGGAGATGCCTGGTCAAAACCGGTAAATCTTGGTCCCGATATCAATACTACAGGTGATGAGCTCTTTCCTTATATAAGGGAAGACGGGACATTATATTTCTCCTCCGATGGACTCATCGGAATGGGAGGCCTCGATATTTTCAAAGCAAAACCTCAACCCGACGGCAGCTGGATAGTTCAGAACATGAAGCCTCCAATAAACAGCTTCGCTGATGATTTTGGCATAGCATTCGAAGATGGAAATGAAAAAGGGATATTCAGCTCAACACGGAAAGGAAAAGGAAATGATGATCTCTATTCCTTTGAATTGCCGCCTTTGAAATTTAATGTTACAGGATTGGTGAAAGACGAAAAAACGGGAACACCAATCAACTCATCGGTTGTTCAACTCATAGCAAGCGACGGGTCGAATCTTCAGGCCGAAACTGGTACCGGAGGTGATTTTAAATTTGCCCTTAAAGCAAATGTTGATTATATCTTCCTTGCTTCAAAAAGAGGTTATCTCAATGGAAAAGAGAAAGAGACAACCAAAGGACAGGATAAGAGCCGCGAATTCATGGTTACTATTCTGTTGACCCCAATAGACAGACCAATTGAACTGCCAAATATTCTGTATGACTTTGACAAATGGGATCTCAGACCCGAATCAATGGTTTCACTCGATAAACTGGTCGAGACGCTTAATGATAATCCAAATGTAACCATTGAACTTATGTCGCATACCGATACCAGGAATACGGAAGAGTATAACATGATTCTTTCCCAGAAGAGGGCACAATCAGTTGTCACATACTTGTTAAGCAAAGGAATTGAACTGGACAGGCTTACTGCCAAGGGCTATGGAAAATCAAGTACCAAAGTTGTAGATGCAGTCATAGCAACACAATATACATTCCTGAAGGCCGGTACACAGCTTACGGAACAGTTTGTCAACAGTCTTCCTACTGATGAACAGAAGGAGATTGCACATCAGATAAACCGTAGAACTGAGTTCAAGGTTCTGAGAACAGATTATGAACCGCCGAAGAAATGAAAGCTAAATTATTCTCTATCCTAATATTCATTATTCTCGCAATTGGATTTTCATCGGCTATGCCCCCAACTAAACCGATCCGTATACTTGTTATCACCGGAGGCCACGATTACAAAGTTGATCAGTTTAATCAGATGCTTGAAAGCCTGGGTCCCGAAATACAATACCAAATAGCAGAATTACCAGCAGCGTATGATATGTTTCTTCAGGAAAACAGAGATAAATATGATGTTCTTGTATTTTATCATATGTGGCAGCAGATTACTGAGGCTCAGGAACATGTACTTGCCGATTGTATCAGCCAGGGCAAACCTCTTGTCGTCTTGCATCATAGTATTTGTGCTTATGATGACTGGCCTGAATATTTCAATATTATAGGAGGGAAATATTTTCACAAACCCACAACAGTAAAAGGGAAAGATTATCCGGCAAGTTCATATATACACGATCTGCACTTTAAGGTCAGAATAGTTGATCACAAAAATCCTGTTACAAAAGGACTGACTGATTTTGATATTTTTGATGAAACTTACAAAGGATTTTATGTTGATGATGGGGTAACGCCTTTACTTACAACAGATGAACCGAGCAGCACACCTGTTATTGGCTGGTCGAAGATGTATGGAAAAGCACGTGTAGTAGTCTTGCAGAGCGGACATGATGCGCCAACATTCGGGAATCCGGACTTCAGAAAGCTCCTGAAACAATCGATAATGTGGGTATATAATAATGGGAAAAAACAGAAGTAATAACCTTTTTGCTACTTCCTTTTTTCTATCTTCGTGATCTCATTTGATCCCTATGACCACCGAATCAAAATACAGCAAAAGAGGTGTTTCTTCATCCAAAGAAGATGTACATGCTGCAATTAAAAATGCAGATAAAGGATTGTATCCTAAAGCATTCTGTAAAATAGTCCCCGACATTCTGGGTGGAGACAAAGATTTCTGTAATATCATGCATTCTGATGGAGCCGGCACAAAATCTTCACTTGCATATATATACTGGAAGGAGACCGGCGATCTTTCAGTATGGAAAGGGATCGCACAAGATGCAATCGTGATGAATCTCGACGATCTCTTATGCATCGGGGCTTACGATAATATACTCTTTTCCTCAACAATCGGGCGTAATAAAAACCATATACCCGGAGAAATTATTTCTGCAGTGATCAACGGGACTGAAGAGGTTCTTGCAGAGTTAAGGGATCTGGGAATTGGAATATGGTCAACTGGAGGGGAGACTGCTGATATGGGAGATATTGTCAGGACAATAGTTATCGACTCCTCTGTAGTAGTCAGAATGAAAAGATCGCGTGTTATATCAAATCATACTATTAGGGATGGTGACATTATTATAGGCCTGTCATCAACAGGGAAAACCAGCTATGAAAAGGTTTATAATAGTGGTATGGGAAGTAACGGACTTACTTCAGCCAGACATGATCTCTTTGCACCTTATCTTGCTTCAAAATACCCTGAAAGCCTCGATACAACATTGCCTTATGACTTAATATATTCCGGTAAATACAGACTCACCGACCCAATTGATGGTCTGAATACCGATGCAGGTAAACTGGTACTATCACCTACCCGGACCTACGCACCTGTGCTAAAAAAAATATTTGAATCTATACATTCTGAAATACATGGTTTGGTACACTGTTCTGGCGGGGGACAGACTAAGGTCATGCATTTTATTGATAATATGCATATTGTAAAAAACAATCTGTTCCCTTTGCCACCATTATTCAGAATGATTCAGGAGCAATCAGGTACAGCCTGGGAAGAGATGTATAAAGTATTCAATATGGGTCATCGGTTTGAGATATATACCGATCAGAAGAATGCTGCTGAAATTATCACTATTGCAGCAGGATTTAATCTGGAAGCCAGGGTAGTAGGTTATTGTGAAACATCAGAAAAGAAAAAACTTACATTAAGTACTGAATTCGGAACATTCGAATATTAAGTAAAATTCCCAACTTATTGCCCCCCTGCCCCCCTAAAGGGGGGTTGATACATGTAAATATGTGGACTCTACGAAAACAAACCGGATTAGTCCCCCTTTAGGGGCATGGACGCGAAGCGTTCAGGGGGCTTTGCACCGTTGTACCTTTTTTATTACCTTTGCACCCTGAAAATTTATTGAACTATGGCAAACAACATGATTCTTGAGAGACTGGAAGGCGTTAAATCCAGGTTTATTGAGGTTGGTGATCTTCTCACACAACCCGATATTCTCTCGGATATGAAGAAGTATGTCAGATTAAATAAAGAATATAAAGATCTGCTTCCTATAATCGAGTCATACGAACGATATAAACTGGCTCTCAGTAATATAACCAGCACTAAAGAACTTCTTGACACTGAGAAAGATGAGGAGATGCGTGATATGGCTAAGGCTGAGCTTGAGGAGCTCACATCACATATTCCTGAAATGGAAGAGGAGATAAAGATGCTTATTATTCCTGCAGATCCGGAAGACGATAAAAATGCTGTTATGGAGATCAGGGCAGGAACAGGAGGAGATGAGGCTAGTATTTTTGCTGGCGACCTTTTCAGAATGTATAGCAAGTTCTTTGAAACAAAAGGTTGGAAGGTCGACGTTAATAATACATCTGAGGGAACTGCCGGAGGATTTAAAGAAATCGTTCTAAGTATAACTGGTGAGGGAGTCTATGGAATCATGAAATATGAATCTGGTGTTCACCGTGTTCAGAGGGTCCCTCAAACTGAAACACAGGGTCGGATTCATACATCTGCTGCTTCAGTGGTGGTGCTGCCTGAAGCTGAAGAATTTGACATTGACCTCAGAACGGAAGATATAAGAAAGGATACCTACTGCTCATCAGGTCCGGGAGGCCAATCTGTAAATACGACCTATTCTGCAATACGGCTTACACACATTCCTTCCGGTATTGTTGTTACCTGCCAGGATGAAAAGTCCCAGCTTAAAAACTATGATAAAGCCTTAAAAGAGCTTAGGACAAGACTTTATAATCTTGAATATCAAAAATATCTGGATGAAGTCTCTCATAAAAGAAAGACTATGGTATCTACCGGCGACCGTTCTGCAAAGATCAGGACATATAACTATCCACAGGGAAGAATGACCGATCACAGGATCAATCTTACAATTTATAATCTGCCAGCAATCCTCGATGGCAATATCCAGGAGGTACTTGACAAACTGCAGATGGCTGAAAATTCCGAACGTTTAAAAGAGAGTAATATCTAAACCGAAAGATAATGGATCACAACAGATTATTTGAAAGCATTGTAAGGAAGCGCTCATTCCTTTGTGTTGGTCTTGATTCTGAAATTGAAAAGATTCCATCTATACTTCTGAAGGGAAAAGACCCTGTATTTGAATTCAACAAAAGGATTATTGATGCAACACATGAATACGCAATAGCTTATAAACCGAATGTTGCATTTTACGAATGCTATGGCTCAAAAGGGTGGAAATCGCTTGAATCAACTGTAAGATATATCAAAGAAAATTATCCCGACATGTTTGTAATTGCAGATGCAAAACGAGGAGATATCGGGAATACATCAAAAATGTATGCAAAAGCATTCCTGGAAAACATGCCCTTCGATGCAATTACTGTTGCTCCCTATATGGGAGAAGATTCGGTTACACCATTCCTGTCTTATAGTGATAAATGGGTTGTTCTTCTGGCACTTACCTCTAATAAAGGCGCTGATGATTTTCAGTATCACGATGAGGATGGAATTAAGCTCTTTGAAAGAGTATTAACAGTTTCACAGAAATGGGGTACAATTAATAATCTTATGTTTGTTGTAGGAGCTACTCGTGCAGAAATGCTGAAGGGCATACGTAAGCTGGTGCCTGATCATTTTCTGCTTGTTCCGGGTGTAGGAGCCCAGGGTGGCAGTCTTGAAGAAGTTGCAAAATATGGTATGAACAGTAAATGCGGACTTCTGGTCAATTCATCTCGCGGAATAATCTTTGCAGATAACTCAGAAAACTTCTCTAAGGTGGCCGGTGAAAAAGCTAAGGAGATTCAGGTAGAAATGGAAAAATATCTCCGCCAGCATAAACTGATCTGATCTTTTAAATTCTGCAATCTAAAGACGCACACCGCACGACGCACGGTCTATTGTCCCTAAGTACCACTGTCTCTAAGTCCCTCAGTCCTTAAGTCACCCTCTCAATTTTTATAATGGTGCCCTTGCGCCGTATTGCCTTTTTTTATAAATTAGTATTCTCGCTGTTTATTAATTTGTGCTGAAATGAAAGAGGAATTTCTTCATTACCTGTGGAAATACAGCCTGTATAATAAGGACAGGCTGTTCGACGCCGAAAAGAATAAAATTATTGTGCTCGATCCCGGTGAATACAACCGTGATTCCGGGCCTGATTTTTTCAATGCACGTATCTCTGTAGCAGGTACAGTATGGGCCGGAAACATTGAAATCCATACAAAATCATCACATTTTGATATCCATGGGCACCAGAACGACCCTGCCTTTAACAATATTATCCTTCACGTTGTTGCAGAAAACGATAAACGTGTTTTTAATTCAAGAGGGGAAGAGGTTCCAACAGTTGAAATTTCATTTAATTCATCCTTATACGAGAAATATATCTTTCTTGTAAATAATCCGTATATAATTGCCTGTCAGGATGATATTGATAAACTCGATAATATATTGGTACGACACTGGCTGAATTCACTCGTAATTGAAAGATTGCAGGATAAATCAGAATCAATAATGAAAATGTATTCTGAAACCGGGAACGACTGGGATGAGACATTTTATCGTTTGCTTACGCGCTATTTCGGATTCAGGGTAAATACTGAACCTTTTGAGATGCTCGCTGCAGCACTTCCATTCAGGATAATCCGAAAACATGCTGATAATATATTCCAGATCGAGGCTCTCTTATTTGGGACAGCTGGGTTACTTGAAACCGGACTTTTTAAGGAAGCACTTATTGACGGGTATTACCAAAATCTGATAAAAGAATACGCAATTCTTTCAGCAAAATATTCCCTTCAGCCTCTTCACGGCTGGTTATGGAAATTCTCACGATTAAGACCTTCTAATTTTCCAACCATAAGATTGTCACAGCTCGCAGCCATGCTTTCAACTGCCGGAGGGCTTTTCTCAAGAGTACTCGAGGCAAAAGATATAAATCAGATCAAAGAATTATTTGAAGTATCTGCTTCTATGTATTGGGACGATCATTTTATTTTTGGTAAGGAAAGCAGGAGATTTACCAAGAATGCAGGTAAGCAGGCTGCCGATATCTTTCTGATTAATGCAGTTATACCACTGATATTTGTGTATGGAAAGAGCAGGGATTGTCATGATATCAGCGAAAGAGCCCTATGCTTCCTTGAAGAAATCACTCCGGAGGAGAATCTCATTATTTCTGAATGGAGAAAGGCAGGAGTTATTGCAGAGTCAGCATTTTATTCACAGGCACTTATACAACTTAGAAATGAATACTGTAAAAAGAGAAAGTGTCTGAATTGCCGGATAGGCAATAAGATAATCAGTCAGGGTAAAAGGTTAAAGGACCATGAAGAGCTTTTATTAGAACCATAGTGTCAAATAAAAATCTGTTATTTATTATTTCACAAGAAAATCAATTTAACCGCAAAGCTTCGCAGAGAACACGCGGAGGACCGCAGAGTAATTCATTTATTAATTCAATTAAATTAATTAGCGATACCTCAGCGGCACTCTGCGAAATTCTCAGCGGTTCTCTGCGTTTAGTGGATTTCAGAAATGTATTGTTCCTTTCCTATTTTTTCCTTCCCTCGCCTATTGTTTTGGACTACTTTTGACGAAAGGTCAGTTTTCTTTGACAAATAATTGACTGATAGCTCAATTCAACGCAACTTTTGCCGTTATATTCCCGTCTTATTAGTGATGTTGAATCAATACTTTTTTGCAGTTATTGTTCCTGTAGAAATAAATATTTTGGTAACTTTTTAAAAAAAAAGCAAATTGTTTGATTATTTACATAAAAAAGCCTTATTTTTGCGTTCCAAAATTGGAGACTCGATCTATATATGGATTAATAATATTTTAATTAGAGATATGTATTTAACAACAGAAAAAAAGCAGGAGTTTTTCAAAACCTTTGGAACATCTGAAATCGACACCGGTACTGCAGAGGGCCAGATAGCGTTATTCTCATACAGGATAAATCATCTTACAGAGCATCTTAAGAAGAACAAAAAAGATTTCAGTACCCAGCAGGCTCTTATCAAACTTGTAGGGAAAAGAAGAAGGCTTTTAGACTACCTTAAAATTAAAGATATCGGGCGGTATCGCGAAATCATAAAAGCGTTGAAATTACGTAAATAGAGAAAAAAAGGCAATTCAAAATTGCCTTTTTTCATACTATTTAAATTATTTTGTAGTTTCAATTTTCATAAACCACACATACAATGTTTAAAATAAAAGAGAAGATTATTGATCTCGGCGACGGGAGGACAATAACCCTGGAAACTGGCAGAATGGCCAGACAAGCCGATGGGTCTGTTTTGTTAAAAATGGGGAAGACAATGCTGCTGGCTACTGTAGTGTCGGCACATGAGGCAAAGGAAGATACAGACTTCATGCCTCTTTCAGTTGAATACAAAGAAAAATATGCTTCATCCGGAAGGTTTCCTGGTGGTTTCATGAAAAGAGAAGCCAGAGCATCTGATTATGAAATTCTGGTATCAAGGTTGGTAGACAGAGTGCTCAGACCGCTTTTCCCTGATGATTATCATGCAGAAACATTTGTAACAATCAATCTGGTTTCAGCCGATATGGATATTATCCCCGATGCTCTGGCCGGGCTTGCTGCATCAGCTGCTCTTGCAGTGTCGGATATACCATTCAATGGTCCGATATCAGAGGTAAGGGTTGCGAGGATAAATAAAAAATTTATTGTTAACCCAACAGCTACACAATTGGAAGAAGCTGACATTGACCTTATGGTAGGAGCTACCTATGATAATATAATGATGGTCGAAGGCGAAATGAAGGAGGTCTCCGAAGAGGAGATGCTTGAAGCCCTGAAAATCGCACATGATGCCATTAAAGTACATTGCAAGGCCGTGATGGAATTTGCAGAAGAGGTTGGGTCAACAGTTAAGCGTACATACTCTCATGAAACAAATGATGAGAACCTCAGGAAAAAAGTGTGGGATGAAACATACTCAAAATGTTTCGCAGCTGCTCAGTCATGTACTGCTGATAAACACAAAAGAATTGATTCATTTGAAGCTATTATTACGGATTTCCTCGGACACTATACTGAGGAAAACCCTGTAAATGAAACACTCGCAAAAAGATACTACCACGATGTATTAAAGGAGGCTTCCAGAAGACTCGTCCTCGATAATAATATTCGTCTCGACGGCAGAAGGACTGATGAAATCAGGCAGATAGTATGTGAAATAGACACTCTCCCTGCAACTCATGGGTCAGCTCTGTTTACAAGAGGAGAAACACAGTCTCTTACAACTGTTACTCTGGGTACTAAACTTGATGAAAAGATCATCGACGACGTGCTTAACAAAGGAACAGAGAAATTTACACTTCATTATAACTTTCCTCCCTTTGCAACAGGTGAAGCCAAGGCTTATCGTGGTGTAGGCAGAAGGGAAATAGGACATGGAAACCTTGCCCACCGTGCTCTTAAAAATATGATGCCCTCTGACGATGAGAATCCTTATGCAGTGAGAGTTGTATCTGACATTCTTGAATCAAACGGATCGTCTTCAATGGCTACTGTTTGTGCAGGGACACTGGCTCTTATGGATGCCGGGGTAAAACTAAAGAAACCTGTTTCAGGTATAGCAATGGGTCTGATTTCAGATAAGAACACTAAAAAATATGCTGTTCTTTCAGATATTCTTGGTGATGAAGATCATCTCGGCGATATGGACTTTAAAGTAACAGGAACACGCGATGGCATAACCGCAACCCAGATGGATATCAAAGTTGACGGACTTTCAGTTGAGATTCTTACAAAAGCTCTCAGTCAGGCCAAAGCAGGCAGGTTGCATATTCTTGATATCATGAGCCAGACAATCGCAGAACCGCGTCCTGAACTTAAACCTCATGCTCCGAGAATTGAGATGCTGACCATTCCTAAAGAACTTATTGGTGCGCTGATTGGTCCAGGCGGAAAAGTGATCCAGGAGATACAACGTGTAACAGGCGCTACCATTATTGTTGAGGAAATTGACGGTCATGGAGATGTCAATATCTTTGGTGAGAATGCCGGGGTGATAACTGCGGCTCTCGACTGGGTCAAAAAAATTGTCACAGTTCCGGAAATTGGACAGGTTTATAAAGGGAAAGTCAAGACAATAGTGCAGTTCGGTGCATTTGTTGAGATACTCCCGAATAAAGATGGTCTCGTTCATATTTCCGAGATCGAATGGAGAAAGATTAATAAGGTGGAGGATGTCCTTAAAGAGGGCCAGGAAATCGAAGTTAAGATAATTGATATTGATCCTAAGACAGGAAAGATTAAATTATCAAGGAAAGAACTTCTTCCACGTCCTCCTCGTCCGGAACCTGAAAAAAGAAATCCTGAGCAAAATCAGAATAAATAAAATATCTGCCGGCTTTTAAAAGCCGGCATTTTTATTGCTGTTTCGCTTCCAATTTATAAATTTGATTAATTGAAAGAAAAAGTATTCAGGGATGAAGATCAGATACAACTATGTAGTCATAGAAGGAAACATCGGTGCAGGAAAAACCACCCTGGCAGGAAGAATAGCTGATCAGTTTAATGCCCATCTTATCCTTGAACATTTTGCTGATAATCCTTTCCTGCCGAAATTCTACAGTGATCCTGAAAAATATTCTTTCCCGCTCGAACTTTCTTTTCTGGCCAGCAGATATAAACAACTTAAGGAAGAGCTGGTTCCCCAGGATCTCTTTAAGTCCTTTTCCGTCGCCGATTATTACTTTATGAAATCTCTGGTGTTTGCCGCCTCAACACTCACAGGAGATGAGTTTAACCTTTACAGGCAGATATTCTATATTATCTACGGCTCTTTACCAAAACCTGACATTTATGTCTACCTCCATCTTAAACCTGAAAGATTGCTTGAGAATATTGAAAGAAGAGGACGTAACTATGAGAAATCAATAACAAAAGAATATCTCCTGAAGATACAGAATAGTTATTTTTCTTTTTTTAAGCAAAACCCTGAGAACAAATATCTGGTTCTGGATGTTAATGATATAGATTTTGTTGCGAATGAAGGTCATTACTCAAAAGTGATAGATACAATTTTTTTTGACAATTACCCTGTTGGTTTGAATAAGGTAATTTTGTAACTGATTTTTTAGATATGCCATTTTTCATATCGCATGAAATTTATTAAACGAGTTTTTTTAAAAGGTGTGAATGGTGTAACATATTATGTAAATTATGTAACAGTTCTGATTGTAGAAGTGAGCACCTTTGATCAGCGAATATCTCAGAGAAGTATTATAATTTAAATTAAACTATACAGATATTTCGAAAGTAAAATTGTTGATTTTTACAAAAGACGTTTAAAAACATAAATAAGTCTTAAATTATAAGCAGATATCAAATAATCATGGGTATCAGAGATAAAAGAGATCGTAACAGCTTGTGCCACTATAATTTATTAAAATATTGTTAATCATTGTCAATGGTCATATTATTTTGTTTAAATTGCTTAAAATGTGACTATTTTATTGTAAATTTGCGCTTAAGTTGAATCTTTTTAGTTAATTATTCATTAAAAACAGTCAAACAAGGTATCATAAACAAATAACACTTTTAAACTATGAAAAAATTCAGAAGCTATTTTATCCTTATCCTGGCCGCAGCTGTTATGACAGGTTGCAGCGGT
>Ga0302206_1000453_pt1 | contig 16155 bp, 12 predicted proteins | sample II_Fen_E2_1_FD_194581 | JGI IMG/M metagenome (GOLD analysis project Ga0302206, IMG submission 194581) | Peat permafrost microbial communities from Stordalen Mire near Abisko, Sweden - II_Fen_E2_1 | ecosystem: Environmental > Terrestrial > Soil > Wetlands > Permafrost | place: Sweden: Abisko...
CATTTCGATCGCCAATAATGCAAACAGAGATATTGTCTGGTGATATAAAAAAAGTATTGAAAAATTCAACTTCTTCATAAAATTCAATTTCAACGACTTCAGCTATAAATGGATATTTTTTTAAAAATAGGTGTTTCTTAGTTATAATATCAGTATCAACAACTGTAATTTTAGTTTTTCTTAAATTGGCAAAATGATATAAGTGAGCTGCTTCAACAATTATACTTTCTCCACAAATATCCAGTCCATGCACAAGTATATTAGGGGAGAAATCGTCACCATCAGAAATAGGTTTATAAAGGTCAGGACTATATTTATCTACAATAAAAGCTGCGGATTTCTGATAAATATTAAACGCATGAATATCAAGATTAGGGATTTTCTTTTCCTGGAAATTTTTAAAAATCCTAGTATTATAAAAATCAGAAAGATGGATTATAACATTTAAAATATTTTTATTTTTTCTTGGATACTTAATATGTAAATCCTGAATTACATTTGCAATACTTATATTGTTTTTATCAATATCATTTAAAGCAAAAACAGTTTTCGCTTTAAAAATTTTTGATTTTTTTAAAATCGAAAAATCTAATGAATTCCCATTTATTAGTTTTACATGTTTTTTGTCAAATATATGATTGAGAATTTTTGTTTCATCATTTTCTATGACAATTATTTTACAATCCTTATCTTTTTTCAAAAAATCATTAATCAACAATATTGCACTATCACTTAATCCACAAAATATTATATGGTTTCTAAAACATAATCTAACAATCAAATATGTCCAATATTTTTTAGTTTTAATAAAGAAATAATTTAAAATTGCACTTGCAAGTAATAATGGTGAAATGAATCTTAAGATATTTAATAAAACCGGAACAATAGCTTCATTTACAGTAACACTCATTGTAAATAGTTTAAGTGTTAGATATATACTTGCACATAAGTGGTTAAAAAGTGAAAGACCTTTAAAGAAAGGATCTGAAAAATAATCCCAACATGCAATAAAATCTAATAAAGAAACAATTATTATTAAAATTGGTAGTATGTCATTAAATCTATATGTTTTTTTCATAGTATTTTCGCTTAAATTCAATTGAATTATTTTTCTTTCATTTTAGCAACTGGCATCGTACAAAGCTTTATGCAATTTTCATTGTTTTTTTTAAATGCTTTTTTTATTCGCTGATTTATTGTGACTTCAGAATCTGAAAAAATATTACCATATATTTGTTTATCACACATCATCATATCACCGTTGTATCTTATAAAACGGAAGTCTAATGGAATTTCACACCATTTACAAGATAGGTTTGTTTTTGAAAATTGATTAAACGTGATTTTACTAACAAATTTATATTTTTCAATTAAAACCAATAATTGTTTTTTTATAATACTATATTCATCAAAAGAAATACGTTTAAGTGCCGGATGATCATAAGAATCAATATACATTGGACTTAAATGAGTAAGATAAAATTCCTGGAAATAAGGATGATATTTTTCAACAAAAGGGATGATTTCTCCTTTATTATAATCAAAAAACGTAAATTGAATCCTGACTTTTGGTAATTTTGAATTTAATTTTTTTTTGATTTCATCAATACGAATAAGTTTCGTCATAAGATTTTCAAAACTTGATCCTCTAATGGTTTTATATGTTTCTGAATTTGCCGCATCATTCGAAATAGTAATCGAACTAATTTTTGACAATACTGTTGAAGTAATGATTTCATCTGTCAACAATTGTCCATTTGTAATAAAGTGTGTGTCAGGGACATTATATTCTCCAAGCTTTCTTATGAATAAATTGAAATTAGGAGTTATCAATGGTTCTGTAGCACAAGAAAGACTTACATAAGTGGCTTTAGGAAAATATATATCGGCTAATCTACAAAACTGATCCACCGACATAAATTCTTTATTTAAAGTATAATCATTAATTTTACAATAAATACAATTCAAATTACAAGTGTTGTTTGTATCTAATCTGATGTTATATGGTCTTTTGTTGACTGCTTTTTTTAAAATAGCAATAGAATAGTCAATTTGCTTTTTCATTATATTCAATTTTAAAATATTGTAAAATGGGGAATATGAATACCCCCATTTTATCCTCATTATTAAGCACATCCACAAAGATGATCAACGCATTCATCTCCTCGGTCAACCATTCCTTTGTAAATGTCTTTGGCAATTGCATTTTTACTCACAGCAGATAATATCTCCTGTTCATGTTTTGGCTTTGCAATTATTTTCATTAATTTTACCACCCGTTTAATTTATAAACCGCAGTTGTGGACTTATTTGACGTTGCTGCGTAGGTTAATAGAAATTTAAAACTTACAGTATAATAATTGAATTTTATTCTTTAATTATTAAGTTACCAAACTCATTGTATGAAATCTGTTTTAAAATATACGAAGCATTTGTTGGGATTAAAGAACATGCACTTCCTTTATCTTTATTTTGAATTCTGGTTTTTCTACATCCACCCATACATAAAGGCAAAAACTTACAGGAATTACAAGAACTATCAAACAATGGTATGTTCATCCAATCATCCCATCTGTTCTGGTCTTTTATTAGCACACCTTCATTGTTTATATATCCAACTCTATTTGAAGAATCAAAATTATATACACTACATTTAAAAACATCTGCATTAAAATTTATAATTAGTTGATTTTCTCTTTCAGCATAGCAATAAACTAATTTTCCTGTTTCAACTACCGACTTTCCTACAGTAATATCATATCCCATATCAGAAGCGAGTTTAAGGTATGACGATAAAGTCTTTGATATTTTATCAGTTTCTATATTATCAGTTGCATTGTATTCGCAAGAACCAAAGATTGGTTCAAGTGATAATCTTAACTGACATCGAAGTTGTTCAGGAAACATTTCTAATAATTTAGGAATGGTATTAAAATTGGAGTGATTAAAATTGACACGTAAAGTAACTTTCACAAGCGGATTTTCGCTTACAAGTAGGATGATATTTTTAAAAACTTTATCAAATGTTCCTTTCCCATTTCTCAACGGTCTTAATTTATCATGTGTTTCAGCAATTCCATCAACTGTAATCTGATAGTTATATATTTTCAACCCAATCATTTTATCAGCAATGTCTTTTGAAATTGAGTAACCATTTGTTGTAATATGTGTAATAATCTCAACACTATTATTATTATTAGCAATTTCATTTGCATGATTCGTAATTTCTTCAACAGTTTTCATTCCTAAAAGTGGTTCGCCTCCAAACCAGCTGAGTAATACCAATTTAAATTTTGGAATTTCATTTGACATCCATTGTTTAATGGCATCCATTGATTCATTACTCATCTTCCCTGGTTTCTTATCTTCATAACAATAAATACATGAGAAATTACAATCTAAAGTGGGCATGATTATTAAATCCAATCGATTTTTATCCTTCATACCAAGTTTCTTCCTGTTTTCAATAATTGCTAATTCATCTTCTATATCTTCAATTAAGTATTTCTGAGCAACAAGATTATTGAAAACCTCAAAGTACTCTAAATTATTTGAATTAGGATTCTCTAAAATCATTTTAGCAGAACTAAATTCTACATTATCAAATGTAGCCATGCTTCCATAAAGTGAATTATAGATTATTGTTTCATTGCTTTTGGTATCTTCAACAATTATATTGTAACCTGATGCTTTCATATTATTATCATTAAATTCAAATATTACTATTTAAAGTGTTATATATAAATACACATTTAGACTTAATACGACTAATCTTTGCATTCAAAGCCTAATTTATCAGATAATTTAGCAAAGTAACTATCATCATTTTTTGATATATGTAATCCATTACAATCGCTTACAACAAAGTCAACATATTCACAAGTACTTTCATTTTTACATATCTTTATTTCATCGAGAACAATCATAATAAAATCATTTTTGTAACTTTTTATTCCAGAAAATGTAATATAATTTTGAAGTTCTATATTTACTTCATTTGATAAGCAAGAATCTTTACTCAAAAAGAAAATAAATTTTTCGCTTTTTTTAATCCTTTGCTCAATTTCTTTTTTCCACTTTGCACTTATGGGGATTCCTTCATCATACCATACGCGAAATCCTACTTCTTGTAATTTCTCTATAAGTGGATAAACTATTTTCGAATCAGTATGAGCATAACTTATAAATATGTATGGATTATTACCTTTGTAAGACTCTGGCACCTTATTATCATTAAATAAATCTTTTAAATATCTTTCAAACAAGGGGCTGGAAATTTCAAGAAATCCATCAGAGTTTGAGTTAACATAACCCAACTGTTTTAGATTTTTAATTTCTCTCTTTTCATTTGTATCATTGATTTTTGTTGTAAGAATTGAATTTAATGTGGAAATATATTCAAGTTTATAATGAATTCCATTATCTATATTATCATCATCAATTTGCAATAATTTTAAGCAGTTCTTATAAAATGGTTTAATTTTCTCATAAATAATACTTTCAATTTCTTTTACATTATCTGATTCAATTAGTTTATTCTCAATCAGTGCATTTGCAGCTAATTTGATGAAAAATGGATGAACACCAACTAATGATATAATTAAATCTATATTTCTTTCATTTGTTATCCCCCTTAATAAAATATTTTTTGCATGTTTAATATCTTCCAAAACTGAGAGTGATATTATTGGATCGAAATTATTCCAAAAATGTGAATTAGACAAATCACCTTTATGACATAAAGTCTCAATACTACTTCTACTTGCAGTAACAATTGATAATTCTTTGCTTTCAGCATTACCTCTTAGGTGAGTCCAAAAAGCATTATCTAATTTTTTTAATATTGGAATAGAATCGAAATTATCAAAAAGTAATAGAATAATAATATTTTCCAACATGCAAAACTCTACAACTTCAGAAAATTCGTTAGCTTTATCATATGTACAGTCATTGAATTCATTTTTTAGTACATCACAAGATCGATATACCATTCTGAGGATTTTATCTAGCAACATTTCACCTGTAATATTATATGCGAATTTTTCGAAATTAATATAAACTGGTATTACTCTATCAATATATTTTAAATCTAAAAAATCACTCTCAATAGTCTTTAAAATAGATGTCTTACCAATTTTTGTATCGCCAATTATCGATATATTACAACCTTCTAATATATGTTGTTTGATTTTATAAATTTCTTCATCTCTTCCAATTAAGGGTAAAGATTTATTATCAACAGGAAATACTGAAAATAAAAATGTTTCTTTCATAATATTCAGAATTTATTTGTGAGTAATTTTTTAGAGTTGGTTAAAGTGATATTGAAAGTAAGATTCATCTTGACAATCACCCATTCTCTGAATAGACCAAGTTTAATAAAATATAAACCTTGTTCATGCTTTATAACATCTTCAGTAATTGTAAGGACATTTATCACCTCGTCAAAAATTGCCAAGTTTACTTTGTGGTAGTCAGTTAAAGAATTTTCTAATATTGAAAATATTTCTTCTCTTTTTAATCCGCTTTTTATTTCTTTCCAATTATCAGTGATAGCAGTAATTATTAATTGCTTATAAACTTTTGCTTGTATCACTTCTTTCTCATTCCAATTAAAGTTTTCCGAATAAATATCATTATTCCAATCATCAGCAAAGTTTAGTACTTGTTCTAAAAAATATTTCATACCACTTTCAATATATTTTTTTAAAATTATTGAACCATTGTTTTCTCTATTTAATAGATCAACCAAATAACTTAAAATAAACTGAACAAAAAAAGGATGACCTTGAGTAATATCCATTAGATACAAGAATGCATCGTCTTCAAAATGCATTTGATCGTTGGTCGGATTTGAAATAAGCATTCTCACATCTTTCACATCCAAATAAGATACTTCAATAGATTTCCCAATTCCCATTTTATCTTTCGATTGTAAATTTGTTAAATACTTTAAACTTGAACTACCTGAATAAATTAATTTAAATCCATTTGAGTTGTTTTGATGATATTCCCTTAAAATTTCAAGAAATTGCGAATCTATGCGATTATCTGTTATGGCTTCTTGAATTATTGAATAATCATCAATAATAAGAACCAGAGTTTTATTTTGCGTCTTTATTAGATTTAAAATATCATCAAAAAATAACCCAAAATCAACTAACCCATTTTCTCTAATTGCATTTAAATAATCATTTCTATTATCTTTTGAAATGAATCGACTTTTATAAAACTCATTAGCTATTGGGCCTGAAAATGAACGTAAAAAGTTATTTGTGCTGTCAAATAACATTTTTTCAGCCGATAAAAATATTGTAATAGATTCTTCTGTGGATAAGTAGTGGCGTTGAATATATTTTAATATTGAAGTTTTACCAATTCTTCTTTTCCCAATCATATAGATTGTGTTATTATTTAACTCAGCTATAACTTCTTTTATTAAAGATACTCTTCCAACAAAAACATCATCACTTTCAATAGGAAATCCAACTCTATAAGGGTTTGGAATGATTTTCCAAGTATTATGAATCACTTTGTTTGTTTTCGAGATATTATTCATGTTTTTTATTTTTCAGCTAATAATTCGTCACATAAATCACCTATTATTGATTAATAATGTGCTTAACTTCCAATAATGTTTTATCAAAAGAAAAATTCATTTTATTAATTACCCATTCTCTGAAAAGACCTATCTTAATAAAAAATAAGTTATTATTCATTTTAAGTATATCAGATGTACTTGACATTAAATTTAGTGTTTCATCAAATATTGAAATATCTATTTTTTGAAAATCACTTAATCCATTTTCTAATCGTTCAAAAATTTCTTTTTTAGTTAATCCATTTTTTGATTTCTTCCAATTATCAGTTAAGGATGTAATAATAAGTTGTTTATAAGCCTTTGCTATTTTCTCTTCGTTTTTAGACCAAGTTAAATTGCTTGAAAAGAATCTATTATCTGATGTGTCATCACCGTCGTGATCTTCTCCCAAATTTCCCCAATCATATTTTAAGTGTAGTGATTGATTAAGAAAATAAACAACTCCTTCTTCAATTGCCTCTTTAAAAACCATTGAGCCTTTCTTTTCTCTATTTAATTTATCAACCAAATAATTGAGAATTACTTGGACTAAAAAGGGTTGCCCGTTTGAAAGTTCCATTAAATATTGAAAAGCCGAATCTTCAAACTGCATTTGATTGTTTAAAGGTTTTGATATTAGTTCTTTTATGTCTTCTTCTGTTAGAAAGGAAACTTCTATAGATTTACCTACACCCATTATATTACTTGAGTATTGACTTTTTAAATACTTCAAACTTGAAGCTCCTGTATAAATCATCCTAAACTCATTGGAATTATTTTGCATATATCCTCTAAGATTACTAATAAATTGCTCATCAATTTTTTTTAAGTCTACTTGTTCATGAATTTTAGGATACTCATCAATAATTAATATTAAAACTTTTCCTAAATCACTTATTTCATATAAAATATCATCAAAAAATACTCCAAAATCAATGAGCCCATTTGCTCTGATTGCCTTTAAATAGTCATCTTTTTGATCTTTTGTTATTACTTTCATTCTCACTAAATCATTTGCAATTGGTCTAGAAAATGAAAACAAAAAATCATTCATACTACTAAATACCATTTTCTCCGCTGAAAAAAATATTGGTAAATACTCATCTGTTGTTAAATAATTTCGTTGAATGTATTTTACTAATGATGTTTTTCCCATTCTTCTATGCCCCATAATAAAAACGGGATCCTTTTTGATTGCAATTAACACTTCTTGGATCAATGATTCTCTACCTACAAAAATATCATCATTATCAATCGGAATGCCTGATCTGTAAGGATTAGGAATAACTTGCCATTCCCTATGGATAATTTCTTTAATAAATATTCTTTTACTTTCTGTAATTGAATCTTCACACCCTTTATACGTAATCTCAAAAAATATTTCAAGATTTCCTATAACCTTAGGTTTTAATTTGAAATATACTTTTTTACTTTGCGATTTTATTAGTTCACCTATTTCACCAATATTTTCAATAATATCAAATTTTGATTGCCTGTCCAATTTGACAATTATTTCAATTTCTTCTATTTTAGTATAACCGTTATTCGTAATATTGAAGTTAATATCAGCAATTCCATTTTCATTCAATACTATTTCTCGATTTTCCATTTCAATGTCAAGTTCAACGTTTTCCATATGAAATGTAGATCTCCCTGAAATTAAATTACTTACATGAACCTCCACGGCTAATACGAATAATTGCCTATCAATGATGTTCAATACAGTTTTATCCGTTGAAATTGTGGCTATGGCACTTGAAGCAAAGTTTAGCGTAATAATTCTTTCAGATGTATTATCTTCTCGAGAATAGTCTTTCAGTATATTGATAAGAGAATCCAATGAGAAAGAGGAATTATTGATAGCTTTGCCAAATTTATATAATAGATCATCGTTTATAATATCATTGAGAAGTATTTGATCAACAATATCTAAAAATGATTGTATTTTATCTATAAACAATTTGAATGTCTTTCGATCTTCATCAGAACATTCTTTTAAGAGAGATTCAAATGCTTCTCTTATTTTAGAACTGTCTCCAAAAACAATTTGGAAATAAACATCAAAGAGAGCTGCTATTTTTGATGAAGGTATTTTATTTAAGATACGTTCAAATGTTTCATCCTCAAAATCATATTCAAAGAGTTCAATGATATATTTTGTCAACAAATCTGGATTAGAGATAATACTTAAGAAGTTGCCTATCGAACTTGCCGCTTCATTGAGAATCCATTCTTCTTCAATATTGAATTTAATTAACGATGAAAGCGCATTCCACTTTGCAAGTAGTGTTTCTTCATTGTTCGTTTCAAACTTATTCAATGCACCTGCAAAATATTCTTTCACATAATTATCTTCATCGTCAGCTAATTTTACAAAACAAGTACTTATATCGATGTTGTTTGATATATGCTTTTCAATAAGAGTAAAAAGGGATTGTACACCTTCAATTCGAACATCAGGGGAAAAATCTTTAAGTGTTTCGACCAATGCCTTACTTAATTCTTTACTAACAATATCCTTTCTTAATAGATATCTTGTAAGTATTTTAATCGTTTCACATCTAACAATTTCCTCCGGCTCATTTTCATCACTTAGCAAAAGTATTATCTTATCCAGAGTTTCTTTATCAGGGTTTGTGGCTAAAAGTTTACGAATTGCGAATACTCTAACATTAGTTGTCTGATTATCAATCAGAGAATTCAAATCTAAATCGCAATCAGCTAAATCTTTATCCATTTTCTCAATAATCTCAATCGTATCTTTAAGTTGAAGCAAGTGTACGTTGCCATCGCTATCTGCAACAATTATTTCATCATTTTCAACATAAAATTGATCTAATGGGGAAGAGCTTCCATTTTTTGACATGAAAAAGTAGCTCCATTTTTTATTGCCAAAAGCATCCAATGCATATAAATATCCATCTTTTGAAATTGTAAAAATTAGATCTTCATTATTAAATCTTGATACTCTTATAGATTTTACTTCGGCACGGGTTTTAAAAGCCCATTTATATTCCAGATTATCATTGAGGCAATAAATAAAATTATCTTCCGAAGAGAAGAATAGTAATTTTTCATTTTTAATCTCAGCATAAACAATATCAGTTACTTTAGCATCCCGTTCTGTAAAAGAATTTTCAGTAAAAAGAAATTTTCCTCCTTTATAGGTGTGTTTTTCTATATTGCCAGCGGAAGAACCGGTATAAAGTGTAATTTGCTGATTAGCTTCGCTTATAAGTTCAAAAACTAATACATCATCTTCATCATCATGTAGTTTTATAGATTCAGTCCTTGGAGTAATTTTAGTTCTATTATTGTTTTCAAAAATAAAAATATTAAATGTACCATTTGCAGAGGATATTATTAAATCTTTCACCCCATTATTGTCAAAATCAAAACACTGAACATTATGAATTGCATCATAATTTATTCCTGAAACATTACATTTTGTCAAGTATAATTTAAATAAGTTTCTTTGTTCTTTTTCATTTGTCCATTTCAACTTAACCTCATTATCCCCGGAATTGAATTTTTCACTATTTGTGCTTAAGATAATAATGGAGTTATGAGCGTTTTTAAGTCCTAAAACAATCTCTAAAATACCATCATTACAAATATCTGCAACATCCATGTTGGTTATTGTTCCAGCTTCTCTATCGAGTTTAAAACTCCAGATTATTTGTCCAGTCTGCCTATTCAATAATAAAACAGAGCCTTTTTGAGTTGCAATTAGTATTTGAAAACTGTCATTGGCATATGGGTCGTGAAATAATTTTATTCCTACAATATGGTCATCTTCTAAAATGTTATTCATCCATATTTTGTCGAGTTTGTGAATTCTTAACTCGCACATCATATCGATATATTTTAAGATATCTTTCTTTAAAATACCTTCAGCACGACCAAATAGATTTGTTTCATTCCTTTTCTTTTCAATCTCATCTATAAAGTCGATAATTTGATTTGATACTACTGTTTCTTTAAATCTCTCAAGAAAAATGTTCTTCAGATTACTACCTGAAATTATTTTTCTAATTAGACCTTCTGCCATATTGGTATTAAACCATCTTTGTTGAAATAATTTAATAATCTTATCAATTACTTGTTCTTCCGGTTTGTTTGTTAAATAATTTATCAGAAACAATTTAAAATAGTCTACATTTTCATTTGACTCAAATTCGGCGTTGAAAAATTCATTAAAAGAACTATCAGATTTTGATAGACAAATTGAATTATAAGAATCATATATTAGTTTTTGAATTTCCTTATATTTTGGCTGTGCTATAATTTCAAATTGGGAAATTTCGCCTACTCTTGAAGCTAAAAAAAGTTTCTGCTCAAAAAACACTCCTGTAGTTCCTTCAAATGATTTATCTCCGGTAAGTATAAAATTGCCGTTTTTTTCAAAACAGGATATTGTACCATTATTCTCACTTATTACAAAAAACTCAATATTTGTATCAATTTGAGAATTGGTGATAATAGTACTAATTGTACTATTAAAATAATAACTCCAATTGTTGACTAAAATATCATCTGATATCGAAAAATGATAAATATTGCAATCGTCAGTTGTAATAATTATTGACTGATTTTTCTCAGCTATATAGATATTTTCAATTTCTCGGTCAATATCATATTTGGAAATAACGTCGTATTTACTATTTAAAAGTAATATCTGTCCATTTTTGTACCCAACTACCAATCCAAAATTATCACGAACAAGTTTATTTGAACCGGAAATTGCTGAAATTGTTTCTCCAACCAAAGTATCTGATTCGTGTAAGATTGATTTTGCTTTCTCAGAAATACCTAAATTCAAATAATTGTTTTTTAAAACATTTCCTTTTGAATCGCCAATAAAAATTGGAGAATATTCCTCATTATTTTTTATAGCAAATAATGCTGTTATAGATGATGTCCGATCACGAATTGAAAATTTCTCTTCTTCAAAGTCACCTTTATGATTGACTTTGTAAAACAACACAGAATCATCGTAGGTCTGAATAATTAGTTCATTCCCAAAATGATTTGTGACGTCAACTATGCGTAATTTCTTAACCTTTTCACTTTCATTAAGCTCTATACTATCAATATACTTTCCAAATAAATCATATATTAGAACCATATTAGTATTTGCTCCAACATAAATTCTGTCGGGCAACTCACCAACTTTTCCTATTATTAGGCTGTTTATATTTATATCTTCTTCATCGAGAATATCTGATATACTTTTTTTCCAAATTTCATTGAATGAATTCTCTCTTAAATAATCTATAGAATTTTCTATAACAAGATTATGATCTTTAATATCTTTCTTTTTTTGGATAGTTGTTTTCATGCAAGTTAAGTGTTAATGTGCTGTGATTATTGTCGTTGTTGTAAGTATTGAATAATATTGTTACTACAATCAAAATCGTATGCTTTCAAATTAGCATTTGCCTGTTTAAAATATTGTTCCCAAAAGTATTGTGTACATTCAACCACCGAATTATTTGCTCCCGTTCTTCCATTGACATAAATGATACAATTTTTCAAATTTGGTATGTGATTCTCTGATTGAAGTCTAACTACTATATTATCAAATACTTTTTTATCGGTTGTGCTTATTTTTCGAAGATTAAATTTATCTGATTCGTGTAACATATCTGAAAAAAAGATAATTACATTGGTAGTATTGTATTTACTTGCATCTGTATTTTTTTCTAAAAGTAAAGAAGCCTGTTCGATTGCACTAACGATGTCAGTTTCATTGGTGTATTTCTTTCTAATCTCCTTTTGATCAATGACTAAATTATTTAACGTGTTGATTTTAGTCTTTTCATACCTTAATACTCTTGCTTTTATACTATCTTGTTTGTGAGACAAACCGTCACTGTGCTTTGAAAACTCTTTATGAGTCGATAAATCATCATAAAATAATTTTACAGCTTCTATTTTTGCACCTTCATCTATTGGAAGCAAAACAATTTTATCTTTACTCTTTAAATTTCCATATACATCATTAGAGATAATCTTTGCATAATTAGTTAAGACCTCTTCTCTTAGAGAACCGGAGTAATCTATCAAACAAATTACATTTAAACGACTGGCTTTTTTTGCATCATCACAGCTAAATATTATTGTCGTACACAACAAAATGATTAAGGAATATTTATTTATCGATTTCATTTTCCAATATGCTTTGTTGATTTAATTTATTACCTGGTTTGATTAGCTCATCATCAAATATTTTAATTTTCACTTCACTCTCAGTAACTTTTCTTGAAATTTCAATCTTAGCTTTATCGCTAAATTTTTCAGAATTCCAACAATAATGATTTGTCATATCTTCATTCTGTAATTCATGTTTAAAATTGTAATATTCTTTGTTGATTTTAAATCTTGTGTAGGTTGTATAAAAGGCATTACACTCATCAATAAAAAAAGTATCTTTTCTTATTATCATTTGATTTTTATTTTCAATAACATTTTGAATTCTCAACTTAAGTCTTTCAAGTTTTTTCCTATTTAATAGAGCATGTCTATATTGCTGAATATCCCACCATAAAACACCTGCAATTAATGGTATAATCATAGATAAAATAATTAGGGCTTCTGTTGAACCTCCAACTTGAACTCCACCTTCAAAGTCTCTTGCACGTTTAAGTCCAAATTGATAAATGGCTAATTCAATTCCAACTAATAAAAAAATTCCAACTAATAAGTGTCCAATTGAAAATATCTTTCTGCTTTCTTTTGAATTCTCTACTCTGCTTATTGAATAAGTTTCAATTTTTCTAGGAGGAAGAATCTCTTCCAATATAAAATCAACTGAAATTATACCACCAATAGTAGCAACTAATGCAACGGCAATTCTGGCAATATTAAAAACAATTACTAAGAAACTACTTGTATCTTCTTCTATAGGGATTACAATCAATGTTGTTAAGTAATTAAGAAAACCTTCAGATAAAATTAGTAAGACCAATAGAAAAACAAAAATCTGGTAGCGACTATTTAATTTGGGATAGTCATTATCATTCAAAATTTCATGTTTCTCAAGCTCAATTTGTTTATCTCTAAATTGAATTAGACTGGTTGTTAATTTTGAAATACTATTATTTATTTTTTCAAAACCTTTATTAAGCACATGTACCAAAAGTTGCATACAATACTCTCCAAATAATGAGAGTCCATTTGGAAGTCTTAATAATTTCCTTTTTCTCCTAAAAAATTTAAAAATGTAGAACATAATTTAATAATTTAATTGTTAAAACCTATCTTTGCCATAAATCTCTAATTCTAATTGATCTGCTAATTTTGCAACTTCATTTATTAATTCAAAAATATCAGCGAATAGTACAGTTCTTGCTAAATGAGTTGCTCTAACAGCCAAATAGGGCTTTTCTATCCCTTCTTGATCTTCAAAATCTCTTATGCAAATCGCTCCAACCGAAATTTTAGAATTTTTTTCAAGGATATCCTCATAATTAAAACTATAAAGTAATCGACCAATTGGACTTATAAACTCATAACGTGAAGTGTCAGTACTGTTAATTTCTTTTTGTATATAAAATAAGTGAACTACTTGAGAGCGTTTTCTATCAGTCATAATTTCAATCCTATAATGGTCTTCGTCTGATTTTTGAATATCAATATGAAATTCATCTATCAGCATAGAAAGTATTGATTGGGGTAAACTCATATATTTAAATAATTGGAGTTAGTTCTTTATATACTTGTTGATATACTTCTGAGTTGTATTTATTTTATTCAAGATCAGTTTTTTCCCAATCATTTTGTGTATAATTGACATAATTATTTTTAGTTTGCGTTACAAACTGTTCGAAATTTTTTAGATAATTTTCTTTGGAATAAAACAAGTTGCAGGCTGCAACACAAAAAAAGACCGCTGCTTTAAAGATGGCAGTGGTGAGAAGAGAATATGAGTGTAAACAAGAGAAAACAGATTTTTTCATTGATAAAGAATTTGATATATTGTTATTATATAAATTTCTTCAACGCACGTTTCTCAAAATCAAAGCAGACTGATAAATAATATCAGTTTTCAAATATAAAGTGTTTTCTTATAGATAAATTAATGCAAATAAGATATTTAATTAAACTGTCGATACAAATAAGATCGATTAAGGTAAATATCGACAAATATATGAATTTTTATTTTTATATTAAAATAATAGTTGTTTTATTTTAAACAACTATAAAAAATATTTTTTATCTGTTCTTAATCCTTATAAAACAATTCAAATAACAAGCCCAATCACCAATTAATTTTCGCTCCATTCCAATAACCCCACGCCAACTATTATCTTCACCAATTTTGGCTTGTTCCCGGCTAAGAATGTTACAGCTATCAATAAACCGGTTATGTACAATCGTTCTTGCTGCATCAACCCTGTCATCAATGCTATGAAATTCCCATTCAGCACGAATAGATGCATAATGAACTGCTGCTTTGTAAAGAGATTTTCTTAATTCTACAAGTTTGCTTTTCTGAACAGCCGTAAATGCATGATAGGCTGTTTGATAATCTAATTCCATAATTTCAGTTTATTAGTGTTGGATATCTAATATATTTTCAGTTGCAAAATCCGTACTACCATAAAATTTAGCAAGTGCATCTAGAACAAGTTCATTATCGGGATTTGCTCTTAAAAAAAGAGTTAAACTCGAATGGAATTTCAACGAATCTATTTCACCGAATATTCGAACAGGATTACTTGTATTACAACTTAGTACAGCATTCAAACATTCGTCAAACCGCTTTCTCAATACTGAGTGATCTAAATATGCTTTGGCTTCATTAATGTCTTTTATTGCATAATATTTAGATATTTCACTTCTACCCAAACCAGCTATTTGCGGGAAGATATACCACATCCAATGAGATTCTTTTCTTCCTTTTTGCAACTCTTTTAAAGCAGTCTCGTAAATGGATTCTTGTGCTGATAGAAATCGGTTTATGTTATGAGTTGGGTGCATATGTAGTTTTTTCTCTCCAAAGTGAAAATAACAGATCGTAAGTATATACCCCAAAAGAAAATTCATTCTTGTTGAACGAACTCATTTTTTTTATATCTTCAGCGTTATATTTTGGTGTCTCGTTTGTAAGTATTAACGTACCAAGGAAGAATCCGCTTTCTAATCCCTGATCCAATACACTTCTGTACATTCCATTTATATCAGGTGTTCCAAGCAATTCCAACTCTCTGGTTACTAATTGTTGTTTGAGTTCATCTCTAAATACTTCAAGATGGGAATAAAGCTCTTCCATTAATTTGGGTGTGCTTTGAATGGTGTTTGATAAACTGTTTGAGAAATCGTTGATTTCGTCAAATATAGTGGTTTCAATTATTATTAATGTTATTTGACTTTCAAGTTTGTTTAAGATTCTTCTAACCTTGACTATTGCAAAATCAGCTATGCATTTGCCTTTGAACATCAAGTTCGGAATAACAAACCCATTTTCGAATATTGCATCAAACATGAAATAATACTTTTTCATCAACTTACAATAATCATTTTTTCTTCCAATTTCTTTTTTTGCTGACAATTCTTCGGAAGCCTTATCA
>Ga0302206_1000455_pt1 | contig 16122 bp, 10 predicted proteins | sample II_Fen_E2_1_FD_194581 | JGI IMG/M metagenome (GOLD analysis project Ga0302206, IMG submission 194581) | Peat permafrost microbial communities from Stordalen Mire near Abisko, Sweden - II_Fen_E2_1 | ecosystem: Environmental > Terrestrial > Soil > Wetlands > Permafrost | place: Sweden: Abisko...
TGTTGCTTCAGCCGGAAAGAATTGATTTTGATGGGATTGTATCTGAAGTTAGGGGTTTCGGTAAATTTACTTTTAAAGAACCTGTTCTTCTCATTGATGGTATTAATGGGATTTACTTCCGCCAATAATTCAATGTTTTTCAACAGGGAATAAATATCCTTATCAATTTTCAACAGGCTTTTGTTGTTGCTTTTATCCAGTAAACTTATTGTTGAAATGTGATGCCATTTTTCAAGACCCTGACAAAAGAAGTTGGCATTGGCCAGAATAGCCTGCTTTAGTTTCTGTTGAAGGAGCCTGATTATTTTCGGGTAAGTATCCCCGGTGAGTTCATCACAGTATATTTTTTTAATTTCAGTAGGCAGTACCAGGGTTTTCGTAAAGTGGGTATTGATATATTCGGCATTGTACCCTCTGCCACCAAAGACATCATTTTCGGCTGTTTTATTTACGATATCCGGTAGGGCTATTTCACTGAGCACTTTTATCCAGTTTTGAATTGTATCGTGATGGCCGGTTCCATTTATACACTTGGTGCCGATATTAAACAATGGGACTTCCCTGTCCCATCGTTTATGGTTATAAGAATGGATATCATACACAACACATCCGCCAAAGAGTGATTCGAGTTTGGTAATAAGAGCCTGCACGACTTTAAAATAGCCATTGTGTTTTTGTTTGCTGACTTTAATTTCCTGGGCCGTCAGTTTCTTATCCCAGACCTTCTTACCCCATGCTTCTTCATAGATACATTTATCGGGAGTCCTGTTCAGGTCATACTCAAAACGGGAATCGTTGCCAATGATGGTGATGGGCATAGATTTTACAAAATCTTCGGTAAACGGATCTTCTTCGTACCACCGCTGGTACTCATTCAGAGCCATTTTCTTTTGTAGATCATGCCTTAGCTGACTTCCGTTGTGAATAGCCGTACAGCAAAAAGGAACGTATTTAGAAATTTTTATTTTAAAACTACCATCGGCCGAAGTTAACTCAAAAAGCTGTTCCTCTTCAATGTGTTTAATGATTTCACTTATTTCAACCCGGGTTATCTTCATAAAGTCGTTGGATCAATCTGCTATTTTAATTTATTTTGCTTAAAAAAAAACGACTCCTCTCCTCCTCCACCGATCTCATTAAAATCACTATATCAATAAGATGGAGTCAAAGTTTAGGGTAGATTTTTTCTTATTTCCGATTACAGGCTACTACTCAGTTCCATGACTTCTTCCGGCCTGAAATTCTCTTTCTTTAGTTTGATTCCGGCAACAACGACCTCCAGATAATCAACGATATCTTCTTGCAGTTTCACGTTATTGAGTTTGTTGATATCGGCTATTGTTCCCGGACTAAGAACATTAATTTCGATGAGCTTACCACTGATGATATCCAGACCGGCAAAATAAATGCCATCTTTTACCAGTTTACGGCCAATAATTGCGCACATGTCTTTGTCTTTCTTAGTCAGTTTATACTTTTCGACACTTCCACCGGCCGAAATATTCGAACGTATATCCCCTTTAGCAGGGATCCGGCGTAGTGCTCCAATTGGTTTGCCATTCAGCATTAACACCCTGACATCACCATTTTCGGCACCTTCGACATATTCCTGCAAGATCACATAGTTTGATTCACCTTTCGATTTATTGATATAGAATTCGAGAAGTGATTTGATATTGTCCATAGCTGATTTTTCAACCACAATGACACCACGTCCACCGTATCCATCCAACGGTTTCATAATCATTTTATCTTTGTCGGACTGTTGAATGATACTCAGCAGGTAATCGATATTTTTAGAGACATGTGTGGTGGGAATAATCTCTTTATCGGGATCGAAATAGGCAGCAGTATAAATTTTATTATTTGCTTCCCTCAATCCGTTCACCGAATTAATAATAAAGGTTTCGTCTTTAATCGAATCCAGAAAATTCAGGACAAAAGGATCCAGGGGTGGATTTTCGCGCATGAAAATGACATCAAAATCCTTCAATGCCCGCATGCTTTTCTCGAATTGGGTAGAAAGGTGGAAATTGGTCATGCTGGTTGAAACTTTGTCTGTTTTGATAATGGTCCGGCAATGGCAAAGAGTAATGCTATCGCGTATGGTAAGGCTCTGTGGAGTAGTAATCGCCACTTCGTGTCCCCGAAGAGCACATTCGTGCACAATCCGGATGGTAGAATCCTGTTTCGGTTTTAAACTTTCCCAGGGATACATAATAAAGCATACTTTCATTGTGTCGTTTTTGTTAAAATTAATATTTAATTCTACATTGTCAGAATCATTTTTTAGAAAAGTATTACAGGCTGAACATGTAAATTATGCTCAAAAAGAATGACCCGGGATAATACCTACTGAACTTAGATTGTTTAGATGATGGCTGAATAAAATAAAATCTGTTCATCTTATACAGCTTATCTTGTCGTTGATTGATATTTTAATTGTAAAAGTAGAATCAGGAAGAAAATAAATATGATTGTTGTAAAAATTGAAACCCTTTATAGCTTTCTTTTATATAAAAAAGAAGTTTCAGTTTCATCAGGCTGGATCTGTATTTATGAATTACCGGAAAATGATATGCTTACAGAGAATACGAATCATCATAATTTGAAATAATGTTATACAAATATATCACTAATCGTTGAATTCTTATTGCACATGAAGAAATAATGTGATAATTTAATAGAATTGTAATTTGATGAATGGTTCCATGGGATCCTGTTTTAGGTTGATGGTAATATGCATCCTCATTCTATTCATTAAAAGAAACTGAAAGTTTCGACAAAGGATAGAATGCAGTCCGGGTTTTCGGTTAACCAATAGAGATTGTTTATTGATGGTTTTCAACCTTTAAAAGAGGTATCACCTACAAAGTAAACCGAATATTATTTCACCAAACCGGAATATCTAACAACACAGTAGAATTCTCTTTTTACACAGCCCGAATATCCGACAATACCCTTTCGGGTTTAGCGATAACACGAAAATCAGTTGTTGATGCAGTGAAACGATCAAAGGACGCATAAAGGAGATATGTTAACTCACTGTGAAGATAATATAACGTACTGTGAATATAATATAACGTAGTGTGAATATAATAAAACGTAGTGTGAAGATAATATAACGTACTGTGAATATAATACAACACAGTGTGAAGATAACTAAACACATAAGTTAACTTATATTTCGCACCTTTAATATTATATAATGAATGTTGAAGAAAATAAGATACACCTGCAAGATTACAATTTTAAGCTTCAAATTGTCAACCTGCAGGACCGGTATTAATGAAAAAAGTACTGAATTTACAAGAAATAAGTTTCTGATTTATAAATGAAGGACACGATTCAGGCGAGAAAGGACCCGGATCAGGGAAAACGGTGATGATGTGATGTGATGATGTCGTAATGTGATAATGTGATAATGTGATAATGTGATGATGGATAGATTTGAAGATTAGAAAATGGATGGATTTGAAGATGAAACAGATCAGGGACACCGGGTTTCAAGTGTTGCTGCAGGTTGAATATTATTTAAACCGGACAACCCGGAATAATTAAATCGGGCTATCAACTCACCCGAGTGTTAGAATTATAAAATTACACCTATATTTTCCTAACTTTTTGATTGATTATGAACAAAAAACAAAGTAGAAAAGTTATACCATTACTTAAAAAACTGTATTTAAGAAACAGAAAAACAGACATGTAAATTATTGATACTAAAGCTTTCAAAAAAAAAGGTAATAAACTAAAGACCCTCCGCCGAAACAAAGAAAATCAAGAAGAGTCAGAAACTGTAAACAAATGAGATTTCATTGAGAGTGATGAAAATGGAAATACATTGCTGAGTTACCTGTTGCCAACTACAAAAACATCTGCTCAGGCAATGAGTTGTATCCGGCATCAATCATTACAACGAAAAGCAAACAACAAGCCGAAGTGTTAAGCAACACTTGAAAAAAGGTAAAAGAAGCATCAAAACAACTTTAATTTCAGAGAATAAAAACGAAAAGCTAGAAGATGAGTTAGTCATTTACTATATTACTATAAAAGACAATTATAGAAATAAAAACCTCATATCATGTTCAGATTAAATATTATAACAAAAATCAGCATCGGTTTGCTCTCTGTGTATGTTGTCATGTTGTTTCTGGCAATTTATTTATCCCTGCAGTTACAGCTTGTCAGCAATCAGACTCGTATTCTTTACGAATATCCCTACCAGGTAAGTAACTCCATAAAAGATATTCAGACCAAAATTTACGAATATGCTAATCTGGGAATTGATATTCATTTTGCCAATAGCCAAAGCCAGCTCAACAGATTGAAAGCCGAAACAGATAAAAAAGATAATTATATACTGAAAGGTTTCAAAATAGTTTCACGTAAATACCCGGGCAATAAAACTTCCGTCGACAATGCTTTAGCTGCCTACATTGACTGGAAAATTACCTTCAACAAACTTTATGACATTCAGCAGGAAAATAAAACCGACAGCAAGTATACCCGCATACTGCTTGAATCAAGCAAAAGATTAAAAAAAACGGATCACTTCCTCACTATCATTTCCGATTTTGCAAAAAACAAAGCCGAGAGTAGTTACCAAAAAGTTATAGCCACTAATTACAATTCAAATTTCACATCCATTATCCTAATCATTTTCGCGAGTCTGTTGGTTATATTCTTTATCTTCTTCATTTTGAAAAGCAATTCCCAGCAAATAAAAAATCTTGTAAAAGAAACAAATATTTTGTTGAAAAAAAAAGGAAAAATACAAGATATTGGAGATGAGACATTACTGATTCAAACTCTTGATGAATTAAAAAATGCCTACCTGATCATCGAAGAACACGACCGGGTAATTAACAACTTCAACCGACAGCTTTCTGAAATGAACATCGAACTTGATAAAAAAGTCAAGCATCGAACCAATGAGCTATCGAAAGCCAATCAAGAACTGATGCTTCAGAACGTGATCAATGAAAAACGGGCAAAAGAACTACTCGTTGCTAACGAAGAGCTGGCATTACAAAACGAAGAGAAAGAAAAATGGACCGATGAGCTCCTGAATGCCAACGAAGAACTATCTTTCCAAAACGAAGAGAAAGAAAAACGGGCACAAGAGTTACTGATTTCCGTTGAAGAGCACCGAAAGACTAACGAATACCTCGAAAATTTAATTAACTATTCCAATGCCCCTATCATCGTATGGAATACTAACTACGAAATCATAAAATTCAATCGTGCCTTCGAAAATATGACAGGAAGAAGTGAAAAAGAAGTACTGGGCAAGTCTCTGGAAATCATTTTCTCGAAGTCACAAAAAGAAAAATCGATGGAATTGATCATGAAATCACTTATCGGAAGAGGGTTGGAATTTGTCGAAATAAATGTAGTTCATATCGATGGTTCGGTTCATATACTTCAATGGAATTCGGCAAACATCCTGTCCACGGATGGAGAAACAACAGTTTCGACCATTGCACAATGCCTGGATATCACCCTGCGTAAAAGTATCGAAGCAGAATTATTAAAAATGAACGAAACTTTAGAGCAGAAAGTGACTGATCGAACAGAACAACTTAAGGAATCAAATACTGAACTTGAGTCATTCTGCTATTCAATCTCCCATGACCTGCGGGCTCCACTCAGACACATTGTTGGTTTTATCAATTTATTGATTAAAAACAATTCGGCTGTACTTGACGAAACCGGAACCCGCTATTTGAATATCATCTCAGAGTCATCCGTTGAGATGGGAAGCATGATTGATGCCTTGTTAAACTTTTCACGGCTAGGCAGAACCGCTATTAGCCGGACAAAATTTAGTTCCAGGGAGCTTGTAAACACGGCACTTGAGACTTTTCAGGATGAATTGACAGGCAGGAAAGTTGAAATCCTGATTTCGGAACTTCCCGATGCAAACGGGGATAAATTTTTAATTTACCAGGTATGGATTAATTTAATATCCAACGCATTAAAATATTCAAAAAAAAAAGATCTTGCAATAATAGAGATTGGAGGTGAAATTGTAAATAATGAAACGATATTTCAGATTAAAGATAATGGAGTCGGTTTTGATATGAAATATGCTGATAAGTTGTTCGGTGTTTTTCAACGGTTACATAAAGCCAGGGATTTTGAAGGAATCGGAATTGGGCTGGCCAATATAAACAGAATCGTTACGAAGCATGGCGGCAGATGTTGGGCGGAAAGTGAAGTTGATAAGGGCGCCACTTTTTTCTTCAGTCTGCCATTAGGTGATTAAACGTATTTAAATTTAATAAATAAAAAGCTATGGAAATGGAAATGGAAATAAAAACTATTCTGATTGTGGACGACAACCCCTATGATGTGGAACTCACCATTGCCGCCCTGACAGAAAATAATCTGGCCAACGAAATCGTTGTTGCAGAGGATGGATTAGATGCATTGGACTATTTATACAGGCGGGGAAAATTTGCTGGTTGTAAAAACAACATCCCTGTAGTTATCCTTCTGGATATAAAAATGCCGAAACTGAGTGGAATAGAAGTGCTAAAACACATACGCTCCACCCCGAAATTTATGACGATTCCTGTGATCATGGTTACCTCATCTGCAGATGAAAAAGACCTTATTGAGAGCTATAAATTAGGAGCCAATTCGTATGTGGTTAAACCAATCGATATTGTTCAGTTTATTAATGCAATTAAAATTCTGGGGCAATATTGGGCGGTTATCAATAAAGTGCCGGTTGTAACAAAAGATATCTTTAGATTTTAAAACCGAATAAAGTATGATTAAATGACAACTAACATAAAAATTCTGCATCTCGAAGATTCCTCAAGAGACTCGGAATTAATACAATCAATTATTAAAGATGAGGGTATTTTATTTGACTATTTTTTAGCAGAAAACGAACAAGAGTTTATATCTGTACTGGAAACGGAAAAAATTGATATCATTCTATCGGATTATACACTCCCCGGTTACAGCGGAAAAGAAGCTTTGAATTTGGTTAATGAAAAATATTCTTCCACTCCATTTATATTTGTATCAGGGACCATAGGAGAAGATTCAGCCATTGAGGCCCTGAAAAACGGTGCAACGGATTATGTGCTCAAGAATAAGCTTGAGCGCCTGGTTCCGGCTATAAAAAGAGCTGTCAATGAAAAAGAACTTGAGAATCAGCGAAAACTTGCAGAGGAGGCCCTGAAAGAAAGCCAGGAGATGCTTCAAAAGGCAAGGAAACTGGCACAATTAGGGATTTGGGAATGGAAAGCCGATGAGGGTACCATTACCTGGACAGAGGAACTTTATCAAATTGCAGGGCTCGACCCAACACTCCCGGCACCCACCTATACAAAACAAGCTTCATTGTATCATCACATGAGTTGGCTTCAGCTTCGTACTGCCATTGATAAAGCCTGGAAAAAAGGAACACCCTACCAGCTTGAACTTGAGATTTTACGACCCGATGACAGTGTCCGTAATGTCATAGCTTTCGGTGGTCCTAAGTTTGATAAAGAGAACAAGATCATTGGACTATACGGTACGGTTCAGGACATCACTGAACGCAAGCGCGCGGAACAGGAAATAATCCTTGCGAATAAAAAACTTCAGTCTCAAAATGAAGAGACAGAAAAACGTTCTGTAGAACTTATTATAGCTAACAAAGCATTTCATCAGTCGGAAGAGAATTTCCGTCGTTCTATTTCAGAATCACCGTTGGGAATTCGTATTATTTCGGTCGATGGAGAGGTCATTTATGTCAATAAAGCGTTACTGGATATCTATGAATTAAATAGTCTGGAAGATTTCAAAAACTCATCCGTTATAAATTTGTATACACCCGAAAGTTATATCCAACATCTGGAAAGAAAAGAAAAACGGAAAGATGGAACTGAAATATCAGAATATGAATTAAGTATTAAACGTAAAAATGGTGAAATCCGTTTTATAAAAGTGTGGCGAAAGGAAATTCTGTGGAATGAAATCAGACATTATCAGGTCATTAATCTCGATATTACAGAGCAAAAGCGGGCTGAAGAAGCATTAAAAAATTCGCAACTCGAATTGAGAAACTTTGCTTCGCATCTTCAAAATGTACGTGAAGAAGAAAAAATAGCAATAGCCCGTGAAATACATGATGATCTGGGTCAGATATTAGTAGCTTTAAAAATTGAACTTGGACTTTTCAAACAAAAAATTTCGAAAGAAAACGGATGTTCAAGTTCACAGGAAATATTAAGTAAATTTGATGCTCTTACGGATTTGGTTGAAAAAACCATTAAAACTACCCGCCGGATAATGACCGGGCTCCGACCTGAAATCATTGATTCACTAGGATTTATTGAAGCAGGGAAATCGTATGTACTTGAATTTGAAGAAAGACATCATATACCTTGTCAATTTGAAACTACAATTCAGGAACTTTCTATTAATTCACTACAAGCAGTTGCTCTTTTCCGTATCCTGCAGGAAGCAATGAGTAATATTGCAAAACATGCAAAGGCATCATCTGTAAAAATTCGATTAAGCACAAAAGAGAACAAATTCAGTATGGAAATTATTGATGACGGTATCGGGTTTGTCAAAAACCAGAGAATCAGACCTGATTCATACGGAATGATTGGAATGAAAGAACGGATTCATTTATTAGATGGTGAATTAAACATTTCAAGTGAACCTGGAAAAGGTACCTGTGTTCGGATTGAGATGCCTTATGGGGGGTCAGAACCAAGAACCAAGACATTAGACAAAAGACATTAGAACCAAGACAGGAGAAAAAAAAATTGAGAAGCATAGAGAAAATTGAGAAGCATAGAGAAAGGTGGAGAAAGGTGGAGAATTTATTAACAGATTCTTTAATAAAACGTAAAAATCAGCATTCAATACAAATTTGAATGCTGATTTCAGTTATCTTACAAACTGACTTATCGAATAGAGAAACGTTGTTGAATTTTTTACTGCTTAACTTTAGTTTTAGAAACAAATGAAATTACATACCGGCATTGGGCTTTATTTATCGAATTCATCAAATAAAAAACTCATTATTGAGCAACTTATGTCGAACCTTTTTTTGAAAGGGATAGTCGATTTGAGTTCAATGAAAGGGACATTACACTCAACCATCACTATAAACCGGTTCATTGAAGAGGAATTACGACATGACCGGTTTGTGATAACAACCGACGAGAATTCCAGTTTGAGTTCCATGTCCAGCGGTCAACAGAAAAAGGCATTGTTGTTGTATCTCATTGCCCAAAAACCACAATACCTGGTGCTTGATGATGTTTACAGTCATATTGATAAAGAAACCCAACAGTCCATTACTTCCATTTTAGGGCAATTGTCGGATACAACTTTATTGATACAAATTTTTTTTCGTAAACGTGACATTTTACCATGTATTGGTAAAGTAATCTCCGTTGACGAAAACAACAGAATCATCAATGAACAAGATGCTGAGACCTTTCAGGCACCTAATCAGGCTACCGGATTAAACCTCAACCGCTTCAAACTTCCCAGTGAATATAATGAACTTCACACGGATATAAATCCATTGGTACAATTAAATTCCGTATCAACAAAATATCTTGACAAAAAAGTATTGGATAAGCTGAGCTGGACCATTCAAAAAGGCGAATTCTGGCAATTGACCGGTCCCAACGGTTCGGGGAAGAGTACTCTATTGTCGCTTATCACAGGTGACAATCCCCGTGGATATGGTCAGGACATGATTCTTTTTGGCAAAAAGAAAGGATCGGGGGAAACGATATGGGATATTAAGAGGCAGATTGGATATTTCACTCCTTCCATGATTCAGCAATTTACCCGGGACGATACGGTAGAGAACATGATTATTTCGGGTTTAATGGATTCTGTAGGATTATACTGCAAACCCACTGATATTCAGAAAAACATTGCTAAAAGCTGGATTGAGATATTAGGACCATCCTATAAAAATAAATCATTTCAAAACCTGTCAATTGGACAACAGCGCATGGTATTGGTAGCCAGGGCAATTGTAAAACACCCGCCCCTGCTGATTCTGGATGAACCCACAATTGAACTGGATGATGAAAACAGCAGAATTTTTATTGAAATGATCAATATACTGGCTTCTGAAAAGAAGATTGCCATTATCTATGTTTCGCACCGTGATGAACCGGACTTGCGACCCGACAAGATATTTGAACTGATACCAACGGAAAATGGGCATACCGGGGTAGTGAGGAAATAAATAAATTAAACTTTTCCAAAGTATAAAACTTTGGAAAAGTTTAAGTAATAATTTAATTTAAGAATAGTTTCATATCTTCATCCACACTTCCGATAGGTGCTATTCCGAAGTTATCGACCAGCACTTTAGCGACGTTTGGCGAAAGGAAAGCAGGCAAGGTAGGTCCCAGGTGAATATTCTTAACCCCCAATGAAAGCAGGGCTAACAGAACAATTACAGCCTTTTGTTCGTACCAGGCAATGTTGTAGGCAATCGGAAGTTCGTTGATATCGTTCAGTTCAAACACTTCTTTCAGTTTCAGGGCAATCATGACCAGCGAATAACTGTCGTTGCATTGTCCGGCATCCAGTACCCGGGGAATTCCTCCAATATCACCAAGAGGTAATTTGTTATACCTGTATTTGGCACATCCTGCCGTGAGAATAATAGTATCCTTGGGCAACTTAGCAGCAAAATCGGTATAGTAACTACGACCTTTCATCCGGCCATCGCAACCTGCCATCACGAAGAACTTACGAATAGCCCCCGATTTAACAGCTTCAACAATCTTACCGGCCAGGGCAAATACCTGAGCATGTGCAAATCCACCTACAATTTCACCTGTTTCAATTTCTGTAGGAGCAGCAAATGACCGTGCATGTTGAATCAATTCGGAGAAATCCTTGGCTTTTCCATTTTCAGCATCGGCAATGTGTTTGAATCCGGGAAATCCTGAAGCACCGGTGGTATAAACACGGCCGGTATAGGTTGCCTCTTTACGCGGAGGGACGATGCAATTGGTGGTAAAAAGCACCACTCCGTTGAAAGTTTCGAAATCGGTAACCTGACTCCACCAGGCTCCACCATAATTGCCTACAAAATGGGAATATTTTTTAAAGGCAGGATAGTAATTGGCAGGCAGCATTTCACTGTGGGTATACACGTCAACACCGGTTCCTTCGGTTTGTTTCAGAAGTTCTTCCATATCTTTCAGGTCGTGACCGCTGATCAGGATACCCGGATTGGTGCGCACTCCCAGATTGACTTTCGTTATTTCAGGATTTCCAAAGGAAGTTGTATTGGCTTTGTCAAGCAGTGCCATTACCTGCACACCGAATTTACCGGTTTCGAGCACTAAAGCAGTCAACTCATCACCCGAAAGGTTATCATCCGTGGTGGCTACCAATGCCTTTTGGATAAATACATGTATCTCCCTATCAAAGTATCCGAGGTTGGAAGCATGCTCCAGGTAAGCAGCCATTCCTTTCAGACCATAGATTACTAATTCACGTAAGGAACGTATGTCTTCATTTTCGGTAGACTTCACTCCCTGGTACTTTGCAATTTCTTCCATTTCGGAGGCAGTAATAGCCGACCAGCTGAGTAATTCTGTTTGTGGAAGGACAACATTGTTTTCGAGTAATGTTGCTTTGAGTTGCCCCCGGAGCTTAAGACCTTCGCGGATTCGTAATACGAAGCGTGAATAGTCGAAATTTGCGTTTGTAATGGTCATAAACAGACTTTCTGTTATAAACTGATTAGCAGTCTCATTTTCGATCTTTAACCCGCGTAACGCCGCCGTAAAGTGTGATAACCCTTTTATCTGGTAAATAAGTAAATCCTGTAAAGCTGATACTTCGGGGGTTTTTCCGCAAACTCCCTTAACCTCGCACCCCAGACCTTTGGATGCTTCCTGACATTGATAACAAAACATGTTCATATTTTTTAGTTGATTGGTTGATTGGTTAATTGGTTAATTAGTTGATTAGTGAATTGTTGATTGGTGAATCATGTGTAAATTGTAAATTCTTCGAATCTTACATAAATAGTAAATTGTAAATGAATAAATTGTAAATTCTTCGAATCTTACATAAATGGTAAATAGTAAATGAATTAATTGTAAATGGATTACATCCATTCTTCCTTCAAAACATCTCCCCTGGTACCAATTACAACCAGTTTAAGCGGTATTTTCCGTCCTGAATCTGCGACTGCTTTGGCAGCCAGTTGTAACAATCCGCCACAACAGGGCACTTCCATGATAATAACTGTGAGTGTATTGATAGCAGATTGTTGAATCATTACGTTGATTTTTTCGATATACGATTCCTTATTGCTGTCGAGTTTCGGACAGGCAATGGCAAGAATTTTACCGGTTAGGAAACGGTTGTGGAAATCGGCGAAGCTATAGGCAACACAATCAGCCGCAAGTACGACATCTGCTCCCTTGAAATAACCTGCCTCCGGATTTATCAAATGTAACTGGACCGGCCATTGACGAAGTTGTGAGGAAGAACCGGTGTTCGCAACAGGTGCCATTTTAAAAGCAGGGGCAGCTGCCTGGGCAAAAGACATTTCACGGCTACCGGGACAACCGCCTCCTGAATGACCATGTACAGAAGGAACCGGTGCATTGTGGACTGATGAAATGTCGACAGGTATATTATTTTGTTTCAACCACATTACCCCCTGTTTTAACAGATCGAATTCGCTGTGGTCTTTCAAATGCCTGAGGTGGGCTAGAATGGTTTTTTCGCCTTTAGGAACCATCCGCTGCATGGTGGCAATTTCATCATACGGCTCGGCTTCACGTTCTTCCAGTGTTATAGCCCCGGTAGGGCATTCACCGATACAGGCACCCAATCCGTCACAGTATAATTCACTCACCATGCGGGCTTTATTATCTATCATTTGAAGTGCCCCTTCATGACATCCACTCACACATGCTTCGCAGCCGTTGCAGAGTTCTTCGTCTATTTTAATTATCGTCCTTTTCATCGAATCCTATATATTGTAAATTGTAAATGACTAAATTGTAAATAACTTTATCCTTTAATCATGATCAGGAGCATCTTGAATTTCTCCAGCGCAATGACTGCATGAGGAATATTTGCCGGCATAATGATGCTTTCGCCTGTTACCAGGATATGAGGTTTATGATCGATTTCTATTTCGACAGAGCCATCCAACACCTGAACTATCGCATCAAAGGGTGCAGTATGTTCGCTTAGCATTTCTCCTTTATCAAAAGCAAAAAGGGTTACGTTGCCTTTATCGTTGCGCAAAAGTATTTTACTTACAATCGAATCGTCTGCATAGGTTACGCTATCTGTAAAGCTGAATTTTTCAGCTTTTGGGAATTCTTTCTTTTCCATATTCTTTTGGATTTATTTTTACGATATATTGGTTTATTGTTTATAATGCAAAAATACTTCCTGTAAAACAATAAAAGTGTAACAGTTGTTACACTATCAAAATTAGTTTGTATTTTTGCCGGGAAAAACCATATGGGCGTTTAAAAGAAGATAAGGATATGATTAAAAAAGATTTAGCCGACTGCCCTATTTGCAGCAAGATTCAGATTGATGATACGGATCAATTCCTGTTGGATTTGAAGTGTACGATAAAAACATATGAAAAAAATGATCTGATTGTCAGACAGGGAGACGTATGCGACAGTTTATACATGCTCACATTGGGATCGGTAAAAACCGAAATGATCACCGAAAACGGGAATGTACTTGGTATTGAAATTATAAAAGCACCACGACCGTTGGCACCGGCATTTTTATTCTCGGATAACAATCATTTTCCTGTTGATGTAACAGCATTGGAAGAAGTTGAGATAATGAAAATTCCTAAGGAGGAGATTATGCGGTTAATGATAACCAACCCGGAATTCATGAAGCAATTCCTGACACATAATTCAAACCGTACTCAGTTCCTGACAAACAGATTGCAGTTATTATCCATAAAAACCATAAAAGGGAAAATAGCATATTTCCTGATGGAAAATATGACTGTCGAAGGGAAGACATTTACGATAAACAGAAATCAAACCGAACTGGCTGAATTCTTCGGAGTGGCCCGACCTTCCCTGGCAAGAAGCCTATCGGAAATGACTCAGGAAGGGATTATTACTATCAATAAAAAAGACTTTACTATTATAGATATCAAATTGCTGAGAAGCCTTTTAGTATAAGAGAGTAAATCTGTCGTATTAATACCGGTTAAGTCTGAATGAACTGACCGGTATTTTTTTATGTCCTGATGATTCAATGAATTATGAACCAGGATTGAATTTAAAATCATCATTACGTCCCGAAAAAAAAGGTAAAGAAGTAAACACAAAATGATGATAAATAGTAAATCCCGTCCTGTGAACCGCAGCATACAACTGATTTTATGCATTTTTATGTAACTGGAGTAACAAATTATTTTAGCTGAGTAAAGATCCTAATAGCTAATCCATTAAAAAAAAGATATCAATTAAAACAAAAATACTGTTTTGTAATTTCAAAAATAAAAGTACTTTTGCACCGCTTTGGTTCCACTTCCTGTATTCCGGGAAGAGGATTAAAAGGGAAACAGGTGAAAATCCTGTACAGTCCCGCTGCTGTAAGCTCCATTAACGTTTTGAACAACACTTTTGCCACTGATTATTCGGGAAGGCGTTCAAAAACGGGAGTAAGTCAGAAGACCTGCCACTCATTATCAATTTTCAGAAGCTTTCGAGGAAAAAGCGACGAAACATCAGCAAACGATTTTTCATTTGCCATTGTGAGGTCATTTTCGGGAGCTATTTGAACGGTTCATTCATCGTCAAATAGTTTACAACTGTGTTCAAAAACGTATCCATTACTCTGATTCTCTCCTTACTGGGGGTGGCTTCAACTTATGCTGAAGTTACCGATATTGATTCTCTTCATACTCAAAGTTTGAAGGGAGTAACTGTGAATGGTCATACTCTTAACACTTTAAGATCATCCCTTCCGATGCAGGAATTCTCTGAAGCAGAAATCAACCAACTCAATGCATCAAGTGTGAGCGATATCGCAAAGCACTTTGCCGGGGTCACCGTGAAAGACTACGGTGGTATTGGGGGAATGAAAACAGTATCCCTTCGTGGATTAGGTGCACTTCATACAGGAGTTAGCTACGACGGTGTAATCATGAGCGATATTCAGTCCGGTCAGATCGATTTAGGCAGGTTCTCCATCGAAAACATTTCAGAGGTAACTCTATCAAACGGACAACCAAATGACATCTTTCAATCAGCAAGGATGTTTGCCTCATCAGGGTTACTCAGCTTTTCGACAAAAATGCCCGTTTATGATGAAAAGCATACTCTTTCCGGACAGTTGAAGGTAAAGACAGGTTCATTCGGACTGGTCAATCCGGTAGTTTTTCTGTGTAAAAACTTCAACAGTAAATGGGGTGTCAGTTTGACCGGTGATGGTTTAATTGCCAGCGGCAAATATAATTTCATATCGAATATTAATAATCAGGGAAGTAATCTGATAGAAAAAACAAGGATAAATTCGGATATCACATCCTTGCGGACGGAAATGAATGCTGTCTGCCAATTGAACACCTTTGAGTATATTTCCTTTAAAGCCAACCAGTATTATTCGGAGAGAGGATTACCCGGTCCGGATATCCTTTATTCTAACTTTTCTACCGACCGGTTAATGGATAAAAATTATCTGGCACAGGTTCTGTACGAAAACAAGCAATCGAGCACATTTCAATACAGGTTTATCGGCAAATACAACAATGCATTTATGCGGTTTACCGAAGCAGATCCCAAATACAGTCAGTTAACGGATCAACAACTTACGGAGAATTACCTCCAAAGTGAATATTACCTCTCCTCCACCCTGCAATATCATCCAACAGGAAGCTTATCCATATCAGGATCAACAGACTGGTGGCGCAATGATCTTTTTTCTCATTCCAATATGAGTTTTAAGAAGGATGCTTCTCCGGTCAGAAATACCGGCCTATTGAATGTTGCGACAAAATACCTATCCGAACGGTTTACAGCAGAGGGAAATATTTTGTATACGCTTACCCGTGAAACTTCTCAAACGGGTAATGCTGCTCCCGACAGGGATAAAGTGTCACCTACA
>Ga0302206_1000457_pt1 | contig 16092 bp, 13 predicted proteins | sample II_Fen_E2_1_FD_194581 | JGI IMG/M metagenome (GOLD analysis project Ga0302206, IMG submission 194581) | Peat permafrost microbial communities from Stordalen Mire near Abisko, Sweden - II_Fen_E2_1 | ecosystem: Environmental > Terrestrial > Soil > Wetlands > Permafrost | place: Sweden: Abisko...
GGAGAAGCAATAATTGAGCGTGAAGAAGATTTTCTCGGCAAGAATGGGGAAAGGTGCTGGTTACAAACTACAAAAATCCCTCTGCGCGATAAGGATGGAAAAATTACCGGACTGGTTGGTATTGGCCGTGATATAACTAAAAGAAAAAGGGCGGAAGAGGAATTAAAACAGAGTTATTTATTCAGTGAATCACTACTCAAAACAATTCCATTCGGAATGGATATCGTTGACGAAAAAGGAACTGTTCTATTTCAGAGTGATAATTTCAAAAAACTTTTCGGCGAAGAGGCAATCGGGAAAAAATGCTGGGAAATATACCGTGATGATAAAAAGCAATGCAGCGAATGTCCTTTAATAAAAGGCATAACTATAGGGGAGACAGAAGCTTATGAATCGCACGGGGTGCTTGATAACAGGATATTTGAGATTAGTCATACCGGTATGATGTACCAGGGTAAAAAGACAATGCTTGAGATTTTCCAGGATATAACTGACAGGAAACAATCTGAAGAGGAGCTTATTAATGCTAAAGAAAAAGCTGAAGAGGGTGACAGGTTAAAAACAGCGTTCCTCAATAATATCTCACATGAGATCAGGACACCGATGAATGCAATAGTTGGTTTTTGTGCACTACTTGGGGAACCTGATCTTAATGAACAATCGCGCATGGATTATATTGAAGTGATCATACAGAGTAGTAATCATCTTCTTGCAATAATAAGCGACATTGTTGATATTTCGAATATTGAAGCCAATATAGTAAAAATTGCAAAAAATGGGATCAATATTAATTCAACATTTAAATCATTATATGATCAGTTTTTACCCAAAGTCAGTGAGAAAAAAATTCAATTAATCTGCGAATCCGACATACCGGATTCAGATGCTCTTATTGTTACTGACAATACCAAATTAAAACAGATTCTTATAAACCTGATAAATAACGCTATTAAATTCACTGACAAAGGGTATGTAAAAGTTGGTTGTGTGTTAAGAGACAAGTTTCTGGAATTCTGTGTTTCTGATACAGGAATTGGAATAGGTGAAGAATATTATCAAAGAATATTTGATCGTTTTTACCAGGTACAACTCTCAATCTCACGGTTATATGAAGGAACTGGACTTGGACTGGCTATATCAAAAGCAAATGTGGAGCTAATGGGCGGAAAGATATGGCTTACCTCAGAACCTGGAAAAGGATCAACGTTCTTTTTTTCAATTCCTTATGAAAAACAAGCTGTGGAAACCCTGGCCGTTAACGAAAAGAGAGTTCCTGAAGATTTCGTTTTTCCTGAAAAAAAGACTATTCTGGTTGCTGAAGATATTGACAGTAATTTTAAACTTGTGAGATTCTTCCTCTCAAACGCAAATACAGAAATAATCAGAGCTGCTAACGGGAAGGAGGCTGTACAAAAATTTCAGTCAAATAAGAATATCGATCTGATTTTAATGGACATTAAAATGCCGGTTATGGATGGTTACACAGCTGTTAAACTGATACGCGAAACAAACAATACAATTCCGATAATAGCCCAGACAGCTTATGCTGAGGATAAGGAAAAAGCAATTGATTCAGGCTGCTCGGGTTTTATTTCAAAACCATTTGATAAAAAGAGTCTGTTAAAGGTTATACATGAGTTTATTTAAACCTTTACTTCTCTTATACAGTCTTAACAGGTATCAAAATAATGGCTGTCACTTCGGCTATCAGGTACATAATGCAAACATAAGCATCCAAAGTAACACGAAGTCCCTGAATTTGCGGTAAGCCTTCCAGCCCATCCCTCCCACTCAGCCTGCATAAAACTTATAGTCTCCGTATTCTCATTTAAACTATTATTGAGATATAGGAAAGGAAGAATAAAAGCTTTTCACTATTTAGCCAACTCCACCAATCATGACAAATCAGTTTTATTTACCGGGACTGGCAAAAACTCCACCAGTACTGAGATATTTTCTTATTTTTGGATATAAGTTTTAGTTTATAGGATATAACAAACTCGACAAATCTACAAGGGCTTACCAATTTAGACAACTTCGTTATGACATGTCTACCTTTACCCATTTACCAAAACTTTTTTACTCAGACAGCTTCATTTTGATAAAACAAAACGATTATGTTCAGAAGAAATATTCTAATTACTTTCCGGAACTTGTTTAGGAACAAGGTATCAGCAATCATAAATATAATCGGATTGTCTGTTTGTATAACGCTGGCTATTCACTTATCTCTTTTTGTAATCAATGAACTGAGTTATGATCGCTTTCATAAAAATCATGATCGAATCTTCAGAATTCAATCAGAACTTAGTTCTCCGGGTGAGAGTACAAAATTATATGCTATTTGTCAGGGACAATTGCCCCTTGTTGTTAATGGCATAGTACCTGAGGTTGAAGCTTGTGTTCGTATATACTACAATGATATAATTACTTTCGAGTTCAATGAAAAGAGATTTAACAACAATCACATAATTCGCGTTGATTCTACCTTCTTCGATGTTTTCTCTTTCAAACTTCTTAGTGGAAATCCACATGAAGACTTATCAGTCAAAGGTAATCTGTTTATCAGCCAATCTCTTTCATTAAAAGTCTTTGGAACAGCTGATGTTGTGGGGAAGATGATCACAACTAAATATAAAACATATACCATAGCAGGTGTTTTCGAAGATATTCCAAAAAACTCGCATCTTCAGTTTGACTTATTAACTGGTTTATCAGAGGTAGAAAATTTGGTAAAGCATAGTGGACTTGAATTTCTTACTTATGTTGAACTAAAGCAAAATGTTGAAAAAGAAACCGCATTAAAGAAGGTATGTGACAAATATGATGAACTCACAAGAGAATTCTGGAAAAACAGTGACAACAAATGCATAGGTCATGCACAGGCCTTAACAGATATCTGGCTTCACTCAAATAATGTGAGGGATGATGTTCCGAATGGGAATATCAACAATATTTATATTGCCGGAGTTCTGATAGCATTCATTCTGCTTATTGCAATTGTGAATTTCATCAATCTGGCTATTATTCAAGCAGAAGACAGAGCAAAAGAGATCGGAATTAGAAAGATGGCTGGAGCAATCAATGGAAATATTCAACGTCAGTTTATGGGTGAAGCATTCCTGATAATTGTTTTTTCTATGATTACGGCCCTTATTCTGACGGCGTTGACCAAACCGGTGTTTAATAGTCTTACCGGAAAGCTGATTACTCTCTCTTTTTCAACTTCTGTTAAACTTGTCCTGGTAATAGTAATTCTTTGCTCAATTATTGCAATAGTCGCCGGTATTTATCCCTCCTTCTATTTATCGAAATTTCCGGTAACAAGGATATTCAAAGGTGTTTCACCGGTGGGAAAGAAGATCAGTACACTTTCAAAAGTCCTGGTATTCCTTCAGTTTTCAATTGTAATTTTCTTAATATCAGATTTATTGGTTTTTTATAAGCAAATGAATTTTATGCGAAATAGTGATATGGGATTCCGAATGGAACAGGTTGTAAGTATTACGGATCAAAATGGAGGAATTTATAAAAGTTACGATGCAATTAAACAAACATTACTTCAAAATCCGGGAATTCTGAATATTTCATTGGCACAGGGCATTGCAGCCGAGGAAATGAGTGGCCAATATGCGAGGCGATGTGGAAATGGAGACACAAAAGAGATTCTCGTAAAGCAAAACCGTACTACACATGACTTTATTAAAACCTTTGATATAAAATTGCTTGAAGGGCGTGATTTTGATATTAATATTCCTACTGATAACAATGCATTCATTATTAATGAAACAGCGAAAAAGGAACTAAACTTACCTGGTAACGCAATTGGGCAGCGTTTAGTCTTAAATGAAGATACAGGAAATCTAATAGGAGTAGTTAAAGACTATCATTTCGCCTCGCTGCATGACAAAATCGAACCTCTTTTTATAACATTAAATAAACCAAATTGGGGAGATATATTTATCAGATTAAAGCCGGGGTATATTAATGAAGGACTTAATTTTATCACCCGTACCTTACAAAAAGTTGATCCTCATTATATTTTAGAATATGAATTTGTGGATGATCACTTTAATCAACAGTACAAATCAGATTTAAAAATAAATAGGATGACCTTTTATGCAACATTTCTTTCAATTTTTATTGCATTAATGGGTTTGGTTGCACTTGCTTCTGTAACAATCTCAAAACGTACCAAGGAAATCGGAATCAGGAAAGTATTTGGCGAATCCGTTTCGGGAATTACAAAAATACTGCTGAACGACATAATCAAATGGATCATTCTAGCAAATGTTGTAGCATTACCAGTAGCATACTTTTTTATGCAAAAATGGCTTCTGAATTTCGCATATCGGATAAATTTTCCATTTGCTGCCCTCCTGGTTGCTGGAATAATGGCTGTAAGTATTGCTTCTCTGGCAATTATTTATCAGGTTGTTAAAACAGCGATTCGTAATCCAATTACTGCATTGAGGTATGAATGAAAGAGTGTTTTTGTATCATTTTCAATCAATATTTTGAAATGTAGAATACTTTTAATCTGAATGGCCAATTCAATACATCCGGCTTCTGCACCAATTTCTCAGACATAACCATCGTGTCGCTTTAAACCACATCCCGCAAACCACATATAACCATAATCAATATCATTTCAATGGTTTGCAGAAAGAGGTTTAAAGCCCGTCCCTGCCACCTGGTGGGTATACCGGTAAGAGATCAGATAAATATCTTAAAGCAGATGGATCAACTTGTGCAAGGTGATTGTCAGGGTGATAATAGGTCCTGGGACAACAAATGCTATTTCTTCCCAATTATGCAAGATGAAATAGAAAAAAATAACAAGCTCATTCAAAATCCTGGTTATTAGTTTAGAGTATTAAAAACAAACACTAACTCGGCAGGTTAAAAGATTATCTCAGTATACTTTTATCGCAGTTTTCGACCATTTCCCCACTTTTTAGAGTCAATTTAAAATAGTTCTCAGGGGATCTTTATCATCCTTCGTTTAATCACACTAAAATATTATCTATTGAAGTAAATGAATATATTTACCTCTTATAGATGTATTTAGCATGGTTTAACCCTCGATAAATATTGTTCAAACGTATATTTCAGTTTATTATTTATATATTTAGTTGCATTACTGAATAATACGTTGTATCTTTGTAAAAACAGTTATAACAATGAAAAAACTTACCAGAAAAGAAGAAGAGGCAATGAAGATCCTATGGAAAGCCAAAAAGGGATTCATTAAAGAACTTATTGACTTTTGTCCTGATCCCAAACCTCTTTATACTACTTTTTCATCGGTTATCCGGGGACTTGAAGAGAAAGGCTACATAGCTCATAAAGCTTATGGCAAAAACCATGAATACTATCCACTCATTAAGAAAGAGGAATACAGAAAAATATTTATGAAAGAGGTAGTAAGCGATTACTTTGGATCATCCTACAAAAATGTTGTTTCTTTCTTTGTTACTGAAAAAAAATTAAGTGCTGACGATTTAAAAAAACTTATTGAATTAATTGAGAAGGGAGAGAAAGGATGAATAATTTACTTATATACCTGCTGAAGGTATCAGCTGGGACTATGCTACTTCACCTTTGTTACATTCTTTTCTTCAGTAAGGATACATTTTATCTTAGAAACAGAATTTTCCTTATAGGAATCCTGCTACTTTCTATTATAATTCCACTGCTGAAGTTTTTCAATATTTTTGCCGTTGATTCTGCGATAGAACACACAAACCCGATGAATAGGATTATGTTGTCAGGGACTATTATTGGAGCAACTGTGTCAGAAAAGATTACTTCATTCGATTTTAATAATTTATTTATATGGCTCTATTTTTCAATTACGGGTCTTTTCCTGTTAAGGGCATTAACCGGCGTGGCACGAACATTTATGATAATCCGGAGAGGAACAATACAAGATACTAAGTTCCCCAGGGTTGTTTTATCGGATATGGAGCATCCTCCTTTTTCTTTCTTCCCATATGTAGTTATTCCAAAGAATACCTTTGAAAGCGGAGACTTTTCGGAGATCCTTGAGCATGAAAAGGCACATATCAGACAGGGACATACTTTTGATCTTCTCTTATCTGAATTACTAATAGCTTTTTTATGGTTTAATCCATTTATGTGGCTTATAAAAAGGTCAATAGTATTAAACCATGAATACCTGGCAGATAATTTTTCACTTAAAAATTCATGCAGTATTAAAGAATACCAGTACAAACTTCTGAACATCCAAAAAGGCCTAATGAATGTCCCATTAGCTCATAATTTTTCAAGTTTAATTAAAAACCGAATTGTCATGATCAACAAAAAACCAACCCGTAATTATGCTGCTCTTAAGAGTATTATTATTCTTCCTGTAGTAGCAATCCTTTTTGTTATGTTTTCATTCAAACCGGAGTCTAACCCTGCAAATAATGATTATCAAGCATCACTATTCTCTAAATCTTCAGAATCTGAGATTTTAAAATTCCTGGCTATGAACACTGGCTACCCTCAGGTAGCAAAAAACTCTTCCGATACCGGAAAAGTTTTTGTGGTGGTAAAAATGAATAAGGGTGGAATTGTGAAAGAGTGTAAAGCTTTTACTGAAAAAAAAGGAATCAATGTCCCTTTTTTGGAAGAAATCGTAATCGTAGGTTATAAACCTTCTACCGGACCAGGCGCAACCAAAAGCGAAAAAGCAACCGGGAATGAACATCCTGCACTAAAAACTGAGTGCCTACGTGTTGCTAACAGATTAATGGAAATTAAAATTCCTGAGTGGAAGGATAAGGATATGGAATTTGCAATCGAATTTACATTTACGCTGAAATAATTAAATCATACCAAAGCCAAAGTTCAGATTTTATGGACATTTAATATACCCGGACAACCGTCTGGGTATACTGATTTCGGAATGATTAAGAAAATTACATCATGACAATGGCAAAATAAATGCCTGAAAATAACTTGTTCATTATAGTGAGTTTTGTTGCTGAATTGTTCATATCTGATTTCACGATAAATCCAAATTGCGTACATTCAACCCATAATTGAGATTACATATGTACACATCGCCTGAAATTAAAAAAATATCAGTTTCACTGGGAGCCGACAAATGTGGAATTGCTTCAATTGACAGATTTAAGAACGCACCGAAGGGTTTTCATCCTATTGATATTTATAAAAAATGTAAATCAGTTATCGTTTTTATAGTACAGATGCCAACCGATATTATTTTAGCTTCAAATCCCGTTCCTTATTCACATACTGCATATTTAATTTATTCAAAACTTGACAAAATTGGACTTGATTTTTGTAGAACAATTCAAAATACTGATGATCACGCTGTTCCAGTACCTTCAGATGTCCCATACCTGTATTGGGATAATGTAAATTCCCATGGTATTGGAATCCTTTCTCTCCGGCATGCTGGCTTCCTGGCCGGTCTTGGAATTCTTGGAAGAAATAATTTGCTGATAAATTCTGACCTTGGTAATATGGTCTATATTGGAGCCGTGCTAACAGATATAGAATTAGAATCAGATCCTATAATTGAAAACATTTCATGTCCGCCGAAGTGTAGGATTTGTCTTGATAGTTGTCCTCAAAAAGCTTTGGACGGTTTAACCGTAAATCAAAAATTATGCAGGGATTTCTCTGGTCTTAATCATGATAGAGGATTTAGTATTTACACCTGTAATGATTGCAGAAAAGCGTGTATTTTCAGGACAGGAATTAAATTAAAAAACAGCACACTATAACCCGGTCGGTTATTAAGTTAATTATCTCACCACGCTTTGGCGGGATTCAATTAGCTCTCACAACTCGGCATGATCGGTTGTCTGCCCCGACCGATAGAGTCGGGGGTTTTGCATTGCCACCTGGACAAATTTATCTTGGTATGAAAATTATATTATAAAGAGATGCCAATTTATAAATTCAGGTTTTTTAATAATTTTAGAAATTTCAGAATTTAATCTGCACTGATAAATGATTTTAATATAATCGTCATTAAAGACGGACACACAACAACAGACAGACCTTATTTGAAAGCGAAGCAGGTTATCGATCACTATAATTGGATCTGGAGTGAAATGACCCCAACAAACGGAAAGATAAACGTTGTAGAATATGAAACTTATTTGAAAAAACAGTAAAAAATTGATTCTTAAAGAGAAATTAAAATTACAAAAATATTTAAATATGATTACAGAAAATGATTTTATCAAAATTAAAAAGCAAATACGCCTACTTATGATGTATTCAGCTCTTATTTCTTTACTTCTAATTGTAATGTTGTTATCTGCCTTAAAAAAGAATTGTAAAAGTCAAAACTTTGATGAAATCAATGTTAAACGTATAAATATTATCGAAAGTAATGGTATGCCTCGTTTAATAATTTCAAACAAAGAACTTTCACCTGATGTTCTATCTTATGGAAAGACATTTGGTATTCCAGGAAAAAACCGACCAGGCATTATTTTTTATAACGATGAGGGTACAGAAAATGGAGGACTTACATTTATGGGTAAAACGGATAGCATAAGTGGAAAATATACTGCAACCGGACATTTTTCTTTTGATCAATATAACCAAAATCAAGTCCTCTATTTACAATATGCTGATGAAAATGGAGAACGAACCACCGGTTTATATATAGACGACTGGCATGAAAAACCAGTTTTCCCACAATGGCGCTCATTGTATAAATCTGCTCAAAAAATGCCTGAAGGTCCTGATAAAACAGCCAAGCTTAACCAGTTAATGGAGCCTGAAAAAGGGAACCCTGCGTATGCTCACCGGGTCTTTATAGGTAAGGACTCTAATAAAGCAGCCATAATTAACCTTTCCGACAAGGAAGGAAAAACAAGAATCCAACTCATAGTAGACTCACTTGGAACAGCAAAGCTGATATTCTTAGATCAAAGTGGAAATATTGTTTGTGATTTACCGGAATCATTACAGCAGAGAAAATAGGAACGATACATGGATTTTCTCACCCTTACAAGTTTCATCCCCGGTAATTTTTTTTTACCATGACAGTAAACAAAATTACTGGTGTTTTTGTATCTTAATTTAACAGTTAATTTTGTCGTATTCATGGTAGTTAAGTTGTCAATTATATCTGGTACATAATGAAGAGAGTTCTATCAATTGTATTTGCAGTTTGCTTTTCTCCAACCCTTTTTGCACAGGAGACAACCGGAGAAAAAATAGATAAATTAATAAAGGGTTACACAGAAACAGGAAAATTTAATGGATCAGCTCTTGTTGCCTCGCGTGATAAGATATTGTTAGAAAAAGGCTATGGTTATAAGAATTTCAGGGACAGTACATTAAATGATTCAAGTACTGTTTTTCAAATTGCATCAGTTACAAAACAATTCACATCAACTGTCATTTTAAAACTTGTTGAATTAAATAAACTTGCATTAACTGATAAATTAAACAAGTACTACCCTGATTTTCCGAAAGGAGAAAGCATAAGTATTGAAAATTTGTTAACTCATACTTCGGGAATTCTTGACTGGACTAATTCAATAAATTTTTTTCCTAAAAACGAACAAAGTTTGATTGGATTTCTTAAAACCAAAGCTCTTGATTTTTCTCCCGGGACTAGTTGGCGCTACAGTAATTCAAATTATTCACTGCTAGGTTATATTATTCAAAAAGCTAGCGGAATGTCTTATGAAAAAGCAGTAAGGGAATACATCTTCAACCCGTTAAAAATGACACACAGTGGCTTTGACTTCAAGAACCTGTCGGGTAATAAAAAAGCTACCGGTTATTCTACATTCTCTGATAGTTCTAAAACAGAGGGAATAGTATATGATTCAGTTGCTCCGTTTGCGGCTGGTGAGATTTATTCGACAGTTGGTGATCTATATAAATGGCATAAAGGTCTTCAATCTTACAAAATAATTAACAAAGCTTCGCTCGAAAGAGCATATACTCCGGTAAAAAGTCACTATGGATATGGATGGATAATTGATTCACTTTTTACCAGAAGAATAACTTCACATAGTGGAAACATCTCGGGGTTTAGCAGCAATCTAGCCAGAATTACTGAGGACAACATATTTGTTGTATTGCTTAATAATAAAGAAGGGAGCGGTCTTGAAGCAATTACAAATAATATTTTTGCTATTTTATATAACCAGTCATATAGTATGCCTGTAAAAAGACATCCGATTAAGCTGAGTGAAGAAATCCTGAAAAAATATATTGGAACCTATGATGTGTTATCTCCGCATGGGTCTTTGCAGGAAGAGGTAACAATGGAAAAAGGAAAACTTATGCTACAGGCTCATGGGAAAACGAAATCAGAATTAGTAGCAGAGAAAGAAAATTATTTCTTTGATTTATTTGAAGATAATGAAGATGATGTGGAATTTGTAATTGGGACAAATGGAAAGGTTGACAAAATTGTTCTTTTTCAAAATGGGGTAACATATTCCGGTAAAAAAATCATTTAGAAAATAATTAGTTAAGAGAGCAACAACCTGGCCGGAGATTCTTAAAATAATTGTTCTATCCCGGACTTCTTTAGTTAATTATCTCATACGTCTTAGGAAGGATTCGAGGAGATTTCCCATTCAGGCAGTATCGTTGGCTTTGCTCTTTTACCTGCTAAGTAGGCAGCCCGAGTCCCTTTTTGCACATCTGTCAGGAGAATGCTGACTGACTATCTTAAAAGTAGTTTTGTTATAATGAACAATTAAGTGCTCCAATAAAAACTATGGAATTAGCAGGAACAAGATATGACTTCACCTCTTGCCAAGGAAACTCTGTGCCTATTGCCTCCGCCGGAAAAAACATTCAGCTTTTTTTTATAAGTTTGAAACAGTGATTAACCAAATTAATGACAATGAATCAGGTTAGAAAACATTTTGAAGCGGAAGCTAAAGTGTTTGATAGTATTATTATAAAACTTATACCTTATTACAACCAAATGATAGACGCTTTAACAGATTCTATTCATTTTGATAATGATTCACCTATTCGTATTATTGATTTAGGATGCGGAACGGGTACGGTTGCTAAAAGGATTTCCGAAAAATTCCCAAATTCAAAAATTGTTTGTCTGGATATCGCTTCTAATATGATTGATATCGCAAAAAACAAACTTTCGGAACATAAGGATGTCGAATTTATAACCGGTGATTTTTCAAATATTGACTTTGACGACAAATTTGATGTGATTGTGTCTTCATTGGCTTTGCATCATCTTGAAAATGATAATTGTAAAAAAGAATTTTATACTAAAATACATGATATTTTAACCGATTTCGGACTATTCATCAATGCCGATGTTGTTTTGGCTTCGACAGATTATCAGCAAAACATTAATATGAATCGCTGGATTGAATTTATGAATAAAAGTATATCGAAAGATGAGATTATTGATAATTGGATTCCAAAGTACCAGGCAGAGGATAGACCTGCCAGATTGATGGACCAGTTAAAATGGCTTGAGGATATCGGATTTAAATCGGTTGATGTAATCTGGAAATACTATAATTTTTGTGTTTACGGCGGGTTCAAATAATAATACAAGTGAATTAAGGTCATTAGCCTGCAGATTTTGAACTCTTTCCAGGACTTAACTTATAACCAGTTGATCATTGACAATTCAAAAACATATCTTATGCAAAATTTAGACAAAGTTAAAATTGAACAGATAATTAGAACACGCAAGCAGGCGCATTCATACTATTTGAAAAGATCGAAGGTATATAAATCCTTCACTGAAATGGAACAAAAAACCTATGAAGAGGGAGAATTGACAAAAAAGCAAAAGGAATTAATAGCCATAGGTATTTCTATTGTTAAACATTGTGAATCCTGCATGGAATGGCACATTAAGCAGGCGATTGATGCCGGTACCAAAGAAGAAGAAATCATCGAAGCCATTGAAGTAGGTATAGAAATGAGTGGCGGTTTAGGGACAGTTTCTGCAAGATTTGCAATGAATGTTTTAGAATATTACAAAAAAGATTAAAATACACTGAAAAATGTAATAAGAAAAAATTAGAAGTCCTTTCGGAAGGTGCAAATTATTCAGCTATAGATATTGGTGACTTTGACAATTTAATGGATTATTCATATCTGCATTCTAAGCTCAATCAGGAGGTTAAAGGGAAGATTTTTATTGGCGAGACTCTCAAACCCACTGGTGCTGAGGTTTCATTTCAAATATTACCTCACACTATTGACTTATTACTATACTAAATCATTCATTACCAAAAACTGATAAAATGGAAAGAATCAGGGTTTATAAAGTTCTAAAAGGACTTGCGAAATTTTTCATAATTTTCGGAGCTGTATTTACAATTCTTGGATTATCACTCATCATCAAATCTACTATTTCCGGATTTAATTTCCGATTGCTGTCAGGAGATTGGAACTCGGTAATTTTCTTATTTCAGGGAATCTTGTTTATTTCAATAGGTTATTTTAACCTCAAGAACGAAAAGTACTTTATTGAGTGGGACACAAATGAATTAAGATTCTTTTTACCTGACAGAAAGATTATTGAAACTATAAAACTTTCTGAAATAAAATCAGTAGAGATCAGGCTCTTTGAAATTGAGATTAGAATGCCAGATACCGTAAGGACAATTAATCTGGAAAATCTTGAATTCGAAGATTTAAGGATGGTTAAGAAAAAAATTGAAGAGATTTCTAAATTAGAAAAAAAATAATGAACAGCGAAAAAGAAAATATGATTTCAGGAAAGCTTTACAGGGCTTTTGACGAAGAGTTATCAAATGAAAGACAGTATGCCAAAGAGCTAATTTTTGAATTTAATTCCTTTTGTCCAAATGAGTCCGGGAAACGAACCGAAGTGCTTAAAAAGCTTCTTGGTAAAACAAAATCAACATTCATTATCGAACCCCCGTTCCGATGCGATTACGGTTACAATATTGAGATCGGAGAGAATTTCTATTCGAATTATAATCTTATGATTTTGGATTGTGCAAAAGTAATAATCGGAGATAATGTTCTGATCGGACCGAATGTAAGTATTTATACGGCAGGACATCCATTGCATTATGAAATCAGAAAACTGGAATATGAGTACGCTTTCCCAATAAGTATTGGAAATAATGTCTGGATTGGTGGTAATGTTGTGATCAACCCTGGTATTAAGATTGGTGATAATTCAGTGATTGGCTCAGGAAGTGTAATCACAAAAGATGTTCCTCCCAATACTATTGCAGCCGGAAACCCTTGTAAAGTGCTGAGAGAATTAAAGTAAAATCACTTATAGGAAATCCAATATTTAATACCCCTCTTCGTGGCAGGTTTCGTTTTGATGTGGGTTTATGTAAAACAATATTTAGTCGGAAGTCAAATTCTTTCTGTAATTTTATCCGGCTTTTTAAACCAAACTCATATAATATGAAACAATATGGTTTCCATTCGTTGTGTGTAATATTCCTTTTACTCTGTTCAAACTATAATATACTGGCTCAGACAGGAACGCAGGCTGAAAAACTGATGAATGCACTGAAGGGGAAAGACCTCCAGAATGCCTTGACATTAGTGCAAAATGTTGATTCTGTTAATTATAGAGATAAAGATGATTTTAGTTTGTTGATGTCAGCTTCAATGCGCGGTTATACAGAAGTTGTAATTTTATTGTTGGAGAAAGGGGCTACGGTGGATTTACGGTCAAATAAAGGTGAAACTGCTTTGATGGAAGCTGCTCATCAGGGGCAGACAGCAGTAGTAAAGCTATTATTGGATAAAGGAGCTAATATGGATTTGCAGTCAAATATTGGGGGAACAGCCTTAATGAAGGCCTCACAGGAGGGACACATTGAAGTCGTAAGACTATTATTGGAAAGAGGAGCAAATTCTAAATTAAAATCAAAAAAAGGCAGAACAGCATATGATTATGCAGATGATTATTCAAAAAACCGGGTAATCAGAACTATGCTTCTTAAGGACATGAAAAAGAAATAAACTTGGCGAATCGATTTTCGTACAATTACTTTTTACGACTACAAAAGGTTACTATTACTCTGCTCTTTTTGAAAACAGGCAATCGCTTCTTATTAAAAGGTCAAAAAGAGGGTTGAAAATGTTCTGACATTTCTTGTTAATAATGACTTTTTCGATGTTTCTGATAAAGTTTCCTATCATAAAAGGTTCAAAATCACGCCTAAATGGTTAATTCATATCCTTTTAAAACTGCTGTTAGTCAAAATGGCAACTCTCTGAATATTGAATATAAACTTTTCTATTATTCTGATAATTAATACTATAGGAAACTGTAGATCTTGAAAATCTATTTTTCTGCCTTATCTCTTATAAATATTCACAAGTTTTTGACAAATCACCTTATTTCAGTTGTCAATAGTTTTTAGCTGTAAATAACCTTGCGATTATTGTTGATTAAGATCCCTTTAAATTCTCACAAATACTGCCTGATTGAGCATTTGCTGCTTGCAAGTAATATTCATTCATAATACTTTTAACATATGATTTTTAACATTGGATGATTTAAAAAAATTCACCTTTAAACAACACCTTGTGCGTTGATGTCAACAATAATGATAATTAATTAAATAAGGAATTGACTTTTTTCGAAAGTGTTTGTTGTTGTATAAGATAACAAAATGTGCAAAAACAATTGTTAAAATAAAAAGGCACTATCTGAAATGAAAAAACTTTTGTTTTTGATATTAATGGGACTACTCATCGCATGCAGTACATCAAAGAAGTCTTCCTCACTTCTGGAGGAAGATCAATTATATATCACAAGAAAATACATAGGTGATTTTCTGGAATATTGCCATACCGGGCCACAGATAGTTGGAGGTAAGGATCTTATCTGGATTAAAACCTCTGTTTACACAACTTATGGTAAAATATCAGCTTATGGTAAAACATGCGATTTTTCTGTTGGTGATAAAATATATTTAAAACCGGTTTCTTCCACCACCGGAGATATTGGAAATTGGGTTTATCAGATTGAAAATGACTTTTCAATTAATTACAGGGTAAGTGAATTCCGATTTGAAAATAACGTTTTTACACGGAACTGGTCACAATAGAAATCCTAACGATGGTACAGGATCATAGTGCTTTAATTTGCAACCAATATTTTAGCAAATATCTTAATTTTGCCCGTCAAAGTCACCTTGGGTTGAACCGGGTTGCTTATTTTCAGGTGTTATTAAAAACACGATTAAAATATTTTAAATTAGATTTTTAAGTTCTAAATTAGTCAAACATTCTAACTTTTTTTTATGTTGAATTCTCATCTTAAAATTATTGATTATTTTAATTGAATTAATTCATATTTATGAATTGCTTTATAGGTGCTGATAATGTAAGTTGCAAACTTCTTGTCGAATTTGTAGCGAAATCTTCTTCTGTCAATCTTTTCGGAACATTTTCCGATTCAGTGTTTTTAAAGGACCAATTATCAAAACGGCATGATATCGACCTCTTCTTTCTTGATTTTGAAGTACTCGGAATGGACTGCCTGGATTTTATCAATAATCTCGATTATAAACCAAATATAATAATCATATCGTCCAGTGATCAGTCTGCATTAAAAACATTCGACATAAGTTTTATTGATTACCTGCTTAAACCTGTTACTTATTCAAGATTTTGCAGAGCCATTGATAAAGCAAAAAGATATTATTCCAGAAAGGACGTCAATAATAGTGCTGATAATAAGATATTTATTAAGTATGAATCATCCTATATCAAGATGAAACTGAAAGATATAATATGTATTGAAGCTTTTGAAAATAATATTACTCTTACCACTTGTAATAAGAAGTTTGACATTCATTTTACCTTGAAAGATTTGGAGAATCAACTACCTTCAGAGATTTTTATAAGAGTGCACAGATCACTTATAGTTAACAAGAGAATGATAAGGACAATCCATGAAGATTCACTGGATCTGGTAATTGGAAATACTCTTAAAAACTTTCCGGTCGGAAGAACATTCAAAGATCTTCTTCTGAATGAAATAGATGTGATGGCAGAATAAGGTATTTCCTTTTCCACCGGAAACCAATCAACTTATTCTTCAAAATTTAATAATAACCTTGGGATTTT